>Ga0209382_10004593_pt1 | contig 18390 bp, 15 predicted proteins | sample SoiMetdeltSBSDD5_FD_187599 | JGI IMG/M metagenome (GOLD analysis project Ga0209382, IMG submission 187599) | Bulk soil microbial communities from a Populus tree surrounding site in Tennessee, USA - Soil MetaG P. deltoides SBSDD5 (SPAdes) (version 2) | ecosystem: Environmental > Terrestrial >...
GCGGCGCCTGCCCGCGGACCGTCCAGCCTCGATCGAGCGCGAGTTCTTTCCGGCGCTCATCGCCGACGGCGTTCCCTGCTTCGGGTGGGCGGAGCCGGCGTACTGGCGCGACATCGGCAGCCCCGCCGCCTATCACCTGGCGCAGGTCGATCTCCTCGACGGCCGCGTGCGCTCGCCGCTGTCCCCGCCCGGTGCGCCGCGGGACGGAAGCTGGGTCGCGGACGGCGCGCGGGCGACGGGAGCGCGCCTGGAGCCGCCGTCGGTGCTGGGACCGCGCGTGCTCGTGGAGTCGGGTGCGCACGTCGGCCCGCACGCGGTCATCGGCGAAGCCTCGCGCATCGGGCCCCGCGCTCGCATCGCCAACGCCATCTTGTGGGAGCGGGTGCACGTGGGCGCCGGATCGGTGTTACGAGATTGCGTCGTCGCCGCCGACGTGCGGATTGGTGCGCACGCGGAGGTCGGGGCCGGCGTCATTCTGGAGTCGGGGGCGGTCGTTCCCGACCACACGCGGCTCTCCCGACCCTGACACCCTCGGCCGACCGGCGCTCGACCGCGTGCTAGACTGAGCCGATGGCCCTCGCTCGTATTCGCAATTTTTCCATCGTGGCCCACATCGATCACGGCAAATCGACGCTGGCGGACCGGCTCCTCGCCCTTACCGGCACCATGGACGCCAAGAAGGCCGTGGATCAGGTCCTCGATTCGATGGACCTCGAGCGCGAGCGGGGCATCACGATCAAGGCGCACACCGTCCGTCTCCTCTATCGCGCCCGCGACGGCGAGACGTACACGCTGAACCTCATCGACACTCCCGGTCACGTCGACTTTTCGTACGAGGTGTCGCGCGCGCTCGCCGCCTGCGAGGGCGCCGTCCTCATCGTGGACGCCGCCCAGGGCATCGAAGCGCAGACGCTCGCGAACTTCTACCTCGCGAGCGAGGCCGACCTCACCATCATCCCCGTCATCAACAAGATCGACCTTCCCGCCGCCGACGTGGAGGGCACGCGCGACCAGATCACGGAGACGCTCGACCTCGACGGCTCGGAGGCGCTCGCGATCTCCGCCAAGCACGGGACCGGAGTGCCGGAGGTGCTGGAGGCGATCGTCGCCCGCATCCCGCCTCCGACCGGCGACGCCGACGCACCCCTGAAGGCGCTCGTGTTCGATTCCTTCTACGATTCCTACCAGGGCGTGGTCGTGTACGTGCGCCTCGTGGACGGCCACGTGCGCGCGGGCACCCGCATTCTGTTGATGTCGAACGGGCGCGCGTACGACGTGCAGCAGGTGGGCGTGTTCAGCCCCGACATGCGGCCGGTGGAGGAGCTGACGGCGGGCCAGGTCGGCTACATCACGGCGTCGATCAAGCGCGTGGCCGACGCCAAGGTGGGCGAGACCATCACGGAGGCGCTGCGTCCGACCGCGGCGCCGTTTCCCGGCTATCGCGACGCCAAGCCGATGGTCTTCGCCGGCCTCTACCCGATCGAGGACACGGAGTACGAGGCGCTGCGCGACGCCCTCGAGAAGCTCCGCCTCAACGATCCCGCCTTCACGTTCGAGCCGGAGACGTCCCTCGCGCTCGGCTACGGCTTCCGGTGCGGCTTCCTCGGGATGCTCCACATGGAGATCGTGCAGGAGCGCCTCGAGCGCGAGTTCGATCTGTCGCTGATCGTCACCGCGCCCTCCGTGCAGTACAAGGTGATCACCACGGCGGGTGAGGTGCTGGACATCGACAATCCGTCGAAGCTGCCCTCGCCGGACAAGATCGAGCAGATGGAGGAGCCGTACGTGAAGTCCTCCGTCTACGTGCCGACCGAGTTCATGACCGCCATCTACAAGCTGGCGCAGGACAAGCGCGGCGAGCACCGGTCGCTCGAGTACATGGGCAAGCGCGTGCACATCCAGTTCGACTTCCCGCTCGCCGAGATCGTGGTCGACTTCTACGACAAGCTGAAGTCGATCTCCAAGGGCTACGCCTCGTTCGACTACGAGTTCGCCGACTTCCGGCCGTCGGATCTGGTGAAGCTCGACATCCTCCTCAACGGCGATCCCGTGGACGCGCTGTCGATCATCGTGCATCGTGACAAGGCGTACGAGAAGGGCAAGGCGCTCGTGGAGAAGCTGCGCGAGGTCATCCCGCGCCAGCTCTTCGAGGTGGCCATCCAGGCCGCCATCGGCAGTCGGGTCATCGCGCGCGAGACGGTGAAGGCGTTGGGCAAGAACGTCACCGCGAAGTGCTACGGAGGTGACATCACCCGCAAACGCAAGCTGCTCGAGCGCCAGAAGGAAGGCAAGAAGCGCATGAAGCAAGTGGGTCGGGTCGAGGTGCCCCAGGAGGCATTCCTCTCGGTGTTGAAGAGTTGAGCCTCGACGACCATAACGCGGAGCTCGAGCCGAGCAAGCTGCGGGCGACGGTGCCGGGCCGCCGCGACGGCGGCACCGCGCAGGTCATCACCGAGCACGCGCAAGCCGAGCCGGTCCCGCCCGCACCCCGCCGCCGGAAATCGCTCATCCGCGAGTATGCGGAGGCGATCGCGATCGCCATCCTGCTCGCGCTGGTCATCCGGACGTTCGTGGTGCAGGCGTTCACGATCCCGTCGGGCTCGATGATGGACACGCTGCTCGTGGGCGACTACATCCTCGTCAACAAGTTCCTGTACGGCCCCGAGCTGCCCCTCACGGACTGGCAGCTCCCCGGACTGCGCCAGCCCGCGCGCGGCGACATCATCGTCTTCAAGTACCCGCAAGACGAGAAGCGCGACTTCATCAAGCGCGTCATCGGGACTCCGGGCGAGGTCGTCCAGGTCCGCGGGCACCAGGTCCTCGTGAACGGCCGCGCCCTCGACGAGCCGTACACGCGGTACGCCAACTCGCCGCTGCCGCCGAGCGGCCAGGCGAGCTTCTGCGGCTACGCCTACGGCTGTGAGCCGACCACGGTGCCCCCCGATTCCTACTTCGTCATGGGCGACAACCGCGACAACTCCCAGGACAGTCGCTACTGGGGGTTCGTGAAGCGGGACAAGATCAAGGGCAAGGCCTTCCTCATCTACTGGTCGTGGGACAGCGACCGGCACTGGTTGCGCTGGTGGCGGCTCGCCAAGTACATCCCGTAGTTCAGCGCGTGGTCCTGCCCGGCGTGGGGCTGGGGGCGCCCCGGGAAACCCAGGCCGAGGCGGATGGGTTTCCCGGGGCGCCCCCAGCCCCACGCCTCTCCGCGCCCAGTGCGTCGCCGCACGGCGTGCTCGCGGAGACGCAACCGCGCCAGCGTCGAATGGGGTTGTACGTCCACGTCCCCTTCTGCACGAAGCGGTGCTACTACTGCAGCTTCAACACGGCCCCCATGGACGGCGCCGACATGGCGCGCTATCTCCGAGCGCTCGCGCGCGAGGTAGACCTCGTCGCCGACGTCGCGTGGGCGCCCGCGGTGGAGGTGACGAGCATCTTCTTCGGCGGCGGGACTCCGTCGCTGCTCGAGCCGGAGGACCTGCACGCCATCCTCGAGCGCGTGCGCGCGCGCTTCGCCGTCGAAGACGATGCCGAGATCACCGTCGAGTGCAATCCGGAGAGTCTCGGCGCGGCCAAAGCCCGCGCCTATCGATCGGCCGGTGTCACGCGCATCAGCCTCGGCGTCCAGTCACTGGACGACTCCATCCTGCCCCGGCTCGGGCGCGAGCACGCGGCGGCGGGGGCGCGCGACGCCTTTGAAGCCGCGCGCGCGGCAGACTTCCCGAGCGTGAGCGTCGATCTGATGTACGGCGTCCCCGGCCTCGACCTCGATGGCTGGCGGCGGGCCGTGGCGACCGTGCTCGACTGGGCGCCCGATCATGTCTCCGCGTACGGGCTCACGCTCGATCCCGGCAGCGCGTGGGGCGCCACCGGCGTGGCCGGTCTGCCGCCCGAGGACGTTGTCATCGCGCAGTACTGGGCGCTCGCGGAGGCCGCCCGTACACGCAGCTACGAGCACTACGAGGTGTCGAACTATGCGCGCGCCGGGTTCCGCTCGCGTCACAACCAGATCTACTGGCGCGCCCAGGAATATCTCGCATGCGGTCCGGGCGCGTGCGGCTTCGTGGGTGACCTGCGCTACGCCAACGCGCGCGCGCTGCCGCGTTACTGCGGCGGACCCGAAGACGGCCGTCTTCCCATCGAGACCTCGGAACGATTGACCGTGCGCCAGCAGCTCGCCGAACGGCTGATCCTCGGTCTCCGAACGTCTGACGGGATCCCGCGCGCGTGGCTCGACGAGCGCGTGCAGGACGACGCCGCGCTTGCGCGACGCGTTCGCGACTGGGAAGAGGCCGGCATGCTCGCGATCGACGCCACCACCGCGCGCCTCACCGAGGCCGGCTTCCTGGTCTCCGACGCGCTCTTCGTCGAGCTGCTGTAAGCGTCTCCGCGGCACCGCGCCAACAGCCGCCGTCTTGACACATCCCGGCACACAAACGATAGTTAAAATTACATGGATGCACGGCACCGCGAAGTCCTGATCGCCCTCATCCGCGAGTACATCGACTCCGCGGAACCGGTGGGATCGCGGGTGCTCGCCCGGCGTCACTTCCCCGCCCTCTCTCCCGCCACGCTTCGTAACGTGATGGCGGACCTCGAAGAGATGGGGTATCTCGCGCAGCCGCACACGAGCGCGGGCCGTATTCCCACTGACAAGGCGTATCGCTTTTACGTGGAATCGTTCCCGCCGTCGGTTCCGTCGCCGCCCGCGGCGGCGGAGACGCTGGGGACGCGCCGGTCCGGCATCGATGTTTTCATGGAGCGGACGTCCACCCATCTCTCCACCGTCACCAAGCTCACCGGCCTCCTGCTCGCGCCGCCGCTCAAGCACACGATCATGGCCCGCGTCGAGCTGATGCCCCTCGCGCCCGACCGCGCCCTCGCCGTGGTCGTGACGGACTCGGGCTGGATCACCGCCCGCGCGCTCACGCTCGACGCGGCTCTCACCGCGGAGGAGGTCCGCGGGCTCGGCCGCGAGCTCACGCGACGGTTCGGCGGCCGCACGGTGCAGGACATCGTCGACATGGAGAGTGCCCCCAGCGATCCGCTCGACAAGCTCCACACGCGCGCCCGCGCCATCACCGAGCAGGTGGTGGCAATGGTGCGGGGACGGACGCTCTACGTGAGCGGCGCCATCAACATGCTCGACCACCCGGAGTTCTGGGACATCGAGACGACGCGGACCCTCCTCCGAACGTTCGAGGACAAGGAGCGCCTCGCCGACCTCATGACCTCGCTCGCGGAGGACGAGGGGGTGCGCGTCACCATCGGGGACGAGAACCCGTATGCCCCGATGCGCGAATGCACGATGATCACCTCCACCTACATGTACCGGGACCAGGTGCTCGGCATCCTGGGGGTGGTGGGGCCACGGCGGCTGCCCTATCCGGAAGTCTTGTCGATCGTGCGCGAAACAGCCCGACACGTGACGGAAGCCCTGTCGCGGGTGCGCCAAGACCTCTATCTCCCGTCCTGAACCGCGTTTCCGCGCTGCTATAATTCTCGACATGGAAGATCTTCGGCCCGACGCCGCTGCCGCGCGCGCGGAGGCGAGCCCCGACGACCTCCGCCGTCAGCTCGACGAGAAGCAGGACCAGTACCTGCGCGCGCTCGCGGAGATGGACAACATGCGACGCCGCGCGCAGCGGGATCGCGAGGAGCAGAGCCGCTACGCCAACGAGACGCTCCTGCGCGACCTGATCCCGGTCGTCGACAACTTCGATCGCGCGCTGGAGGCCGCCAAGGCCGCCGGGGCCGCGCCCTCGGTGACGGACGGCGTGGAGCTCATCCGCCGCGAGCTCCTGAAGGCGCTCGAACGCCACGGGGTCTCCCGCTACTCCGCGGTCGGCACCCGCTTCGATCCCACCCGCCACGAGGCCATCGCGCGGGTGGTGAGCGCGGAGGCGACGCCGGACACCGTGCTCCACGAGACCGCCCCCGGATATCTGCTTCATGGCCGCGTCCTGCGACCGGCACTGGTCGGCGTGGCCACCGCACCCGACGAGGACGCCGCCTAAGTGCCACGTGACTACTACGAGGTGCTCGGCGTAGCGCGGAGCGCGAGCGACGCCGAGATCAAGAAGGCATTTCGGGCGCTCGCGATGCAGTACCATCCGGACCGCAACCAGGGCGAAAAGCAGGCGGAGGACCGGTTCAAGGAAGTCAACGAGGCGTACGCGGCGCTCTCCGATCCCGACAAGCGTGCCCATTACGATCGCTTCGGCACCGTCGGCGGCGGGTTCCCCGAGGGGGGCTTCGGAACGCTCTTCGAAGACATTTTCGAGAACTTCTTCACGGGCGGGGGCGGCCGCGGCCGCCGCTCGCGCGCCATGCGCGGTGAGGACCTCCAGTACGAGCTCAAGATCACGCTGGAGGAAGCGGCGACAGGCCTGGAGACGAAGGTCCAGATCCCTCGCCTGGAACGCTGCGAGCAGTGCGAGGGCACCGGCGCCGAGCCCGGCAGCCGGCCCGTGCCGTGCGACACCTGTCACGGGCGCGGCGAGATCCGGATCAACCAGGGATTCCTCACCGTCGCTCGCCCCTGCCCGAAGTGTCGGGGCGAAGGCCAGGTCAACCGCAATCCGTGCCCGACGTGCCGTGGGGAGGGACGCCAGCGCACCGAGCGGCTGCTCTCGGTCAAGATTCCGGGCGGCATCGAGGACGGCATGCAGCTCCGCCTGAGCGGCGAGGGCTCGAGTGGCGTGAACGGCGGTCCCGCCGGCGATCTCTACGTCCTCGTGCGGATCGCCGAGCACGACCTGTTCGTGCGCGACGGCGCCGATCTCTACTGCGACACGCCGGTGTCGTTCCCGCAGCTCGCCCTCGGCACCGAAGTCGAAGTGCCGCTGCTCGACGGCGTGGCCAAGCTGAAGATCGCGCCCGGTACCCAGCCGCACGCGGTGTTGCGCGTCCGCGGCAAAGGAATGCCGCATCTGCGCGGACGCGGGCGCGGCGACGCGTGCTATCGCGTCATCCTCGAAGTTCCGGCAAAGCTCACTCCCCGCCAGCGCGAGGCGCTCGAAGCTTTCGAGGCAGCCACCAAGGGCGAGCACGGTCCACTCTCCCTGTCGTTCCTCGAGCGCATGAAGAAGCTCATCGGGTAGTCCGCGGTGTCGCGCTACTGGGAGCTCAGCGTCAGCGTTCCCGACGACGCCGCCGAAGGCCTGACGAACTTCGTGTGGGAGCTGGGGGCGCTCGGCGTGGTCGAGGAAGAAAGCCCCGGCGGCGCGCCGCGGTTGCGCGCGTTCTTCGCGGACACTCCCGAGCGCGACGACCTCACCACGCGCGTGCGCGACTATCTCGGCGGGCTCCAGGCGCTCGGCTTCGGCGCCGCCGACGATCCGCACCTGGCCGCCGTCGCCGACGAGAACTGGGCGGAGGCATGGCGGCAGCACTTCCGCCCGCTCGCGGTGGGACGCGGCCTCGTCATCGCGCCCCCGTGGGAGACGCCGCCACCGAACGGCCGGCTCGCGGTGACGATCGAGCCGGGACGCGCGTTCGGGACCGGCCACCACGCCACCACCGCGGGGTGTCTCACCGCCCTCGAGCAGATCATCGACCGCGCGCGACCCGAGCGCGCGCTCGATCTCGGCACCGGGTCCGGCATTCTCGCCATCACCGCCGCCCGCCTCGGTGTGCTGTCCGTGCTCGCCGTCGACGAGGACCCCGACGCGGTCGCATCCGCCATCGCCAACGCCGCGCGCAACGGCGTGTGCGATCGGGTGCGCTGCGTGCTCGGCGACGCCGCCGCCGTGCAGACATCGGCCGTCCCGCTCGTTCTCGCCAACCTCATGAAGCCGGCGCACCTGCGCCTGGCGCCGGCGTACGCGCGCTACGTCGCGCCCGGTGGCGCGCTCGTGCTCGGAGGGATCCTCGAGCCGGATGCCACGGTCGTCACCGAGGCCGTGGAAGGCCACGGGTTCGCGGCGCGCGCGACCACCGTCAGCGACGGGTGGGCGACGCTCGAGCTCGAGCGCGGCACGGATCTGCTGCGCGCGCACTGAGGCGTGCGCCGCTTCACCATCGGCCCCGACCGGATCCAGGGCTCCCGGGTCGCCTTCGACCGTGAGGAGAGCCATCACCTCATGCGCGTGTTGCGGCTGCGGCCCGGCGATCTCGTGATCGCCGGCGACGGTCACGGGCGCGACTACACGGTGCGGATCGACGCGCTCGGCGCCACCGCGTCCGGCACCGTGATCGGGAGTACGACGCCGGCGGTGGAGTCCCGTCTCGGCGTCTCTCTGTTCCAAGGCATCGCGAAGGGCGACAAGATGGAGACGATCGTGCGGGCGGCCACCGAGATCGGCGTGCGGCGCATCGTCCCCGTCATCACCGAGCGGACGGTGGTGCGGCTCGATCCCGCGCGCTGGCGCGAGCGCGCCCGGCGATGGCAACGCGTGGCGAGAGAGGCAAGCAAGCAGTGTGGCCGGGCCGTGGTGCCGGAAGTCGACGCTCCGGCGTCGCTCGCCGACGCGCTCGCGGACGCAACGGCCGCGGATCTTCGTCTGTGTTTCTGGGAAGAGGCGACACAGCCGCTCGGCCCCGCGCTGGAGCGGCTCGCCTCGACGCCGTCGTCCGTGCAGATCGTGATCGGTCCCGAAGGCGGCCTGGCGCCGAGCGAGGCGGCGGCCGCGCACGAACGTGGGTTCACGCCGGTCCGCCTCGGCCCCCGCATTCTCCGCACGGAAACCGCCGGCCTCGCCGTGGTCGCGATCCTCCAAGCGCGCTTCGGCGACCTCGCCTGAGCCCTTCCGTGGACGATGCCGGCTACGAGTACTTCGACGTCGAGGCCGACGTCGGCATCCACGCGTGGGGCCCGACGCGGGCAGCGGCATTCGCGACGACCGCGGAAGCGGTGTTCGGGCTCATCGTGACGCTCGAGGACGTTCGGGTGCGCGAGACGCGCGAGGCGCGCGCGCAGGGTGACTCCCCGGAAGCGCTGATCGTGAGCTGGATCAACGAATGCCTCTACGTGCACGAGATCGAGGGCTTCGTGGCGCGGCGGGTGGAGATGACCGCCCTCGACGATCGCTTCGCGCACGGCGTGCTCCACGGCGAAGAGATCGATCCCGCGCGCCACCGTCTCGGAACGATCGTGAAGGCGGCGACCGCGCACGCGGTCGTGGTCGAGATTCGTGATGGGCGCCACGAGGTGCGACTGATCGTCGACGTCTGACGTTTGTCTCGTAAAAGAGACGAACGACGCTCCCTACCGTGTCCGTGGCGGGACGTCCGAGCCTCTACGCGGACCCACGGTCGCGGCCCTCATATTGTAAATCGGTCACTTACGCAATCGCGCCAGTGTGGCACCCGCATTGCTAATATCCCTGCCCCGGATGAATCAGAAGACCATCCGCAAGCCTGTGAGCCTGGACGGTATCGGGCTCCATTCGGGACGACGCGTTCGGGTGACGCTCTCGCCGGCTCCGCCGAATTCCGGCATCGTGTTCCGGGCCGAAGGACATCCCGATCCGATTCCGGCGGCGCCGGAGAGCGTGATCGATTCGCACTACGCGACCACGATCGGTCGCAACGGCGTGCGCATCCAGACCGTCGAGCACCTCATGGCGGCGGCAGCGGGACTCGGGATCGACAATCTCGACGTCGAGGTCGAAGGCAACGAGATCCCCGCCGGCGACGGGAGCGCGAAGCCGTTCGTCAATCTGTTGCTGCAGGCGGGGCGGCAGCAGCAGGGCGCGCTCCGACGTCCGCTCGTGACCCCATATGCGGTGCGCGTCGGCGACGATCGCCGGTGGCTCGAGATCGTGCCGTCGGACACGTTCCACATCAGCTACACGCTCGACAACGAGCATCCCGCCATCGGTCGGCAGGAGCTCACGTCCGCACCCACGGAGCGTCAGTTCATCGAAGAGTTCGCCCCCGCGCGGACGTACGCGTTCCTGAAGGACGTCGGCAAGATGCGGAAGAACGGTCTCGCTCGCGGCGGCTCCCTCGAGAACGCGGTGGTCGTGGGCAATCGTGACGTCGTCAACGGCCTCCGCTATCGGGACGAGTTCGTGCGCCACAAGATCCTGGATCTGATCGGCGACCTCGCGCTCTTGGGCCGCCCGCTCCTCGGCCACGTCACGGCGTACAACGCGGGGCACGCGCTCAACTTCGATCTCGTGGTGGCCGTGCAGCGCGCGGCCGGCCTCGAGCGTCGTCCCGCGGGAGCTGCGGCCACCGCGGCCGTGCGTCGGGCGCCGGTGCCGGTGCCCGTTCCCGCCTCCGGCCTCGCCATCATCTAGCGACCGTCGTCGCCGCCGCGACGGCGGCGCATTACCCGCGGTGCCGGCTATAATGTCACGTCCGGCCCATGCGTGCCCTGCGCGTGTCCACTTGGTGGTTCCTGACGCTGGTGGCGGTGATTACCCCATCGGCCTACGCCGAACTTCGCATCAGCGATCTCGACGTCTTCCTGAACGACCACGACATCACCGTGCACGTGGTGCTGCTGGGGACGGTCCCGGAGCCGTTCCTCGAATCCATTCACATCGGGATTCCCGCCCACGTCCGCTTCACGATCGAGCTGTGGCAATACCGCCGCCTGCAGACGGACCGCTTGGTGGTCTCGAGGCAGCTGGAGCGCACGCTGACCTACAACGTGGTCACGAAGGAGTACAAGGTCACCGCCGTCAAGGGCGAGACGCGGCCGGTGTACACGACGCGCGAGCTGCGTGACGCCCAGCGCGTCCTCTCCGACGCCCGCGCCGCCAAGCTCGCCGCCGCCGCCAGCCTCGACCCCGCCGACGTCATCTATGTCCGCGTGAAGGCGGAAACCGCGCTCAACGGCGAGAACACATTCTTCACCCGCATGGCGGGCCACGCCGAGCAGGTCGTGATCCAGTCCGACTACCGCACCATCACCCGGGTGCAATAGCGCGCGATGCCGCTTCTGAGTGAGCAGAACCGCCGTAAGCGCAACCTCGTCGTCCTCACCGCGGTGTTGCTCCTGCTCGCGCTCGCGAGCGCCGCCAACTTCGGCGTGGGCCCGCCCGAGCTCCCCATCGCGTCCAACATCGTCGTCTTCGCGCTGTTCAACCTGAACCTGATCGTCTTCCTGCTCCTGCTCGTCCTCCTGTTTCGGAACCTGGTCAAGCTCTGGTTCGAGCGCCGCCAGAACGTCATCGGCTCCCGCTTCAAGGCCAAGCTCGTGCTCGCCTTCGTCTCCCTCGCCCTCGCCCCCGCGATCCTGATCTTCATCATCGCCTCGAACTTCATCAACAAGTCGATCGAGGGCTGGTTCAAGCCGCAGGTGGAACGACCGCTGGACCAGGCGCTCTCGGTGGCCCAGACCTACTACCACAACCTGGAATCGACGGCGCTTCGCCACGGCCAGCACATCGCGCGCGTGGTGGAGCGCGATGGGCTCCTCGCCGAGGACCGGCGCGAGGCGCTCGCGGCCTATCTCGTGGAGCAGCAGGACCAGCTCGGCTTCAGCGCGGTGACCGTGCTCGGTCCGCGCGGCCACGAGCTGGTTCACGTGAAGGATCCCGTCCTCGGCGACCTTCCCACCCGCGACGTGGACGAGGGGCAGCTGCGGCGCGGGCTCAACGGGCAGGACGTCACCACCGTGCGCGAGCTCAGCTCGGGCGATCTCATCGAGGCGGTGACGCCGATCTGGTCCCGCCACGGCGGCGGCCGCTCCGTCGTGGGCGCGGTCGTCCTCAGCCTGCACGTCACGGAGCGCCTCGAAGCGAAGGTGCGGGGGATCTCGCAGGCGTTCCAGGAGTACAAGCAGCTCAAGCTCCTGAAAAATCCCATCAAGGGCATCTACATCCTGCTCTTCCTGCTCATGACACTCATCGTGGCTTTCTCGTTCACGTGGTTCGGCCTCTACCTGGCGCGCGGGATCACGGGCCCTATCGAACAACTCGCCGAAGGCACGCGCGAGGTGGCGGCGGGAAACCTGAGCTACAAGGTGCAGGCGCGCGCCGACGACGAGATCGGCACCCTCGTGCAGTCCTTCAACCGCATGACCGACGATCTCTCGCAGTCCAAGCGGCGCCTGGAGGAGGCGTATCTCGACCTCCAGGACAAGCACACCGAGCTCGAAGAGCGCCGCCGCTACATCGAGACCGTGCTGGAGGCGATCACCACCGGCGTCGTTTCCCTGGATCCGCTCGGGCGGCTCACCACCATCAACCGGGCAGCGGCGCGGATGTTCGGGATCAACGCCACCGTCAGCCTCGGCCGCCTCATCGAGGAAGTATTCGCCGGCCCCGATCTCCGTGACGTCGTGAGCCTCGTGCAGAAGACCCGGCGCACGAAGTTCGGCACCGCCTCTCTCGAGCTCCACCTGCGGCGTGACGGCGCCGCCCTCACGCTCCTCGCTTCCGCCACCGCGCTTCGCGGCGGCGAGGGCGAGTACGCGGGAGCGGTGGTCGTCTTCGACGACCTCACCGAGCTGCTCCACGCCCAGCGGCTCGCCGCGTGGCGCGAAGTGGCGCAGCGCATCGCGCACGAGATCAAGAATCCGCTCACGCCCATCCAGCTCTCCGCACAGCGCCTGCGGCGACGGCTCACGCGCGCCTCCGCGGAGGAGCGGGGGCTCGTCACCGAGTGCACGGAGACGATCATCCACGAGGTGGACGGTCTGAAGCGGCTCGTGGACGAGTTCTCGCGGTTCGCGCGCATGCCCGCCCTCACCCCGCGCCCCACCGACGTGCGCGTGCTCATCGAGCCCGTCGCCAGCCTGTACCGGGAGGCCCATCCCGGCCTCACGCTCACGACCCGACACGCGGAGGACTTGCCGCTCCTCGACATCGATCCCGATTACATCAAGCGGGCGGTGCTGAATCTCGTCGACAACGCGGTGGACGCGGTGGGCGGGCACGGTGACGTCACGGTGGAGACGACCTATCTCGAAGCGGCCGGCCGCGCGCGGGTGATCGTGAGCGACAGTGGGCCCGGCATCGGCGCCGACGCCAAGGAGAAGCTCTTCCTGCCCTACTTCTCCACCAAGGTCACCGGCATGGGCCTCGGGCTCCCCATCGTGCACCAGATCGTCACCGAGCACGGGGGGTCGATCAGAGTCGAGGACAACATCCCCCGCGGCAGCCGGTTCATCATCGAGGTGCCGGTGTCACGCGCGAGCGTGCCGGTGGAGGCCTGATGGCGGGGGAGCACATCCTCGTCGTCGATGACGAGCCCGCGATCCAGGCCGCGCTCCGCGGCGTCTTCGAGGATGAAGGGTATCGGGTGAGCGTGGCGGGAACGGGGAGTGATGCGCTGGCCCTTCTTGCCGACGAGGCTCCCGACCTCGTCTTCCTCGACATCTGGATGCCCGGGATCGACGGCCTCGACACGCTCGCCGCCATCAAGCGGGTGCGCCCCGACGTCACCGTCGTGATGATCTCCGGCCACGCGACCATCGAGACGGCCGTGAAGGCCACCCGGCTCGGCGCCTACGACTTCATCGAGAAGCCGCTCTCGCTGGAGAAGACGCTCCTCACGGTGACACGCGCCCTCGACTACGCGCGCCTCGAGCGCGAAAACGCCACCCTGCGCGAGCGCCTGGACCGCCGCGCCGAGATCATCGGCGACAGCCCGGCCATGCGCGCGCTGCGGGCGCAGATCGCCACCGCCGCCCCCAGCAACGGGCGCGTGCTCGTCCACGGCGAGAACGGCAGCGGCAAGGAGCTGGTGGCGCGCGCCATCCACGCGCTGTCCGCGCGCCGCGATGCCGCCTTCGTGGAGGTGAACTGCGCCGCCATTCCCGAGGAGCTCATCGAGTCCGAGCTGTTCGGCCACGAGCGGGGCGCCTTCACGGGCGCCCTCGCCCGCCGGCGCGGCCGCTTCGAGGTCGCCGACGGCGGGACGCTCTTTCTCGACGAGATCGGCGACATGTCGCTCAAGACGCAGGCCAAGGTCCTGCGCGCGCTCGAGGAGCAGGCCTTCGAGCGCGTGGGCGGCAAGGACACGATCAAGGTCGACGTGCGCGTGATCGCGGCCTCCAACCGCGACCTCGCCGCCCTCATCGCCGCCGGCGGCTTCCGCGACGATCTCTACTATCGCCTCAACGTGATCCCCATCGAGGTGCCCGCGCTGCGCGCGCGCAAGGACGACATCCCGCTCCTCATCGACCACTTCATCGGGATCTTCTGCGCCGAGAACGGCCGGCGGCTCAAGCGGGTCTCCGGCGAGGCGCTCGCCTACTTCCTCGCCTACGACTGGCCGGGGAACGTGCGCGAGCTGCGCAACATGGTGGAGCGCCTCGTCATCATGACGCCCGGCGACGTGATCGACGTGGCGGATCTCCCCGTGCCCCTCCGTCCCAAGCCGGAGGTGGGCACGAGCGTGGACGCGCGGGAAAAATCGCTGAAGGAAGCGCGCGACAACTTCGAGCGCGCCTACATCCTCGCCGAGCTGCGCGCCCACGACTGGAACATGACGCGCACCGCCGACCGCCTCGGCATCGAGCGCAGTCATCTCTACCGGAAGGTGAAGCTGTACGGCATCACGCCTCCGAAGTAAGGTAGACGACGTGAGCAGCACCGATCCGCGTAACGTTCTCGACGCTGTCCTCAATGCGCTCGTCGATCCCGTCATCGTGACCGACGCCGACCGCATCGTGACGTTCGTCAACGCCGCCGCCCGCACCCGCTTCGGCGCCGACAAGGACGTGGGAAGTCCCGTCGACCAGCACGTGGCGCGCCTCCGTATCGCCTCCGCGGACGGCCTGCCGCTGCCACCCGGTCACCATCCGATCCTGCGCGCGCTCGCCGAGCAGCAGCCCGTCGTCGGCGTCGAGATCAGGATCACCGCCGAGGACCACGACGGCGTCTACCTCGTCAATGCGATGCCGTTTCGCGCGGCCGGCCGGGTGGCGGGGACGGTCTCCGTGCTCCACGACGTCACCGCCGCCGTCCGCCTCGAGCGCAATCTCGCCGACTACGCCGCGCGTCTACGCGCGATCGTCGATCTCGTCAGCGACGGCGTCTTCGTGGTGAGCGTGGACGGAACGCTCCTCTTCACGAACGCCATCGCGGACGAGATGCTGGGCGGGGGGACGCCGCTGACGCTGCCGGAGCGGGTGGCGCGCCTCAACGTCCGGACGCCGGACGGGCGGCCGCTCCGCCCGGAGAACGCGCCCGCGGCCCGGGCCCTCGGTGGGGAGACGTTGATCGGCGTCGATCTCCTCATCGAGGATGGCCGCGGTGAGTCCCGCCGGATGATCACCGGCGCCCACCCGCTGCGGACACCCGAGGGCACCGTCTACGCCGCCGTGGTGACGTGGAAGGACGTGACCGACGAGCTGCGCGCGCGCGAAGAGCTCGACGCCGCCCGCGAGACCGCGGAAGAAGCGAACCGATTGAAGGATCAGTTCATCGCCGCCCTGTCTCACGAGCTGCGCGCGCCCCTCCAGCCGATCCTGGGCTGGACGGAAGTCCTCCGCCGCCACGGCACCCCAGACGCGATCACCGTGCAGGCGCTGGATGCCATCCGGAGAAACGTGCGCCATCAAGTGCGTCTCGTGGACGACCTCCTCGATCTCTCCCGCATCACGCACGGAAAGTTCGCGCTCCGGTTCGAGTCGTTCGACCTCCGCGAGCAGATCCGGGCGGCGGCGGAGCCCTACGAGGAGACGGCGGCGCTGAAACGGATCCGGCTCACGATCGACCTTCCGCCGCACCCGATGGTCACGTGGGGCGACGGCGCGCGCATGCAGCAGATCGCGAGCAACTTGATCTCCAACGCCGTGAAGTTCACGCCCCCCGCCGGTCACATCGCGGTGCGGCTCCTCGGCAACGACACGGAGGCGCTGCTCGAGGTCGAGGACACCGGGGAAGGCATCGCTCCCGAGGATCTCGCGGTCATCTTCGAGGTCTTCCGGCAGGGCAGCACGTCCGGGCGGCGCGGCGGCCTCGGCATCGGCCTCGACCTCGTGCGGCGCCTGACCGAGATGCACGGCGGCAGCGTGGACGTGTTCTCGGAGGGGCTCGGCTACGGAGCGCGGTTCCGGGTACGGCTGCCGCTCGCGCCGTCGCGCGGCCTCACCACCGCCACCCGCGTCGCGCCCGCGCGCCGCCTCGACCAGCGCGCGATCCTGGTCATCGAGGACAGCGCGGACACCCGCGACGTGCTCAAGTTCATGCTCGAGACCGAGGGCGCGCGCATCGAGACCGCCGCCAGCGGCCTCGAGGGCGTGGCCGCCGCGGTGCAGTTCCGACCGGAGATCGTGCTCTGCGACATCGGCCTCCCTGACATCGACGGCCTCGAAGTCGCGCGGCGCCTCCGCCGGCGCACCGACTTCGATCGCCTCCGCTTGATCGCGCTCACCGGCTACGGCCAGTCCGAGGACGTGCGCCAGGCCCTCGACGCCGGGTTCGAAGCGCACCTGACGAAGCCGATCAACCTCGACGAGCTCCTCGCGCTGCTCGCGGGGGAGTAGAGGCGGCGCTCCGGTCGCTCCCCTCGGACGCCGACGTGGCCGGCGCGTGCTATGCTCCCGGCGCGGGAGAGAGCCGATGGCGCGCAACATGACTGACTACGCCGCCGCCTGTCGCGACTTTTCCCTTCCGGTCCCCGAGCGCTTCAACTGGGCGTTCGATGTCTTCGACCGCTGGGCGCGTCATCCCACGAAGCTCGCGCTCCTCTGGGTGGCGTCGGACGGACAACCGCGGCGATTCAGCTTCGCCGAGCTCGGTGAGCGCTCGCGCCGTGTCGCCAATATCTTCGCCGGGCTCGGGGTGGCGCGGGGCGAGCGCGTGTTCGTCATGCTGCCCCGCGTGTATCAGTGGTGGGAGATCGTGCTCGGATGCCTGCGCGCGTGCACGGTCTCCGTCCCCGGCACGACGCTGTTGACCGCGAAGGACATCCAGTACCGCCTCGGCGTCTCCGAAGCGTCCGTCGTGATCACGGACGAGGAGAACCAGGCGAAGATCGACCACGTCATCTCGGAATGTCCCCACGTCAAGCACCGGATCGTCGTGGGACGCGGCGGCCCCGGCTGGCTCGAGTACGAGGCGCTCATTGGGCGCGCGCGCGCCGACCTGCCGCACCCTGGCACCGCCAGCGACGATCCGATGATGATCTATTTCACCTCCGGCACCACCGGCTATCCCAAGATGGTCCTCCACACGCACGCCTCCTACCCAATCGGCCACGTCATCACGGGCAGGTACTGGCTCGACAACACGCCCGACGATCTGCACTGGACGATCTCGGACACGGGCTGGGCGCAGGCGGCATGGACATGCCTTTTCGCCCCGTGGAACATGGGCGCCACCGTGTTCGTCTGGGACGCGCGCGGCAAGAAATTCGAGCCGGGGGAGACGCTCGCCATGCTCGAGCGGTTTCCGATCACGACATTCTTCGCGCCGCCCACCGCCTACCGGATGTTCGTGCAGGAGCCGCTGCGCCGCTTCAAGTTCCCCGCCCTTCGTCACTGTCTCGGCGCCGGGGAGGCGGTGAACCCCGAAGTCATCGAAGCGTGGCGAGAAGGGACCGGCCATCACATCCACGAGGGCTACGGCCAGACGGAAACCGTCCTCCTCGCGGGGACGTTTCCCGCCACGCCGTGGAAGCCCGGCTCCATGGGGCCGCCGGCTCCGGGGCACATGGTAGCCATCGTCGACGATGACGGCGCGGTGGTACCGCGGGGGACGGAGGGCGACATCGCGGTCCGCGTGAAGCCGGACCGGCCCGTGGGCATGTTCCGCGAGTACTGGCGGAACGCGGAGGCGACGGCAAAGTGCCACCGCGGCGACTGGTACGTCACGGGCGACCGCGGCGCCATGGACGAGGACGGTTATCTGTGGTTCGTGGGTCGCGCCGACGATGTCATCAACAGCGCCTCGTACCGCATCGGGCCGTTCGAGGTCGAGTCCGCGCTCGTCGAGCACGCTGCCGTCGCGGAAACTGCCGTGATCGGCAAGGCGGACGCGCTGCGGGGAGAGATCGTGAAGGCGTTCGTCGTCCTCGCGCCCGGCTACACGGCCTCGGATGCGCTGGCCGCCGACCTGCAGGAGCACGTGAAACGCGTGACGGCGCCCTACAAGTATCCGCGCGAGATCGAGTTCGTCGCCGACCTACCGAAGACCATCAGCGGCAAGATCCGGCGCGCCGAGCTGCGCGAGCGCGAGCGCGCACGCGCCGGGCGGACCTGACCGCATGCCGCACTCACCGTTCACGGCCGAGCATGAGTTGCTGCGCAAGTCGCTCCGCGCCTTCGTCGAGAAGGAAGTCGTGCCGCAGGTCGATGCGTGGGAGACGGCGGGGCAGATCCCGCGATCGTTCTGGCGGCGACTGGGGGAGCTCGGCTTTCTCGGCCTCGACATCCCGGCGGAGTACGGGGGTGGCGGCGGCGATTTCATGGCGAGCGTCGTGCTCGGCGAGGAAATGGCGCGCTGTCGCGCTGGCGGCGTGGCATTCAGCGTTCTTGTC
>Ga0209382_10004595_pt1 | contig 18382 bp, 14 predicted proteins | sample SoiMetdeltSBSDD5_FD_187599 | JGI IMG/M metagenome (GOLD analysis project Ga0209382, IMG submission 187599) | Bulk soil microbial communities from a Populus tree surrounding site in Tennessee, USA - Soil MetaG P. deltoides SBSDD5 (SPAdes) (version 2) | ecosystem: Environmental > Terrestrial >...
CGCCTCGATGCGGCGGCGCTCGACGCCGTCACCCGCAGCAACGCCCTATCCCTCTTCCGCCTGAAGACATGAAAGTCGAGGGCTACCGCATTCACCAGTGGGGCGGACCGCTGCGATGGGAGGCGTTCGACGTGCCAGACCCGCAGGCGGGCGAGATCCGGATTCGCGTCGAGGCGTGCGGCATCGGACTGACCGTCCTGAATTGCATCCGCGGCGACCTCGCCAATGATGCGGCCCGTCTCCCCCGCGTGCCCGGCCACGAAATCGTCGGAACAGTCGATGCCGTGGGCGCGGAGGTCATGTCGTGCTCAGTCGGCCAGCGCGTCATGGCCTATTTCTATCTCGTGTGCGGCGCGTGCCCCGCCTGCCTGTCCGGCCATGACTCGCTCTGCCGCAACCTCACAGGCTGGGTGGGCGTGCACCGGGATGGCGGCTATGCGCCGTACACAGTGCTGCCAGCGCGCAACGCCGTCGCGCTGCCCGGAAACATTGCCGCTGCGCAGGCGACAGCGATCCCTGACGCGATCGCCACGCCGCTCCATGTCTGCAAGACGAGGGCACGCATCCAGCCGGGCGACCGCGTCGTGATCATCGGCGCCGGCGGCGGCGTCGGGATTCACATGGTGGAAATGGCAGCGCTCTTCGGCGGTCGGGTGGCGGGACTCGAGGCGAGCGAGAGCAAGTTCGACGCGATTCGCCGCATGGGCGGAACGCCGATCGACTCCCGGTCATTCGATGGCATTGACTTGACCCCGGCGTGGGGCGGCCAATCGCCGACCGTCGTCATCGATCTGCTCGGATCGCACGCCAGCCTCGAATGGGGGACGCGGGTGCTCGCACTCGGCGGACGACTTGTCGTCCTGACGACCTTCCGCGGTGTTGACGTGGTGATGAGCCCGCGAGACATCGTCCTTCGCGAGCTGACGATTCTCGGCTCTCGCTATGCGTCGAAGGCGGAGCTCGCTGAAAGCGCCGAGCTGGTCGCGGCCGGGAAGATCCATCCCATCGTGTCGCAGGTGGTGCCGCCCGGGGAGATCGCACAGGTCCACCGCGCGCTGCAGGACGGGGTCCTCATCGGCCGCGGCGCGGTCGAATGGCATGCCTGACCTGCGTCCGGCCATCATCGTCGCTGGCGGCCTGCTGGCGGCCGCGTCGAGCGCGCCGGCACAGACACAGGTTATTGAGTGGGTCCGCATTCCGGCCGGGACGTTCGAGATGGGATGCGTACCGGGCGATACGGAGTGCTCGGACGACGAACGGCCCCGGCACCAGGTTACGCTGCAGACCGCGTTCGACCTGATGGCAACCGAGGCGACTGTCGCGATGGTCCGTTCGTTCGTAGTGCTACCGGCGCCGCCGCAACAGCCTCCGTGGAATGGCGGTGACCTGCGTCCGGCCGTCAACGTCACGTGGGACGAAGCAAACGCCTTCTGCCGGCAGGCCGGCGGACGCCTGCCGACCGAAGCGGAGTGGGAATATGCCGCGCGTGCCGGACGTGGAGGCGAAATCTATGCGTGGGGCAATGGTTCGCCCGTCGTCGACGGGCGGCCGGCGGCGAACGTCGCCGACGAGTCAACGAGGCGCGACCATCCTGAGTGGACGATCTTTGACCGCTACGTGGACGGGCACGCACTTACTGCGCCGGTGGGCTCGTTTCCCGCCAGCGCGTACGGTCTCTACGACATGAGCGGCAATGTCTGGGAATGGGTGGCCGACTGGTTCGAGACCGACTACTATCGCCGGTCCCCGACCGTCAATCCGCTCGGCCCCGAGACCGGGATCGGCCGCGTCGTCCGCGGCGGCTCGTGGGGCGATTACGCACGCGGGCTGCGGCTCTCCTACAGAAGCCTGGCGCGGCCGGGCGCACGCGGAATCGACGTCGGATTCCGCTGTGCCCGCGATTCGCGCTGATTAGAACGTCATGCTCACTCCGAACTTCACCGTGCGCGGGTTGAGCACGGAGGTCGCATTCTGCCACGCGGCGCCATAGCGGGTGATGATGCCGGTGACCGGGTTGGCGTTGAATGCGTTGTAGAGATCGAACTGCGGCTGGATGCGCACCGACCTGAGCACGAAGTTACGCGTAAAGCGCAGATCGAGCTGCCGGATGCGGGGCTCGAGGAAGTACGTGCCCAGCGGCACGAGCTCGACGGTCGCTGTCGCCGTGCATGTCGGGCGCGTGCCGCAGGCGCCGAGGTTGCGCCCCAGCGACGGCGCAATCATCGCGTTGGTCGCAACGAAGCCCGCATTGGTGGGTACCGGCGAGCTGTCCTGATAGGTACCGCTCACCTGCAGGTCCCATGGCAGCGGGTACAGCGCGAATGCCTTGAACTGCGTGCCGCCGGACCACGGCGGCGCAACGTCACACTGATAGAGCTCCTGCGGTGAATCCACGACGAAGCACCGATCGCTCCCCTGGCTCCCAGTCGCGACGCCGCCCTGCAGCACGCCGCCCGCGCCAAAGCGCATGTTCACCGACACGTCGACGCCGCTGAAAGCCTCGTTGTATTCGCCGTAGTCCGACGCTTGCGCGACCAGATTGTTGACCTGGCCGAACTTCGCGGGATTCAGGTCGTAGAGCCCGCAGATCCGCTTTCCGCTGACGTCGGCCGGCAGATCCTCGTGCGTCGGAGAGTTGATGCAGTACTCGTTAAAGTCCGACGGGCCGATCGCCAGGTTGTCGGTGACGGAAAAGTTGCCGTACCACGTGCGGAAATACCCCACGTTCAGCGCGACGCCCGCACCGAGTTCATGCTGCAGCTGGACGGAACCCTGCCAGTTGTAGGGCCGAACGCCGAAGCCGTTTACCACGTCGTCCGCGTACCGCGTCGTCGCCTGGCGGACCTGGCCAAAGGCGCTGTCCGAGAGCGGTCCGAGCTCCGACTCCTGCGGGATGTAGTCGCCGTTGTCGGTCCACGTCCTGGTGGCGCTGAGCACCAGCAGGTTCGCAGGGTTGTTTGCCGTGGTGATCCCGAACGCCTCGAAGTTCACGTAACGCCCGATGAACCCTTTGATGGCCGTTCGCCCGGTACCGAACAGGTCGTAGGACGCGCCAATGCGCGGATTCAGATCCTTCCAGTTCGGCACGTTCGTCACCGCCGAAAAATCGCGCGCCGGCACGAACGTGCCCGCTGGCATGTGCTGCTCCCGTACCATCCCGTTGAGATAGTCGAACCGGACGCCGAGATTCAATGTCAGGCGCTGCACGCTCCACTGGTCCTGAGCGAACACGCCAAGGGTCTGCTGGCGCAGCGACGTGGCGAGCGGGCCGGCATAGTAGGTCACTGAAACCGGAGTCGTGCCCAGGAACGTGTAGCTCCGGTCGGCGTGCGGGCCTCCGTCCTGGTAGAAGAATGTTTCCCGTGGGGCGTACAGATACTGCAAACCAGCTTTGAACGAATGCGATCCGGTTACGTACGACGCCGCGAACTTCTCGTTGATCTGGAAGGTCTTCTGGTAGCCGAAACTGTCGGACAGGCCGTAGCCGAACCGATGGTTGCCGTACCGATAGTTTCTCCCCTGGTCGAGGACGGCCGGATCACCGGGCGTCGAGCCGACCCGCAGCCGCTGCTGCACGAGCGACACGAAGGTGACGCCCCCCTCGAACAGCAGGCGGTTCGTCGTCGGAGAGTTCCAGGTGAGCTGGCCGTTGCGGTTCGGCCAGTACTTGGCGCTGCCCGACGCGGCCGCGTCGCGCATGCCGGTGCTGACGTTGTTGAGGCAGTTGCAATTGCGCTCGACGCCGTATGTCGCGGCGATCTTGTGCCGCTCCGACGCCTGCCAGGTCAGGCGCAGGCGGTTGTCGAAATACGAGTTCTCGTCGTAGAGCGGGCGATTCAGGTCGGGCGTATAGAACAGCGTGCCCTGCGTCGCATTGAAGTAGTTGCCCGGCACGTAGGTGGACGTCACCCAGTATCGCGAGCTCGCGAAGAACCAGAGCTTGTCGCGCAGGACCGGACCGCCGACGCCGCCGCCGACGTCGTACCGCTTGCGGATCTCCGCGACGACCGTCACTCCGCGCGCGCGCAGCTCGGCGTCGAGGTTGTTGCTCTGCAGCCCCTGGTTGGCAAAGTTGCCGGCGAACGACGCGCGATAGGTGTTCCCGCCGTCGCGCGGCACGACGTTGACCAGCACGCCGCCGCTTTCGGCTTCCGCCGTGGCACCGCTCGTCTGCACCGTGACCTCGTCAACGGTCGCCTGATTGAGGCTGCTCATCTTGTTGCCCGCCGCCACCAGCGTCCCCCAGAACATGCCGTCGCGCATCTGCTGGAAGTCGTTCGTCCGGGCGCCGTGGATCGTGAACCCGGTCTGGAACTCGCCGCGGCTGCCGCCGACGTCCTGCGCCGACGCGCCGCTCGTCAGCACCGCGCCTGGAATAAGCGTCGCGTACTGGTTGAGCGTGGAACTCGAAGGCAGCTGCTCGGTGACTGTCCGTGAGAAGACGCGCTGTTGATTTACGTTCTGCGTGTCGACGAGCGGGGCCGCCCCGGACACGGTCACCGTTTCCGCAATCGCGCCAACGCTCATGTCGGCGTTCACGGTCGCAGTGAACCCCGTGGTCAGCTCGATGCCTTCCCGCCGGAGCGTGGTGAAGCCCTGCAGCATGAATGTCACGGTATACACGCCGGGCCGCAGGTCTACGATCCGGAAGAGACCGCGGTCGTCGGTCACCACCGTCCGCAACTTCTCGATCAAAGCTGGGCTTGCCGCTTCAATCGTGACGCCCGGCAGCACCGCGCCCGATTCGTCCTTCACCACGCCGGCGATGGTGCCGCTCGAGAGACTCTGCGCGTAACCCGCCGCCGCGAGCAGCAGGAACACCAGCGCAAGCACGAGAGAACGGAATGCGTATCTCTTCATGTTCGCTTCTCCTTGCTCCGGCTATTTCGTGCCCGATGGCGGCGGGAGCATCGAAGTCAGCGTCAGCGCCGACTCGAGGAACTGCTTGTACGGCACCAGCTTGCCGTGGATCGGCATCAGATAGTCGACCTGGAGCTTCCGGAAGGTGATGTTCGAGAGCAGGTTCTGGGTGAATGCCGCGTGCCCCTGCGGTTCTTCCGCGCTCACGGTCCGGCGATCGTCCGGGAAATACAGGTCCGCGTCCGTGAGGATGCGTCCCGTCGGGTAATACACCATGAGCATCGAGGACGCATGTGCGAGATCGAGGACGTAATACAGGTTCACGGCCATCGCGCTGTCCTTGAGCACCAGCTGGTCGTCAACGTCGACGATCGTGACGGGCTTCGACTGCGGCTTCTTCGCCAGCGCGTCGGGCACGATGGTGTGCGGCCGCCGCAGGATCTCCTGGAGAAAGGCGCGGATTGACTTGTGCGCCACCAGTCTCGTCACGCCCTCGGAGACCGCCGCACGCACGCCGCTGGTGTGATCGCCGTGATGGTGCGTCAGAATCAGCGTCGTCACCGGCTTGTTCGGCCGCAGCTCTCGCGCCTTGGCAATCATCGCGAGCGTGCGCTCTTCATCGGGCGCATCGACGATCGCCATGTGGTCGCTGAATTCGATCGCCACGCCGTTGTGCGTCGTGCCGTTGAGGATGTGCCAGATGCCGCGGCTTGCCTCATTTGCCGTCACCTGCATCGGCCTGGCCGGCGGGGGCGGCGTCGCCGACAGCACGTTCGCCGGCGCCGCCAGGCTGCCGACATCGGCGTTCACCGACTGTTTCTGGATGCGCGTGTCGGACGCCAGGTACTTCTCGTTCCGCGTCGTCAGCCGCGTCGGCAGCTGCAGTCCGTCGACTGTGACGTAATCAGCGAAGCGCGTCTCAACCGCGATGTCGCCGGTCAGCGCAATGTCGGTCATCCAGACGACGCGCGTCGGCAGCTTCGAGGCAGCGTCGGTCGCCAGCGTCAGGGTGATGTCGCTGTTCGGCAGCCTGATGTCGACCAGCCGTTCCGATGCCTGCGTCCGCGGGTTGGAGAGCTGCGCGGCGGGATCCAATGCCACGCGCAGGAGCGTCAAGGGATGCCGGTGGTATTCCACTCTTTGCGTCGCCACTGCGCGAGGAGCCCACACACGATTCGCCCCGCCGTTGTCGTTGATGTTGAACGGAACGGCGCCGTCGATTCCCTGGCTGGACTTGCCGGGCACATGACCCGCGTAGAAGGCATACAGCGGGGTGCGGCTCTGTTCGAACCGCGCGCGGCCGCCCGGGAGATCGTAGGCGCGGCGGTATCCCATGACTTTCCACACTGAGGCTTCCTGTCCCATCTCGCTCCAACTCGAGCCTTGTCCGAAGCTGAATTCCTTCCCTTCGCCCTGCAGCAGGAGTGTTCTCACCGCGAGGATCCGGTCGCGGCCGCCGAGCGCAGTGGCCGCGTCATCGACAATCTGCTGCGCCGGCGTCTGTGCATCCAGCGATTCGGTGACGAGCACGACGGCGGTGATAAGAAGGCATCTCGAAAGGAATCCGTTCAAACGTGTCATGTCCCGCTCCTTCAGAAGGTCACTTGCCCGCTGAACTGCATGATGCGCGGATCGAGAATCTGTGTCGGCTGGCGCCAGCGCGGGCCGAAGTTCGTCGTGATCGAGAGGATGTCGCTCGAGTTAAGCGCGTTGTAGAGATCCATATTGAGCTGCAGCCTGAGTCGATCGCTCACCCTGAGCATCTTCGTCACGCGCAGATCCAGCCTCGTCGTCCGCCCTTCGAACTGCGTCCCGGGGACGATCAAAGGAACGGTGGCTGTCGACGTGCACGGAGTCCTGGTGCCGCAGGCCGCCAGGTTGCGGCCGAGCGACGGCGCCAGTTCCGCGTTCGTCGCCGCGTAGCTGGCGGTGATCGCGGGACCCGAAATGTTCTGCAGAATGCCGCTGACGATGAACTCGTACGGGAGCGGATAGCTGCCGTTGAACTTGACCTGCGTCTGCCCTTGGAACGGCGTGGTGACTTTGCAGTTCACCAGCTGCTGCGGTGAATCGACGACGAAGCAGTTGTCGGTCACCGACCGGCCGGTATCGACGCCGCCGCCCAGCCGCATCCCCGACGGGAACCGCGTGTTCAGGCTGGCGCTGAAGAAGTTGTTGACCTGACGCTGCTTCCCGAAATTCGCTGCCTGGGTGACCTCGTTGTTCACCAGGCCGAATTTCGCAAGACTGACGTCGGCGAGTCCGCAGACCTGGTAACCGCCCCCTCCCGGCAGACGCGTATCGGACGGCGCCGTAATGCAGTAGGTGCCGAAGTCTGCTGGAGCGACGGCGAGATTGTCGGTAACGCTGAAGTTTCCGTACCAGTTTCGATAGTAGCCGGCCGTCAGCGACATCTCCTCATTGAGCTGGTGCTGGATCTCCGAGGACATGTCCCAGTTGTATCCACGCGCGCCGTAGCCGCGCAGCACGTCGTCGGCCCACCGGGTCGAGGTCACCACCTTGCCGAAATTCGAATCGGACACCGCGCCGCACTCGCCATTCCCGCTGAAGTTGCCGAGATTGCAGTCGGGGACAAAGTTGCTGTTGGTGTCGGTCCACGTGCGCGTGACGCTGTTCACCGACGTCTGGATGGGATTGTTGGCGTTCGCAATGTCGACGCCCGTCTTCGCGACGTAGCGGCCGAGCGAGGCTTTCAGCGCCGTCCGGCCGTTGCCGAAGAGGTCGTAGGCGGCGCCGACGCGGGGATTCAAATCTTTCCAGGACGGCACGTCCTTCACTTCGTCGAAGGTGCGCCGCGGGATCCAGCCGCTCGGCGTGGCCGGCGTATCCGACGCCGGCACCGAGCCGTTGAAATAGTCGAACCGCAGCCCGAGGTTGAGCGTCAACTGCCCCAGCACCCATTGATCCTGCGCGTAGATGCCGAGGTCGGCGTTCATCTTGGTGCGGTTCGTGTACGGCGTGGCGTATTGTGTGATCTGGTTCGGGATGCCGTTGTTGAACCGGTAGTTCACGTCGCCGCCCGTCGTCCCGGTCATGGCCATCCGGACGCCTTCCTCGATCTGTATCCCGGCCTTGAACGCATGCGTGCCGGTCACGTACGAGGCTGAGAACCGCTGCGAGTAGCGCTTCGTATGGCCGTCAAAGTCGTAGGTCGGCATCGCGTTGTAGCGGATGTTGGTCGACTGCTCCAGGATCGAAATGTGGCTCAGGTCGACGCCCGGAGCGAGAAAGCGCGGCGACGACGACAGCGCCGCTGCGTAGCCCGCGTCGAGCAGCAGCCGGTTGGTCACCGGTGAGCTCCACGTCCCCTGGAACAGCGCCTGCGGCCGGAAGTGATACGCCTGGATCGCTTCAGGGGCGAGGCCGACGCCCGTCGACGATCGACAGATGCAGGCGTCCTGGAAGTCGCCGAACACGTTGACCTTGTGGCGCTGCGACGCCTGCCACGTCAACCGCACTGCGTGCGATTCATACCATTGGTATCGCGACGAGGGGCGCAGCGGGTCGGGCGTGTAGAACGGCGTGCCCTGCGTCTTGTTCCAGAACGTGCCGGCGTCCTGGTTGCGGCTCCCCCACTCGCGCTGCGAGGTGAAGAACCAGAGCCTGTCACGCTTGATCGGGCCGCCGACCGTGACCTGGGCGTCGTAGATCTTCAGGATCTTGCTGACGGTCGTGAGTCCGCGGCTGCGCAGTTCGTCCGACAGGTTGTCGCTGCCAAGTTTGTCATTGGTGTAGAGTCCCGACACCGTACCGGAAAAGAGATTGCCGCCTTCCCTCGGGATCATGTTGATGACGATACCGTCGGCGTTGCTCTCAGCGGAAATCCCGCTGGTCTGCACGGTCATCTCCTCGATGGTGCCCGCGTTGATCTGATACCCCGTGTTCCCGTTGCCCTGCAGGTTCTGAATGCTCATCCCGTCGACCTGCACCTTGGTGCCCGGCTTGCCGTGGAATGTGCCCCCGACCTGTGTGGTGTAGTTGCCGCTCACGTCAGCGACACCGGTCAGGCCGAGCGTGAGCGTGATGACGGTGTTCTGTCCCTTCATGCTGGTGGGCAGCGCCTCGAGCATCTCGTTCGAGAGCACCGTCTGCTGCCGCACGTTCTGGGTGTCGACGAGCGGCGCCTCGCCGGTGACCGTGATCGTCTGCTCGAGCGTGCCGACCTGCAGGTCCGCGTTGACCGTCGCGGTGAACCCGCCAGTCAGCGTGATCCCGTCGCGCCGGAACGTGTTGAAGCCGGGCAGCGTGAAGGTCACCGCGTACGCGCCCGGCCGGAGGTCGACGATGGTGTAGCGCCCTTCTCCGTCGGTGGTCGCGGCGCGGACCTTCTCGATCAGCGCCGGACTCGCGGCTTCCACGGTGACGCCCGGGAGGACGGCCCCGGACGCGTCTCTGACGACACCCGCGATACTGCTCGTCTGCTGGGCGAGCGCGGCATGCGACAGGAACAGGAAAATCAGGATGACGACACCGATTCGCAACATCAGAACCTCCTGAGGCGGGTCCGCTGCGCGGAACCCGCCCTACGACCCGCCCTACCTACGTAGGCCGGGTTCCGCGGAGCGGACCGGGCAACGATCAGCGCCGGAATTCGGGCCACATGTCTGTGAGGCCGCCCAGCCGTTTCAGATGGATCACGTTCCGCACCTGCTGCCCGTTCAGCGTTGTCGGGGGAAACCTGAGAATCAGCTCGTCCCCCTTGACTTCGAAGTTCCGCTGCAGCGAGTTGCCGGTCGCGCCGGGGTTCGGGATCGCGATCTGGTAGTGCGTCACGGAACCGCTCTTCGGCTGCACGATGTAAGGGCCGAAATAGGTCGGCGCGCCCTGGAGCGCCGTTCGAGCCTCCTCGATGGTCGGCCTCGGGCCGGCGAACGGCTTTCTGCCCGGCGGCGGCAGGTACAACACCGCCATCAGACCTGCGGGCGTATAGACGATGACGCTGGCATCGCGCGAGGCAGGCTGCATCATCTTCCCGCTGTTGTCGACCAGACCCGCAGACTGCCAGTGCCAGAATCCGATGGCGTCGCGCTGGTAGTCAGGCAGCGCTTCGAGCTCGGGCACCCGCTCCCACGTCGTCCGGCTCGACGGCGCGATGGCGGACGCGGCCTGGGTAAGCACCAGCCGTTCACCGTTGCGTTCGTAGGAACGTACGATCTCCTGGCCGGTCCGGCGGGGGTCGAGATCGCCATTGATGCGATAGGTGATCGTCGCCTGTCCCGCGGCCGACGAGAAGCGGCCCCAGAACGCTTGGTACGTCATGAACTGTTCGACGACATCGATTGAGGCGGCACGTCCCGCGCGCGTCACGATCTCGATGACGTTACCCCTGGCGTCCTGGATCAGGATTCCGATGGGATTGGGGACCGTCGCGAGCGGCTGATCGGCATCGGCGCGTTCGAGCGAGACCAGCCGCCAGGTTCCAACCAGCGCTCGCGGGACGGCGGCAGACGTCTGACGCGCATCGACAGGCCAGCCCGAGAGGAGAAGAATGACGAAGCCGAGGACCACCGCATGGGCTTTCATGCGGCGGAGTATAGATCAGAGACTAGCGAGGGGCCGCGCTGATCGCGGCCGGGAAGATCCCTCCCATCGTGTCGCAGGTGGTGCCGCCGGGGGAGATCGAACAGGTCCACCGTGCGCTGCAGGACGGGCTCTTCATCGGCCGCGGCGCGGTCGAATGGAAGGCCTGACAGCCTTCGCAGAGCGGTATTACGGAACGGCCGTCTTCCAGGCGCCGTTGCCCACGCCGTTGCCGGTGTTGTCGCCCGGCTTGGCGTCCTTGATCCACAAGTACACGGGCATGCCCTTGTACGCCCACTGCTTGCTGCCGTCGGCGCGGGTAACGATCGTCCACTCGCCCATCGGCATCGCGTCTGCCGCGGCCATCAGCGGCGGCCAGTTCTTGGCGCAGTTGTCGTTGCAGTTCGACACGCCCGGCTGATCCTTCGCGAAGGTGTAGAGGGTCATCCCCTTCGCGTCGGCCAGAATCACGGTGCCGTCGGCAAGCTTGCTCGCCTGGACGCCTGCGGGCATGTTGCCGCGGCCCCCGCCGCGCCCTTCACCGCGACCACGGCCCTGTTCTTGCGCGGCAGCCGGCGCCAGCCACACGAGCCCGACGAGGAGCAGCACGAGCACGATCCCAAACGCTTTCACATGTCGCATGTTCGATCTCCTTGACTGGGGAATCTTCGAAGGGATCACAGTAGCACGCACGTGCAGCTCATCCGGCCACGACGGCCCGCAGGCGGGTCTGAAGACCACCTCTACGATCGGTCGAGGTGGATTTCAGATCGGAGGGGCGGGCCTTGAGGTCCGCCTAGAAACTGATTTGTGTGCTGAACTGCAGAATCCGCGGCTCCGGAATCAGCGTCGGCAGCAGCCAGCGCGCGCCGTAGGCGCTGGTCGTCACCAGGACATCGCCCGAGTTGAGCGCGTTGTAGAGATCGAAGTTCGCCTGCACGCGGATCCGGTCGCGCACGCGGATCGATTTCGCCAGCCGGAGGTCGAGACGCGTGACGCGCCCTTCGAATTCGGTCTGCGGCACGATCAACGGCACGGTCGCGGTGCGCGCGTTCCCTGACAGCGGCCGGCCGAGCGATGGTGTGATTGACGCGACCGGCGCCGGCCAGTCGGCCGTGTAGTTCGGCCCTGGCAGGTTCTGGTAGATCGCGCTGACGAACACGTCGGCCGGCAGCGGGTAGCTCGCGTTCAGCTTGATCTGGGTGTTGGCAGACAGTGGCTGCTTGACGTGGCAATTGACAAGCTGTCCTGGAGAGTCGACGACGAAGCAGTTGTCGGTCACCGTGGTGCCGGTGTCGACGCCGCCGCCGAACCTCGCGCCTGACGGCAGCCGCGCGTCGACGCTGAACAGGAAGAAGTTGGAGACCTGCTGCTGGTCACCGAAGTCCTTCGCGCGCCGCACCAGGTTATTGACCTGTCCGAACTTGTCGGGATTGATGTCGGCCAGACCGCAGACCTGGGTGTTGCCGCCGCCGGGCAGCCGCGCGTCGGCCGGCCCGGTCACGCAGTAGGTGGTGTAGTCGGCAGGCGCCACCGCCTGGTTGTCGGTGACTCTGAAGTTCCCGTACCAGTTGCGGTAGTACCCCGTCGTGACCGACATCGCCGCGCCGACCTGATGCTGCACCTCGGCGCTCACGTCCCAGTTGTAGGGCCGGACGCCAAAGCCCCGCAGCACATCGTCCGAGTAGCGTGTCGAAGGCGCCGGATTTCCAAAATTGAGATTCGAGAGCGCGCCGCACTCGCCGTTGGCGGCTCGATTGGCCAGGTTGCAGTCGGGAACGAAATTGCCGTTGACGTCGTTCCAGGAACGCGTCACCTGGTTGACCGACGCGACGATCGGATTGTTCGCGTTTGCGATCTCGACAACGGTCTTGCCGACGTAGCGGCCGAGCGACACCTTCAGGGCCGTACGGCCGTCGCCGCTGAGATCGTAGGCGGCGCCGAGCCTCGGACTGAGGTCAGTCCACGACGGTACATCGTCGACCCGGTCATAGTGACGCGCCGGCACCCAGCCGTTCGGCGTGGCAGGAAGATCCTGTGCCGGTACGTAGCCATTGAAGTAGTCGAACCGCACGCCAAGGTTCAGCGTCAGCCGGTCGATCGCCCACTGGTCCTGCGCGTAGACGCCAAGGTCGTGCCGGAACCGGTTTTCGATCAGGTACGGCGTTGCGTACTGCGTGAGGCTCACCGGGATCTGATTGTTGAAGGTATAGCTGACGTTGCTGTCGGACGTCTGCCGGAACGCGCGCAGCATGCCCTGCTCGTCCTGGACGCCGAACTTCAACGCATGCGAGCCGGTGACGTACGACACGGCGAACCGCTGGCCGAACCGGTCCTGCTCGTTCGGGTCGTCGTAGACCTCTTTGGCGTTGTAGCGCATGCCGGTTGACTGTTCCATGATCGAGATGTGGCTGGAATGCACGCCGGGAGACCGGAACTGCGGCCAGTCGTTGATCGTCGCCGAGACGGCGCCATCCATCAGCAGCCGGCTCGTAATCGGCGCGCTCCACGACGTCTGATAGAAGCCGGTCGGCCGGAAGTGATAGGCGTTGATCGATTCCGGCGCCTGGCCGACGCCTGAGGTGGTGCCGGTGCGGCAGATGCACGCGTCCTGGACGTCGGCGAAGAAATTGAATTTGTGCGCCTGCGTCGCCTGCCAGGTCACCCGCACGGCATGCGATTCGAACCACTGCTTGCGCGTGGCCGGGCGATCGAGATCGGGCGTGTAGAACGGCGTGCCCTGGGTCTTGTTCCACCACGTTCCGGCGAACTGGTGGGCGTTGCCCCACTCCCGGTGCGCCGTGAAGAACCAGAGCCGATCCTTGCGGATCGGGCCGCCCAGCGTCACCGACGCGTCATAGATCTGCTCGGGAATGTTGACGGTGGTGAGACCTTTGGCGCGCAGCTCGTCGGTGAGGTTGTTGCCCGCGAGATGCTGGTTCGTGTACAGGCCGCCGACGCTTCCGGAAAAGGTATTGCCGCCCTCTTTTGGAATCATGTTGATCAACACGCCTTCGGCATTCCCTTCCGCCGAGATGCCGCTCGACTGCAGCGTCATTTCCTGCACCAGCGCCGCGTTGAGCTGATACCCGGCGTTGCCGGTCATGTTCTGGACGCTCATGCCGTCGAACTGCGTCCGCGTGCCGCCTTTGCCGTGATAGGTGCCGCCCACCTGGGTGGCGTAGATGCCGGCGACATCCGCCATCCCCGACAACCCGAGCGTCAGCGCGATCAGCGAATTCGCCTGCTTCGTGCTGGTGGGCAGCGTGTCGAGCATTTCATCCGACACGACGGTCTGCCGGCGCACGTTCTGCGTGTCGACCAGCGGCGTCTCGCCGGTCACGGTGATCGTTTCCTCGACGGCACCGACCTGCATGTCGGCGTTCACGGTCGCTGTGAAGCCGGCGGTCAGCACGATCCCTTCGCGCCGGAAGCCAGTGAACCCGGGCAGCGAAAACGTCACCGTGTACGTGCCGGGACGAAGATCGACGATGTTGTAGCGGCCATCGCCGTCGGTAACGACCGAACGGACCTTTTCGATCAGCGCCGGGCTGGCGGCTTCCACCGTCACGCCCGGCAGTACGGCGCCCGAGGCGTCGCGCACGGCGCCGGCAATGCCGCTCGCCTGCTGCGCGTGGCAGAGCGCGGGCAGCATCAGCAGGAGCGCCGCGCCGAAAGCGAGCGACAGTATTGTTCGAAGCATCGGCTCCTCCTCGATGTCTGCGGCGGGTCCGCTTCCCGCTCTACTTCTGTTGAGCGGCCTTCTCCGCAGCCCGCGCGGAGCGAAGGGTGTTCGCCAGCCCGTAGTTGCCCTCGTGGCAGGCGTACTCGTACATCAAGCCGTCCACCTTGTTCCACGGCATCTTGACGGTCCACGGGCGCGTCCACGTTTCAGGATCGGTCACGGTGAACTGGTAATCGATCGTCTCCGCGTCGACGCGGCGGAACCGCTCGACCAGCACCATGTTCCTGGTCGCGTCGCGGAAGGTCGAGCCGCGCGCTTCGTCGGTGAAGTTGGTGGTCTCGACGACGAGCGTGTCGCCATCCCAGCGGCCGCGCGAATCGCCGAGCCACTGGCGGACGGTTCCGGCGAGATGCGGCCGGCCGTCGAGCGGAATGATCCGCGTATCGTGAATCTGCTCCTGCAGGATCGCGACGTAGCCCGGCGCCTGCACGATCTCGTAGTTGTTGTTGTAGCCGGTCGACAGCCGCGGCAGCGCCGACCGGATGATGCAGCGCGAATACACGTCGAGATCCTCGGGCGCCGCCGGATTGTCGCCGATCGCCGCGTTCGCGGCCCGTGCCGCCTCGGCCCGCTTTTGCGCCGCCGGCGTCAGCGCCGGGATCTTGCCATCGGCCGGATCGACGATCAGCGACGTCCGCCGATCGGCGACGATCCGCTCGCCGCGATCCCACCAGGCGTCGTTATACGCGACGGTGACGTCGCGCCGTGTGCCTGGCGTCCGGATGTCGGCATTGTTCTGCTGGCGCAGCCGCGCCTCGTACGCCCGCGCTTCCTCCGCGGTCAGCACCGGCTTGCCGGCGAATTCAGCCGGCCGCTCGAGCGGCGTGAGCGTCTGGTTCGTCCAGGTGCCCTGCAGGTCCGGATCGCCCCAGGAGGTCTTGAACGACTGCGCATCGAGCGCCGCCGGCGCACACAGGACGAAGGCGGCAGCGGCCAGACCAATCAGACGAATACAGTGATGGTGCATGACAGTCCTCCGATCAGCGCCCGGGCTGCTCGTTGGCGCCGCCGCCGCTCAGGAATAGCTTGCGGCCGTCGGGCAGCGTGATGTCGCGGCCGTTGGCCTTCTTCGAACCGTCGCGCGCGAGGTAGCCATCGACGTTGATGACCATGCCCGCCTTGACCGAATCGCGGGTGATGCCGCGGCGGAAGAGCGTGTTCGGCGTCCCGCCTTCAATCGCCCACGACTCGACTGTCCCGTCCGGCTTCTTCACGTCCATGTGAATCCACGCATGCGGATTGATCCATTCCACACGGGTGATGGTGCCCTGGAGCTTGATCGGCTTGTCGACGTCGAACTCGCCCGCGAACGAATGGTGCGCCGAGCCCGGCGCCGCGGTCAGACACAGCGCAAACAGTGCGATGGATGAAACGAGCATGAGTCGCATGTCAGTTGGCTCCCTTTCGCAGGTTCCGTTACTTGGCGTCTTTTCTCAGATCTCCGTAAAGCATCTCTTCGGAAAACGGGACGCACTGGAACTCGAGCAGCTGCGCGTTCTTTTCCTGCCGGCGGTGAAGCGCCAGGCTCATCTTCCACGGCCGGGTGAAGACCTTCGGGTCTTCGATCGTCGCTTCGTACTGAATCAGATTCGGGCCCGACGGCGTGTAGCGCTCGACCACGTGCAGCGCTTCACTGTGAAAATTTCCAGCGCGATCGAACCACGTTTGATCGATAAGGCTGGTGACGTCGACGACCAGTGTATCCCCGTCCCATCGCCCCTGCGACCATCCCATCCAGGTGTCCGCGGGGCTCTCGCCCACCTTGTCCATATGGATCAGGCGGCCGGCGTTGGCAAACGCGTAGGCGATGACGATCTTGTTCGTGCCCTGGATGATCTGAAACGGATACGGCATGTATATGGCGCGCGGCACGCCGGGCATGTAGCACTTGGCCTCGGGATCGAGCTCCCATCGCTTCGCAAAATTCTCCTTCTGCCTGGCCGCCGCCCACGGTTGATACGGAATCTCGTCGCCCTCGACGACACCGAGGCCCGGCGGCTCCGAGAAGAGCGCGCCGAACTGCGGCGGGCCCGGGCGCGCGGCGTGCGGCCGGATGTCCCAGTTCGCCTCGGTGACCGCCTGCCAGATGCCGCTCAGGTTCGGTTTGCCCTGGAGCCGCGGCACGGCCCCGCCCTGCGCCTGCGGCGACGCAACGCCAGGCAACATCAGCAGAACTGCGGTGGAGAGCGCGATGGAAAGGCCTGCGGCGCGGATCTGCATGGTTTACCCTCGCGACGGCGTGTTATAGCATGCGCGCTGTTGGCTCGTCATCTTTCGCGGTACCATATAGGCCGCATGCCTGGAGGACGCGCGATGCGAATTGGACTCCGTGCTCTGCTTTTGATCGCGGGCCTCGCGGCCGCCGCCGTACCGGCGTTGGCGCATCATTCGCTCTTCGCGGTGTTCGACGAAGGGCAGGCGGTGACGCTCAAGGGCGTCGTGTCGAAGGTTGAGTGGGTCAACCCGCACGTCTACCTCTACCTTGACGTCGCCGATGCCGCGGGCAAGCTCACGACCTGGTCGGTCGAGACATTTCCGCCCAGCACGCTGCGCCGTGCCGGCCTCACGCGCGAGAAGCTCGGACTCGGGCAGCACATCACCCTCGTCGGTTACAAAGCACGAAACGGCAAGGACCTGGCGTTCCTGCGGACGATCACCTTCGCCGACGGACGGGAAGTGATGATCGCGCTTGGCGACATCAAGGAGGTCAAGTGAGACGCGGGCTTCCCGCCGGCATCGCCGCGCTCTCCTTGATGGTTGCAACCGGCTTCGGCCTGCATGCGACGCCGGCTGTGGCCGCGCAGAACGCGCCGGCCGCGAAACCGGCAGAACCGCCGAAGCCGACGCCGCGTACCGCCGATGGACGCCCCGATCTGAACGGCGTCTGGGGCGGCGGAGGCGGCGCGGGCGCGCCGAACTTCGTGCAGAAGGGCGACACTCTCGTGGTGGTGTTCCAGCTCGATGGCGCCGACCCCTACCAGGACAAGGATCTCTTCAAGGCGCTCGACGAGCGCGGCTCGGCGCGGAAGGCCGCGGCGCCGAACAAACCGCCGTACAAGCCTGAGCTCGCCGCGAAGCTGAAGGAAGCGTCGGACCTGCAGTCGAAGCTCGACCCGGCGTTCTATTGCAAGCCCGAAGGCGTGCCGCGCATGGGCGCGCCAAGCCAGATCGTCCAGACACCGGGCCAGGTGGTATTCCTCTACGAAGGGCGCAACACCTTCCGCGTGGTGCCGACCGATGGCCGCGGCCATCGAGACGACGTTGAGCCGACCTGGAATGGCGACGCGGTGGGCCGGTGGGAGGGCGACACGCTGGTCGTCGACGTCACGAACATCATCGACGAATCGTGGCTGGGCGCCGACGGCTGGTTCCACAGCGACGCCCTGCACGTCGTCGAGCGGCTCCGCCGCGAGGGCGACACGCTGACCTATTCAGCGACGGTCGAAGACCCGAAGATGTTCACCGGTCCGTGGGAAATCACGCCGCGGACACTGCGGCTGATGGCCAATGCCGCGGATGCGCTGGTGGAGTCGCCGCCCTGCATCGAGCGAAGCGGGGAGAACCAGGTCACGAACGATCACCACTGATCCCGTCGTGTTCGTCGTGTCGTCGTGGTTTTCACCGACGCGCGATCAGCCACGCGACGATCAACATCAACGGCGGCACGATCGGAATCGCGAGCATCAGCGTGTTGAATCCGAAAAAGACGATACCGACGCCGCCGCTCCCGGACGACGTGTCAAAAGCGTTGCTGAACTGAAACAGGAGCCATGCCAGCGGCGTCAGGATGCAGAGCAGCACCCACCCGCCTGCCACCCGCAACACCGTCGGAAACGACCAGTTTCGAAGACCACGCATGAACAGGTCGCCAATCAGCCCGTTTCGTTGGTTTCCACCAGGTAGCTGATCAACCGTCGAATCTTGCCGTCCTGCATCTCGAACACATCGCAAAAAGCCAGGTTCAAGGAGGTGCCGTCCTTCCGCTGCGTTCGCACGGTACCCTCGGCTACCACGACGTCGTCGTCTTCCACCAGCCGGGTCACCTCGATCGCAGGGCTCGCGACGAAGCCTTCATCCACGATGTGTGCGGCAAACTCCTGCTTGCCTCGAGTATGGAACGCACCCGGAATGGTCCACTCAACATCATCCGTGAGGGTTGAGAGAATCAGCGACCGATCGGTGCTCCTGAAGCCGTCCATGTACGTCTCGACGATCTTCTTATTCCGTGATTCGTGT
>Ga0209382_10004596_pt1 | contig 18378 bp, 16 predicted proteins | sample SoiMetdeltSBSDD5_FD_187599 | JGI IMG/M metagenome (GOLD analysis project Ga0209382, IMG submission 187599) | Bulk soil microbial communities from a Populus tree surrounding site in Tennessee, USA - Soil MetaG P. deltoides SBSDD5 (SPAdes) (version 2) | ecosystem: Environmental > Terrestrial >...
GCGACCGACCCCCTCGACGCGGTTCGTTTCGACGAGCACGGACTCGTGCCGTGCGTGATGCAGGACTGGGCGAGCGGCGAGGTGCTGACGCTCGCGTACATGAACTCCGAGGCGCTGCGTCGCACACTCGAGACCCGCGAGATGCACTTCTATAGCCGCTCGCGCGACGAGCTCTGGCAGAAGGGGAAGACGTCCGGGAACGTCCAGCATCTGCGACAGATTCGCTACGACTGCGACGGCGACGCGCTCGTGGCGTTGGTCGACCCAGCGGGCCCCGCGTGCCATACGGGCCAGCGCTCGTGCTTCTATCGCGACCTGAATGGCAGCGCCGACGCCGCGGTCGATGCTCCTCCGGTGCTGGGCGAGCCCGCGCCCGCACCCTACGAGGCAACGGCCGTGCTCGAGCGGACGCTGACCGATCGGCGTGACCATCGCCCCGATCGCTCCTACACGGTGGTGCTCCTGGACGAGCCGGGGCGAATCGGGGAGAAGATCCGCGAGGAGGCGGACGAGGTCGCGGCGGCCGCCGCGAACGAGTCGGACGAGCGCGTCGCCGCGGAGGCCGCGGACGTCCTCTATCACCTCCAGGTGCTCCTGCTGTCGCGCGACGTCCCGCTGAGCTCGGTCATGGAGACCCTCAATGGCCGTCGCCGCTGAGCTCGCGCCCGACGTCCGCCCGACCCTCGAGGAGGCGCACGAGCTCGCGCGTGCCGCGAATGCAATCCCGGTTCGCCTGACCTTCGTCGACGACTGCGAGACCCCCGTCTCCGCCTTCCTGAAGCTCCGCGACGCGGGTCCCTGCTTTTTGCTCGAGTCGGCCGAGCAGGGGCGGCTCGGGCGGTACTCGTTCCTGGGCTTTCGGCCACGCGCCGTGCTGCGGTACGCGGACGGCGAGCTGCGGGAGTGGCGCGGCGAGACGGCGCCCGACGCCGCGCCGCACGCGGTCCGTGAGGCCTGCGACCCTTACGCCGAGGTCAGCCGCTACCTCGACGGTTATGAGGTTCCGGACATCGACGACCTGCCGCCGTTTTCCGGCGGCGCGGTCGGATTCTTCGGCTACGACCTCGTTCGGACCGTCGAAGCCCTCGGCGAGCCCAACCCCGACCCCATCGGCCTGCCCGACATGGCGCTGATGCTGAGCGACGTGCTGGTCGCTTTCGACCACATGCGGCACGAGCTGACCCTGATGGCTTACGCCTTCACGGACGAGGATTCGGACCTGGACGCCGCCTACGCCGGGGCGGTCGACACGCTCCTCGAGTTGCGGGAGCGTTTGCGTGGATCCGTTCCGCGACACCGGGCCGCGAGTGAGCGCCGGGTCACGGACTTCGCCCCCAACATGACCCGCGAGCAGTTCGAGGGCAACGTACGCCGGATCATCGAGTACATCCACGCCGGCGACGCCTTCCAGGTGGTGCCCTCGCAGCGCTTCAGCGCGCCTGCGCCCGTCGAGGCCTTCTCGATCTATCGCGGGCTGCGGACGGTCAACCCCTCGCCGTACATGTACTTCCTCGACTTCGGCGACTTCCAGCTCGCCGGCGCGTCACCGGAGCCGCTGGTGAAGGTGACCGGCCGCCGTGCCGAGACTCGACCGATCGCGGGGACCTATCCGCGCGGCGAGAGCGAGGAGGATGACCGGCGTCGCGCGGAGGAGCTCCTGCGGGATCCGAAGGAGCGCGCCGAGCACGTGATGCTCGTCGACCTCGGGCGCAACGACCTCGGGCGCGTCTGCGAGTTCGGCACGGTCTGCGTCGACGAGTTCATGGTCGTCGAGGCCTACTCCCACGTCCACCACATCGTCAGCCAGGTGTCGGGGACCCTGCGGGCAGACGTGACGGCGATGGATGCGCTGCGCGCGGTGCTGCCGGCGGGGACGCTGTCCGGTGCGCCTAAGGTCCGCGCGATGCAGATCATCGATGAGCTGGAGCCGCACAAGCGCGGCTCCTACGGCGGCGCGATCGGCTACCTGGGGTTCAATGGTGACCTGGACACCGCGATCCACATTCGGACGGTGGTCGTCAAGGACGGGATGGTGCACGTGCAGGCGGGGGGCGGCACGGTCGCCGACGCCAAGCCCGACTACGAGTATCGCGAGAGCGTCAACAAGGCGAAGGCGGTTTTCGCAGCGGTTGAGCTCGCCGCCGGCCAGCCGGATTGGGCGTGAGTCCGACCGTGCGCGTCCTTCTCATCGACAACTACGACAGCTTCACCTACAACCTCGTGCAGTACCTCGGGGAGCTTGGAGCTCAGCCCGAGGTGGTCCGCAACGACAAGGCGAGCGCGGCCGAGCTGCTCGCGCGCCGCCCGGACCGGGTCGTGATCTCGCCGGGCCCGTGTACGCCCGCGCAGGCCGGCGTCTCCGTTCAGGCCGCGCGGGCGTTCCCGGAGGCCGGCGTCCCCACGCTAGGCGTCTGCCTCGGACACCAGTCGATCGTCGAGGCGTTCGGGGGCCGCACGGTGCGAGGAGACCCCATTCACGGGAAGGATGCCGAGGTCGAGCATGACGGCCGGGGCGTCCTGCGGGGGCTCCCGGCACCGCTGAGGGCCGGGCGCTACCACTCCCTGGTAGCCGACCCCGATCTGCCGGCGGAGCTCGAGCTGAGCGCGTCCTTCGGAGACGTCGTCATGGGCGTGCGACATCGGGAGCTCCCGGCGGAGGGCGTTCAATTCCATCCGGAATCCGTGCTCACCCCCTCCGGCAAAGACATCCTGCGGAACTTCGTGAGCTGATGCCCAACGACATCGTCACGCGAGCGATCGACGCCCTCTGCTCGGACACGCACCTGACGGCCGACCACGCCTCGGCGGTGCTCGACGAGATCATGGAGGGTCGCACCTCCGAGGTGCAGACCGGGGCCTTCCTGGTGGCCCTTCGTGCCAAGGGCGAGACGGTTGCCGAGCTCGTCGGCCTTGCCAGGACGATGCGCCGGCTCGCGGCTCCGGTCGAGGTGGGCCGGGACGACCTCGTTGACACCGCGGGGACCGGCGGGGGACCGCTCACGTTCAACATCTCCACCACGGCCGCCCTCGTCGCGGCGGGCGCGGGCTGCGCGATCGCCAAGCATGGCAACCGCTCCAGCACCAGCCGGTCGGGGTCCGCCGACCTGCTCGAGGCGCTCGGAGTGCGCATCGACGTGGATCCGCCGGCCGTCGCGCGGTGCATCGACGAGGTCGGCTTCGGGTTCATGTTCGCGCCGCGTCACCACGCCGCGATGAAGCATGTTGTGCCGGTGCGGAACGAGCTCGCGGTTCGCACGATCTTCAACTTCCTCGGTCCGCTGACCAACCCCGCGGGCGCGCGCAGGCAGCTGCTGGGCGTTTCCGACAGCCGGTACCAGGAGACGATCGCCGAGGCGCTCGTCGGGCTCGGCTGCGAGCGGGCGCTCGTGGTCCGCGCGGACGACGGCGTGGACGAGATCGGCCTCGCAGGGCGCACTCGGGTCATCGAGGTCATGGATCGCAGGACGGAGGAATGGTTCGTGGAGCCTCAGGACCTGGGCCTCGACCTCGCCGATCCCGATGAGATCACCGGGGGGACCCCGGAGGAGAACGCGGCCACCGTCACCCGGATCCTGGCGGGCGAGAACGGTCCGCCTCGCGACGTCGTTCTCCTGAACGCCGGGGCCGCGATTGCCGTCGGGGGCCTGGCGTCTGACCTCGCCGCGGGCGTCGAGGTGGCGCGCGAGTCGATCGATTCGGGGTCGGCTCGAGACGTGCTGGGACGCCTGGTCGAGTTGACCGGCGAGCTCGCTGACTCTTGACCGATCGCCTGGCTGGGCGAGTCGAGCACGCGCAGCTCGAGCCCCGGTGATCTAGCCTTCCCCGCGATGAGTTCGCTCGAGGAGTTGGTTGCCGGCGCGAGGGACGACGCGCGCCGGCGGCGTGAGGAGGTGCCGCTCGAGACGCTCCGGACGCGACTCGGCGACCGCGAAGGAGCGCGCCCGTTCAACGAGGCGCTGGTGCGCCCGGGCCTGTCGTTGATCGCCGAGTTCAAGCGGCGCTCGCCGAGCGCGGGGGAGGTGCGGCCGGGTGCCGGGGTGGCGGACACGGTCCGCGCCTACGAGCGCGGCGGTGCCGCCGCGCTGTCGATCCTTACGGAGGAGCGCCAGTTCGGCGGCTCGTTGCATGACCTGCGTGCGGCGAGGGAGGCCTCCGAGCTGCCGATCCTGCGCAAGGACTTCGTCGTCGATCCGTACCAGCTGTACGAGTCGGCCGCCAATGGTGCCGACGCGATTCTGCTCATCGTCGGTGCGGTCCGAGACGACGAGCTCGCGACGCTGTACCAGCAGGCGCGGGAGCTCGACCTCGATTGCCTGGTGGAGGTCCATGACGAGGCTGAGCTCGAGCGCGCCCTGAAGATCGACGCGGACGTGCTCGGAATCAACAACCGGAACCTCGACGACTTCACGGTCGATATCGAGACGACCGTCCGCCTGCTCACGGACGTCCCGGCGGGGAAGGCCGTCGTCTCGGAGTCTGGCTACGAGCGCGGGGAGCAGCTCGACGAGCTCGAGCGGATCGGGGTCGACGCGGTGCTCATCGGGGAGGCCCTGATGCGCGCAGAGGAGCCCGAGGTGGCCGTGCGCGAGCTCACTCGGGACGAGGAGGCGACGCGGGAGCACTATCTCGAGCGCGCCTCCGAGGAGTGATTCTTTAAGTTCTTAGGCCGTCTGAAGGAAGCCGTTAGCGGGCGTTAATCGGCTCTGCTCATCCTGGATCGCGAGATGAGCACCCTGAAGCGAGTCGCCAGCACCTCGATCGGCGCCGCCGTGATCGGCGGCCTCGTCGTTGCCCTCCTGGGGGGGATCGCGATCGCGGCCGGTTGGATCCACTCCTCCGACAACGGGACCACGGCGACCGTCCCGGCCCTGTCGACCCCCCCAGCCCCCGAGCCGACCTCTCAGCCGTCGAACGGCAAGGGCCTCACGGTCCACCAGATCTACCAGCAGGATGCCCCTGGGGTCGCCTTCGTGCAGGCTCAGACGAAGCCCCAGCCCGCCTCACCGCTGAATCCCTTCGGCAGCGGGGGTGGCGGCACCGCGACGGGCTCCGGATTCGTCATCGACCAGCAGGGCCACATCCTCACCAACGCGCACGTCGTGGACGGTGCGACGAACATCCAGGTGACCCTCGGTAGGTCCGACAGCTCGCAGCCGATCAGCGCCCAGGTCGTGGGCAAGGATCCGTCGACGGACGTCGCCCTGCTCAAGGTGAACGCCCCCGCGGATGAGCTTCACCCCCTCCAGCTGGGGAACTCCGGCGACGCCCAGGTCGGCGATCCGGTGGTGGCGATCGGCAACCCGTTCGCGCTCGACCGGACCGTCACATCGGGCATCGTCTCGGCGCTCCAGCGCCAGATCAAGGCGCCGAACGGCTTCACGATCGACAACGTGATCCAGACCGACGCCGCGATCAATCCCGGCAACTCCGGTGGCCCGCTCATCAACGCGAGCGGTCAGGTGCTCGGCATTACTTCGCAGATCGAATCGCCGAACGGTGGTGGCAACGTGGGCATCGGCTTCGCGATCCCGATCAACACCGTCCGCACCGTCGTCAACCAGTTGCTCCAGAACGGCACCGTCCAGCACGCGTACCTCGGGATCAGCGGGACCGATCTGACTCCCGAGATCGCCAACGCGCTCAACCTCTCGGTCAAGTCCGGTGCGCTGGTCCAGTCCGTCACCCCGGGTGGCCCGGCCGACAAGGCCGGCATCAAGGGCGGGAATCCCGGTGCCACGATGACGGTCGCCGGCGCTCGCATCCATCCGGGCGGCGACGTGATCACCGCCATCGACGGTAAGCCGGTCCACTCGATGACCGACGTGATCGACGTCATCAACGCGAAGCAGCCGGGCGACAACGTCCAGCTCTCCGTCGTCAACGGGTCTCAGAAGCGCACGGTCTCGGTGACGCTGGGCGACCGCCCCGCGAACGTCAAGCCGTAGCGCCCCGCGACCTCGCGCCCCAGGGCCTCGTCTGGAGCGATCTCGCGGCTCGCCCGTAACCTTGTCGGGATGCGGGTCAAGTTCTGCGGCATGACGAGGCTCGACGACGCGCTCGAGGCGGTCCGCCTCGGAGCGTGGGCCATTGGGCTCAACCACCATCCCCCGAGCCCTCGATTCTGCGAGCCCGCGGCCGCGGTGGAGATCTCGGCGGTGGTCAGGCGGAGCGTCGAGGTGGTGGGGGTGTTCGTCAACCCCACGCTCGAGGAGCTGGCGCGGGCGGCCGAAGACGAGGCGCTGACGATGCTCCAGCTCCACGGGCGTGAAGGCGCCGCGTTCTGCCGCGAGGCCGCCCGCCGGACCGGCTGCAAGGTGATCAAGGCGATCCGCGTCCGCAGCACCGCGGATGTGCGCGCAGCTGAGGCGTTTCGCACCGACTTCCACCTCCTCGACGCCCATCGGCCGGGGGCGCACGGAGGCACCGGAGCGGCCTTCGACTGGGAGCTACTCGCCGACCGCCGGTCCGAGGTCCCGCTGATCCTCGCCGGCGGCCTCACTCCGGGCAACGTGGACGAGGCGGTCGCCACCGTGCGGCCGTACGCCGTGGACGTGGCCAGCGGGGTCGAGGGCGAGCCCGGCGTCAAGGACCACGCACTGATGGCGGCGTTCCTCGACCGAGCGCAGTCGTTCGTGTCATGAGGTTCTCGAGCGCCGAGACCGGCCCGTCAGGCGGCGCAGTCGCCGCACGAGCGACGTGAACACGGTCGCGGTTCCCAAGCGCTTCGGCCCCTACGGCGGCCGGTACGTCCCGGAGGTGCTGATCCCGGCCCTCGACGAGTTGACCGCGGCGTGGAGCGGGGCCCGGGACGACCCGGGCTTTCGCGGGGAGCTCGACGGGCTGCTACGCGAGTACGTCGGGCGACCGACGCCGCTCTTTCTGGCGTCGCGGCTGTCAGAGCGAGTCGGCCGGCGCACCTACCTCAAGCGCGAGGACCTGGCGCACACGGGAGCGCACAAGATCAACAACGCGATCGGACAGGCCCTGCTCGCGCGGCGGATGGGCAAGCGCCGGGTCATCGCCGAGACCGGCGCCGGCCAGCACGGGGTCGCGACCGCGACCGCGGGCGCGCTGCTCGGCCTCGATTGCGTCGTCTACATGGGTACCGAGGACATGCGCCGTCAGGCCCCCAACGTGGAGCGCATGGAGCTTCTGGGCGCCGAAGTCTGTCCCGTAGAGGCCGGGGCGCGAACGCTGAAGGAGGCCGTCAGCGCGGCGATCCGCGACTGGGTGACGCACGTCGGCACGACTCACTACATCATCGGCTCGGCCGTCGGCCCGGCGCCGTATCCAGCGCTCGTTCGCGACCTCCAGCGGGTGATCGGCGACGAGGCCCGAGAGCAGGCGCTGGCCGCCGAGGGTGCGCTGCCGGCGCGCGTGATCGCCTGCGTCGGCGGCGGCTCGAATGCGATCGGGACCTTCTACCCGTTCATTCAGGACGAAGGGGTCGAGCTCATCGGGATCGAGGCCGGAGGAGAGGGACTCAAGGCGCGGCACGGCGCATCGCTGGTCGCGGGCCGCACGGGGGTGCTGCACGGAGCGCTCTCCTCGGTCCTGGCGGACCCGGACGGTCAGATCCTGGAGGCGCATTCGGTCTCGGCCGGGCTGGACTACCCGGGTGTCGGCCCCGAACATGCGCAGCTTCGAGACTCCGGGCGAGCCCGCTATGAGGCGATGACCGATGCCGAGGCGCTGCGCGCGTTCCGCGAGCTCGCGCGGCTCGAGGGCATCCTGCCCGCGCTGGAGCCGGCACATGCGATCGCCTGGCTCCTCGAGGAATCCCAGCCTGCCACGGCGGGCTTTGATTTGGTGTGCCTGAGTGGGCGCGGGGACAAGGACCTTGCCGAGGCCGTGGCGCGCCTCGCAGAGCTTGATGACTGAAACCGCCGCGGCGGGCACGGACCGGATCAAGCAAGCATTCGCCGCTGCCCGTCATGAGGGGCGCGCCGCGCTGATGCCCTACATGATGGGCGGGTTTACCGACCGGGAGACGTCCATCGCGGTCGCCGACGCATACGCGGAGTCGGGCGCCGATCTGGTCGAGCTCGGTGTCCCGTTCTCGGATCCGCTCGCGGACGGACCCGTGATCCACGCGGCGGCCACGCGCGCCCTCGCCGCCGGCGCAACCCTGGAGGGCGTCCTCGAGATCTGCGGGCGCCTGGCGGAGCGGGTTCCCGTGATTCCGATGGTCTACGCGAACATGGCGCGGGCCAGGGGTGCCGAGGAATTCGCACGCCTGCTGGCCGAGGCGGGGGCGTCCGGCGCCATCATCCCGGACCTGCCGCTCGGAGAGGAGGATTCCCTGGGCGAGGCATTGAAGAGCGCCGGGCTGGCGGCGATACCGCTCGTCGCTCCCACCACGCCCGCGGAGCGGCGGCGGCGAATCTGCGAGGGCGCCAGCGGGTTCGTCTATGTGGTTTCGGACACCCGCGTGACCGGTGAGCGCGACGAGCTACCGGAGGACCTCGAGGGCCTGGTGAGCACGGTGGGCGAGGACTCGGCGGTTCCGGTGGCCGTGGGCTTCGGCATCGGCACGCCCGAGCAGGCGGCGGCGGTGGGCGCCATCGCGGATGGCGTGATCGTTGGCAGCCGGCTCGTGCGCGCGGTGGCGGAGTCAGACGCGCCCGCTCAGGCCGCCCGCGCGGTCGGTGAGTTCATCCGCGACGCTCGCGCCGCGATGACCGGGGAGGGGAGCGCCGGCTGAACATGGCTGTCGGATCTGTGGGCCATGGGCCAGCGAATCGGACCATCGCCGTCAGGTAGATTGCGAAAAACCATGAACGACGCCTGCCACTGCCGCCGCCGTACGGCGCCGGCCTAACGCCCATGCAGCTCGTGGTGTTCACCGCGATCGGGCTTGCCGGGCTGGTTGCCGCATACGGCTTCGGACTCGGTGGCACGCTCGCGTTCCTCATCTTCCTTGCGGTTCTGTTCGTCGGTGTCTGCGCGCGGGCGTTCCAGCCATTGATGGAGCGCCTGCGGCCGTAGCTCAGGGACCTCCATGGGCGTCGAGCTGAAGCCGCTGCCGCCGACGTTCGTCGAAACGCGGAACGCACTTCATCGCGTCGCCGAGGAGCTGGTCGCTCCCGCGCGGAAGCCCCACAACGAGATCGCGCTTCGTCAGACGCCCGGCGGCTTCGGCACGCCCGCGTTCGAGTTCGAGGGCAGGACGACGCAGGTCCGCGTCGAGGGAGTCGAGCTCGTGGTGGAGCGCGACCGGGCCGAGGAGCGGGTTGAGCTTCACAGCCTGGCCGCGGGGGGTGCGCCGCTGGGATCGGAGCTCCTTCCGGATGGCGTGCCGGACGACCAGACTCCGCTCGGGATCGACGACGAGGCCGCCGCCCGGCTGGCGGAGTTCTACGCGTTGGGCGCTGGCGTTCTCGAGCGAGTGAAGTCCGCCATGTCCGCGGACGCGGAGGCATCGGACACGAACCTGTGGCCGGAGCACTTCGACATCGCGTTCGACGCGGGACCGGAGGCGGCCGGGATGCGCGCTACCTACGGCGCCTCGCCCGGCGACGAGGAGCACGGGGAGCCATACCTCTACGTCGGTCCCTGGACCGCCGATGTCTCCGCCGAGCTTTGGAACGCGACGGCGTTTCGCGGTGCGGAGCTGGGCTATGCGGAGCTACTCGGGGCCGGAGACCCCGAGATCCTCGCGATCGAGTTCATGCGGTCCCGCTACAACGCGCTCGGGGCCTCGAACTAGGCGCACCGCGGGGCATGCTGGGTATGGTGCCGCGCGTGCGCATCGGCGTGCTCACCGGAGGCGGCGATTGCCCGGGACTGAACGCAGCGATCAGAGCGATCGTGCGGAAGGGGATCGACGTCTACGGGCATGTGCTCATCGGATTTCGCGACGGGTGGAAGGGGCCGCTCGAGAGCGAGTACGACGAGCTCACGATCGAGTCGACGCGGGGCATCCTGCCCCGTGGCGGCACGATTCTGGGCACCAGCCGCACGAACCCGTTCAAGCGGGACGACGGACCTGCACGCGTCGCGGAGACGGTGACCACGCTCCATCTGGACGGGCTGATCGCGATCGGCGGCGAGGACACGCTGGGCGCGGCGTCAAGGCTTCACGACGAGCACGGGCTCGCGGTCCTCGGCGTGCCCAAGACGATCGATAACGACCTGGCCGCCACCGATGTCACGTTCGGCTACGACACGGCGCTCCAGGTGGCGACCGAGGCGATCGATCGGCTGCACACGACCGCCGAGTCCCATCACCGAGTGATGGTGGTCGAGGTCATGGGGCGACACGCCGGCTGGATCGCGCTTCAGGCGGGCCTGGCCGGGGGCGCGGACGTCATCCTGATTCCGGAGCGACCGTTCGACATCGACGAGGTCTGCGCCCTGCTGCGCCGCCGCCACACCCGGGGCCGGGCCTTCTCCATCGTCGTCGCCGCTGAGGGAGCCCTTCCGAAGGCGGGGACGATGGAGGTCGCCGCGGGCGACGCGGACGAGTTCGGCCACGTCCGGCTGGGCGGCATCGGGCACCGGCTCGAGCACGAGATCGAGGCGCGCACCGGCTTCGAGACCCGCGCGACCGTGCTGGGCCACGTTCAACGCGGGGGCACGCCGACGGCCTTCGATCGGGTGCTTGCGACGCGGGTGGGCGTGGCGGCGATCGACGCCGCCCACGAGGGTCGCTGGGGGACGATGCCGGCGCTCCGCGGGACCCGGATCGAGCTGGTCCCGCTCAGCGACGCCGTCGCCGAGCTCCGGACGGTGCCGCCGGAGGATTACGAGGCGGCCTCGCCCTTTATGGGCTAGCCACGAAGCCCCTCACGATTGTCGGATTCGTCGGCCATATGAGGACAAACCCGACAGTCTGGGGACGCTTGGGGTTCAGCGCATTGATCACGGCCCTCCTCGCGACCGGGCTCGGTGGTTGCATCTCGGGCGGCTCGGGGATCCAGGCGGGCGAGCGAGTCGACGTCTACGTCAGCATGCCGCTCCACGGCCAGGAGGCGGCCGAGGGGCGTGACATCGTGGACGGGGCGCGGCTGGCACTTGCCGACGCCGGGGGCAAGGTGGGGGAGCTCGCGGTGCGGGCGAGGTACCTCGACGACACCTCGGGCAAGGGCCGGCAGGCGAGCTGGAGCGGGGCGGTGGCGGCGGCGAACGCACGCCGTGCGAGCCAGGACTCGGCGGCGATCGCATACATCGGCGATTTCGACTCAGGCGCGACGCGGTTCTCGGTGCCGATCACCAACGAAGCTCACATTCTCCAGGTGTCTCCCGCCGCGAGCGCCGTCGACCTGGTCCAGCCGTTCCTGGGCGCCGGCGATCAGGTGCCGGAGGAGGTGCAGCCAACCGGCGACCGCACCTTCGGCCGGGTGATCCCGAGCGACGAGGCACAGGCGCAAGCGGGGGCCGCGTGGGCGAAGCGACTTGGGATCGAGAGCTCGCGAATGGTTGGCGATGGGAGCTCGTTCGCCAGCGTGATGGAGAGCTCGTTTGGCCCGCGGGCGAGGGAGTCGGGGATCGACGTTCGGCGTGGCAGGCTCACGCCACCGCGGCGTGTCTGTGGCCCATCGGGCTCGGTGGGCGGTTCCCCAGGTCGGTTCCTCGGCTACTACGCGGGCGCCCGTATTCCTGACCGCGAACAGCTCCGGTGTGTGACGAACGGGGTCGCGGGGGCGAGCCTGATGGCAACGGACGCGCTCCTGAAAGGGGCGGGCCTTCGAGCGCTTGCTGCCTCACCAGCTCTTATCACCTCCGCGGCTCAGGACCCCGCCCAGCTTCCGCCCCGCGGGCAGCGCTTCCTGCGTGCCTTCCGGGGCCGCTACCGGCGGGAGCCGGGACGTTACGCCGCGTACGGGTATGAGGCCATGGCGGTCGTCCTCGACTCGATCCGGCGGGCGGGGGGCTCGGGCGACGACCGCGACTCCGTGATCGACGCCTTCTTCGACACCGTGAATCGGCGCTCCGTCCTCGGTACGTACTCCATCGACGACGTCGGCGACACGACCTTGGACCGCCTGGCCGGCTACCGCGTGGTCAAGGGACGGCCCCGCGTCGAAACCGCGCTGCGGGCGGGCGAATAGCGCCGCCTCAGCCGCGCAGCAGGTTCCGCAGCGCGGGCTCGAGCTCGGGGTAGGTGAACCCGAATCCGCCGTCGAGCGCCCGCCGGGGAATCGCGCGCTGGCCGCCCGTGACGACCTCGCCGAGCTCGCTTCCGAAGCGCAGCTTCATCGCGAGCTTGGGGATCGGCATCACCGCCGGGCGGTCCAGCACCCGGCCGAGCGTCCGCGAGAACTCCGCGTTGGTCTCCGGGTTGGGCGCCGTGGCGTTATAGGTGCCGGTCCGATCGTCGCCGTCGAGCGTCCAGAGGGCGAGTGCCACCCAATCATCGACGTGGATCCACGGCATGTACTGGCGACCGCCCGCGATCGGGCCGCCCAGGCCAAGCCGAAACGGCGGGAGGAGCTGCTTCAGCAGGCCGGCCCGGGCGTCGAGCGGAAACCCCGTCCGCAGGATCGCCACCCGCATGCCGACGTCCTCGCCGGCTCGGGCGGCTGCCTCCCATGCGGTGCACACCGCCGCGTCGAAGCTGGTGCCGGAAGGTGTCGACTCGTCGACGATCGCGTCACCGCGATCGCCGTAGTAGCCGACGGCGGACTGGCTGATGAGGGCGCGGGGCCGCGGATCGGCGGCGCTGAGCGCATCGATGAGATTCTTCGTCGCGCGCTCGCGGCTCGAGCGGATCCGCTGCTTTGCATCCTCGGTCCACCGCTGATCGATCGGCTCGCCGGTCAGGTGGATCACCGCGTCCACGCCCTCGACAGCAGTCGCCGGTGGGCGCTCTCCGGTCGCGTTCCAGGCGTGCCAGATCACGGCGGGATTCACACCGCGGGCGCGGTCGGGGCTCCGCGAGAGCCCGACGACCTCATCTCCGCGCTCGAGCAGCGCATCCGCCACGCGCGAGCCGAGGAACCCGCTTGCGCCCGTGATCAGGACTCGCATCGGCGAGGAGGGGTGGTCATTCGATGGCCCGGAAGGTGCCGGTCTCCTCCGAGAACCGTGCGATACCCGAGCTTCGGGCCTCGCTGATCACGGCCTCGGCGACCGCCGGCGCGACATCGCGGTCGAACACACTGGGGATGATGTAGTCCTCGCTCAGGTCCTCGGCGGCGACCACCCCGGCGATGCCCTTGGCCGCGGCGAGCTTCATCTCCTCGGTGATCCGTGGGGCGCCGGCGTCGAGCGCACCACGGAAGATCCCGGGGAAGCAGAGCACGTTGTTGATCTGATTTGGGTAATCGGAACGGCCCGTTGCCATGATCCGCACGTGTGGTCCGGCCTCCTCGGGCATGACTTCCGGGTTTGGGTTCGCCATCGCGAAGACGATCGCATCCTCGGCCATCTTGGCGAGGTCCTCCGCCTCGATGATTCCCGGCCCCGAGACTCCGATGAAGAGATCGCAGCCCTCGATCACGTCCGCCGGCCCGCCCTGCAGCTGGTCCGGATTCGAGCTCTCGGCGTACCACCGCTTGATGTCGCTCATCTCGCCGTTCACGTAGTCCTCGCGCTCCATTGAGACCGCCCCCTGCCGGTCGCAGCCGATGACGTGGGTCACGCCCGACTCGAGCATCATCTTGGTCACCGCGACGCCGGCCGCGCCGAGCCCAACGACCAGGACGCGCAGGTCCTCCAGGCGCTTCCCGACGATCTTCAGCCCATTGAAGAGCGCCGCCATCGTCACGACCGCGGTCCCGTGCTGGTCGTCATGGAAGACGGGGATGTCGAGCTCGTCCTTCAGCCGCTGCTCGATCTCGAAGCATCGCGGCGCCGAGATGTCCTCCAGGTTGATACCCCCGAAGGTGGGGGCCAGCAGGCGAACGGCATTCACGATCTGGTCGGGATCGCGGGTGTCGAGGCAGATCGGAAACGCATCGACGTTGGCGAACTCCTTGAACAGCATGGCCTTGCCCTCCATGACCGGCATCGCCGCCTCGGGCCCGATGTCCCCCAGGCCGAGCACGGCGCTCCCGTCGGAGACGACGGCGACGGTGTTGCGCTTGATCGTGAACTCGAACGCCTTGTTGCGATCGGCGGCGATCACCTGGCACACGCGGGCCACGCCGGGGGTGTAGGCCATCGAGAGGTCGTCGCGGGTCCTGAGCGGATACTTGTTCTCCTGCGCGATCTTGCCGCCGCGGTGCATCTGGAGGGTGCGATCGACGTACCCGAGAACGCGCGCCCCCCGCGTGGACCCGATGGCGCGCAGGATCTCCTCCCAGTGCGCCCGGTCACGGGCGTCGATCGTGAACTCCCTGACCCGCTTGCCCTCGGCGCCTGCCCCGGGCACGAGGTCCACTCCCTGCAGAGCGCCGCCGGCCTCTGCGATCTGGGCGGTGAGCTTGCCCAGCGGCTCCTGCCGCGCGTCGAGCTCGACGCGGACCGTGACCGAGAACTGGGCGGAAACCGACGGAATCGCGGGCATCGGCCGGTGATCTTATGTGGGCGCTCGTGTGGGTCTTGGCGTAGGGAGTGGCGAGTAAGGCAGCAAAGCGCTGGGATCGGCGCCTCGATAGGGGCATCCAGAAGGCCTTGGCGCTTTATCAACCGTATGGGTACAAAACCCGCCAACGCCGCGGCCGACCACTTGACCGCACGCATTGCCGCGAGACAGCACGGCGTAATCTCGGTGGCGCAGCTGCTTGCGGCGGGACTTTCGTATCGGGCGATCCAGGTTCGCGTCCAAGCGGGGCGTCTGCACCGCATTCACCGCGGGGTGTATGCGGTGGGACACAGGAACCTCAGCCACCAGGGGTGGTGGATGGGCGCGGTCCTGGCGTGCGGCGAGGGAGCCGTGCTGAGCCATCGCACCGCCGCGATGCACTGGGGGATGCTCAAGCCGGTGGAGGCGGCGGTGGACGTCACGGTGCCCGGCAACGCTGGGCGATCTCGCCGAAAGGGCATCAGGGTCCACCGCTCTACGAGCCTGACTCCGAAGGCAGCGACGGCCCGCCAGGGCATTCCAACGACCACGCCGGCGCGAACGATCCTCGACCTGCGGCGTGTCCTCACGCGCGACGAGCTCAAGCGAGCGATCGCCCAGGGCGAGGTGCTCCGCCTCCCGCTCGGCGCCTTGCGCGGCTTCCTCCACGAGCCCACCCGCTCAGAGCTCGAGCGCCGCTTCCTGGGGCTCTGCCGCCGATACGGGGTTCCGAAGCCCGAGGTGAACGTCAAGGTCGGCCCCTACGAGGTCGACTTCCTATGGGCCGATGTTGGCCTGATCGCCGAGACGGACGGCTGGGAGACCCACGGAACCCGTTCGGCATTCGAACTGGACCGCGTGCGGGATGGGGAGCTCCAGGCGCGGGGCTATCACGTGGTGCGGTTCACCTACTGGCAGGTCACCGCCGAGCCGGAATATGTCGTTCGAGTCCTGCGTCAGTTTTCGCGCGGCGGGTGATCTGACGGTAGATGGCGAGTTGTTGTCGCTATTCGACAACAACTCGCCAAAGTCGGGGAGGTGGAAAGGCTGTTCGGCGAAAGCCGGACGCGGCCCTAGGATGGAAACGTGCCCGCCACGAAGACCAAGCCCGGCCCGAAGGCAGCCGAGGCGCACCGCGACGGCGAGCTCTTCCTGATCGACGGGAACAGCCTCGCCTACCGGGCGTTCTTCGCCCTGCCCGAGTCGATCGCCACCGCCGACGGGCGGCCGACGAATGCGATCTACGGCTTCGCCTCGATGATGGCCAAGATCCTGATCGAGCATCGGCCCCAGGCGGTGATCGTCGCGTGGGATGCGGGAATGTCGGGCAGGGAGGAGGAGTACGCGGAGTACAAGGCCGGTCGTCCGTCGCGTCCCGACCTGCTCGCCGAGCAGTGGCCGCACCTGGCGCCGCTGGCCGAGGCGTTCGGCTTTCACAACGTGAAGGTGGACGGCTGGGAGGCCGACGATGTGATCGCCACGCTGGTCCGCCGCGCGCGCGAGGCGGAGATTCCGGTGATGGTGGTCTCGGGGGACCGGGACGTCTACCAGGTGGTCACCGGCGGCGTGCGCGTGATGACCACCTCGCGGGGCGTCACCGACACCAAGATCTACGACCGCGACGGCGTCATTGAGCGCTATGGGGTGACGCCTGAGCTGGTGCCCGATCTCATCGGCCTCAAGGGCGACACATCCGACAACATTCCCGGCGTCCCGGGCATCGGCGACAAGACCGCCGCCCAGCTGCTGCAGCAGTTCGGATCGCTCGAGGCGGTACTGGACAGCGTCGATCAGATCTCGGGCGCCAAGCGCAAGCAGAACCTCACCGAGTACGCCGACGACGCGCGGATCTCGAAGCAGCTCGCGACCCTGAAGGACGACATCGACGTCCCGATCGACGTGCGCAACGAGGCGCGGCAAAGGCCTGACCGAAGCCGGCTCCGGGAGGTGGCGGCGGAGTTCGAGCTGCGGGCGGTGATGCGCCGCCTCGACGAGGAATTCGAGGAGGACGTTCCCGAGCGGGCCGTCGAGGAGACGCTCGTCATCGATGCGGTGGAGGGAACGCTCGCGGACCTGCCACCCGGCCCGGTCGCGCTCGCCGTCGCCGAGGGGCGCTGGGCGGGCAGCAACGGGGACCTGGTGGTGACCGGGGAGGCAATCGACCTCGCGGCGTTCGCTGAACAACTCCGAGACCGCCCGGTCACCTGTCACGACGCCAAGTCACAGGGCGGCGGGGGGCGCAGGGGCCTGCTCGCCGTCGCGCCGCCGGACAGCCTCGACCTCGCTCATGACACCATGATCGCCGCCTATCTGATCGACCCGGCCCGTCGCGTCTATGACCTGTCCGAGCTCGCCGCGGACGCCGGCATCGCCGCAGCGAGCGCGACCGCGACGGCGGACGGCGACGGCGCCCCGGCCACGGATGGAGGCTCGGAACAGCTCGCCCTCGCCGCCGAGGCGGAGCCGACCGCGGATCCGCCGACCGAGGCGCGCCTGGCCTTCGAGCTCGCCGGGCGGCAGCGCGAGCAGCTGGAGCAATTCGGGCTCGAGCGCCTGATGGCGGAGATCGAGATGCCGCTGATCGAGGTGCTGGTGGCCATGGAGCGCGCCGGCGTCAAGCTCGACACCCAGCGTCTCGCCGAGATCGGCCGTGGGATGGAGGAGCGCATCGACGAGCTCGAGCGCGAGATATTCGAACTCGCCGGTCACGAGTTCGTGATCGGTTCCCCGCAGCAGCTCGGAGCCGTCCTGTTCCAAGAGCTCGGACTGACGAAGAAGCGGCGGGGCAAGACCGGTTTCTCGACCGACGCACGCGTGCTGGCCCAGATCCGCGAGGAGCACGAGATCATCGCGAAGGTCGAGAGCTGGCGGGAGCTCACGAAGCTCAAGAACACCTACCTGGACGCGCTTCCCGATCTCGTCGATCCCGACACCGGTCGCGTCCACACGACCTTCAACCAGGTGGCGGCCTCGACGGGCCGCCTGTCGAGCGTGAATCCGAACCTCCAGAACATTCCCATCCGATCGGAGATCGGCCGTCCGGTCAGGAGCTGCTTCGTCGCCGCCGAGGGCATGCGGCTGCTGTCCGCCGACTACAACCAGGTCGAGCTCCGCGTCCTCGCCCACGTGGCGGGCGAGGACGTGCTGCGAGAGATCTTTGCGTCGGAGCAGGATGTCCACCGCGAGACGGCGGCGGAGGTGCTCGAGATTCTCCCGGAGAAGGTCGGGCCGGCTGAGCGCTCGAAGGCCAAGATGGTGAACTACGGCATCGCGTACGGGCTGTCGGCCTTCGGGCTCGCGGACCGCCTCCAGATCTCCCGCGAGGAAGCGGCCAAGTACATCGAGCGCTACTTCGAGCGCTTCCCCGCGATCCAGCGGTTCATCGAGGAGACGATCGCGACCGCCGAGAAGGAGGGATTCGTCTACACGTTGCTGGGTCGCAGGCGCGCAATTCCCGAGCTGCGGTCAAACCAGCGACAGCGCCGATCGCTCGGCGAGCGGCTGGCGGTGAACACCGTGATCCAGGGCACCGCGGCCGACATCATCAAGCTGGCGATGCTCCACTGCCACGCCGCCCTCGCGGACTCGGACATGCAAACACGGCTCGTACTCCAGATCCACGACGAGCTCCTGTTCGAGGGACCCGGGGAGGAGATGGAGGAGGCCGCGAAGTTGGTCGGGCGCGAGATGTGCGCTGCGTTCGATCTCGATCCCCCCCTTGCTGTGGACATCGGGATCGGCTTGGACTGGCTCTCGGCGAAGTAGCGTCGCCGCGCAGTGGCGTGAGTTGCTCAGCCGCTGCCGCCGCTGGTGCCGGAGCCCCCGCCGGCAGCGGTGGTGGTCATGGTCTCTCCCGATCCGCTCCCGCTCGAGCCGCCCTCACCGGAGGTGCCACCATCCAAGGACTCGCCCGACCCGCCTCCGCTGGA
>Ga0209382_10004597_pt1 | contig 18368 bp, 20 predicted proteins | sample SoiMetdeltSBSDD5_FD_187599 | JGI IMG/M metagenome (GOLD analysis project Ga0209382, IMG submission 187599) | Bulk soil microbial communities from a Populus tree surrounding site in Tennessee, USA - Soil MetaG P. deltoides SBSDD5 (SPAdes) (version 2) | ecosystem: Environmental > Terrestrial >...
GTCGGTGGAGTCGGCGGCGCTGGTGTCGGTGCTCTGGTCGGTGCTCGAGTCGGTGGGCTGGTCCGCGACGGTGGTCGCGGTCGCGGAGTCGGGCGACTCCTGGGCACCGGCGGCGGCGCCCGCGCCGGCCAGAGCCGCGGCGACCAGCACCGCCAGCACGCCGGAGACCCACGGAGCCCGCAAGCCGGATCGGCGTGGGGGACGGAACGAGGACACGATGGCTCCCTCCTTGTCAGGAGTCGTCGAGGTGCGGGGATGCCGGGGGGGTGCCGGCGACGGCTATCGGACCGTCAGCCAGCCCTGCATCTCCTGCTGGTGGTATTTGCAGTAGAACCGGTAGCGACCCGGTTTGGGTGCCGTGAAGCGGATCAGGGCGCTCGTGTCGGGGGGCAGGTTCCGGGAGATCTCGAGGTCACCGAGGGTGAAGTTGTGCTGGGTGGGGTCGGTGTTGGACACGTCCAGCACGATCTTGGCCCCCGACGTGGCCTCGTAGACGGCCGGGGTCCAGGAGGCGTTGCTGCTCTTCAGCGTCTCCTTGGTCCCGCTGTGCAATTCGACCGGAGCGGGCTGGGCGGCCTTGCGGGCGTTCTGGTTCGAGGGACCGTATCCTCCGCCGTCCTTTGTGGTCGGGATGGTGCAGCCGGCGGCGGCCAGCGCCACCGCGACCAGGGTCGAAACGGTCAGGAGCAGACGGCGTCGCGGCATCGCGGTCCTTCCCTGGTCAGAGAATTTCCATTGCCACCTGGGAACTCTTGGCGATGTCATCGGATTCCCAATTTCTCTCAAGAATTCTGGACGGAGACGGGGACGCGGGTGCGGGCACGGCCGAACTCCGACAGCAGCAGCCGGCGCAGCCGCTCCCTGGCCCGGAATAGCCGCGAGAGCACCGTCCCCTTCGGCGTGCCCATCACCTCGGCCGCCTCCTCGCAGGAAAGGCCCTGGAGCTCGACCAGCGTCACCGCGATCCGGTAGGGCTCGGGCAGCTTGGAGATGGCCCGCCGCAACGCCTCCCGGTCGAGCTGGCGCAGCGCCTCCTCCTCCGGGTTGGGCGCGTCCGCCCGGAACTGGGCCAGCACGTCGACGTCGTCGTCGGCCGCGGTCCGGTAGGTGATCCGCTTGCGTCCCCGGTAATCACGGCAGAACAGGTTGTGGGAGATCTGGAGCATCCAGGCCCGGCAATTGGTGCCGGCCTGGAAGGAGTCGAAGGCGCGGAACGCCCGCAGGTAGGTCTCCTGGGTGAGGTCCTGGGCCATCACCGGGTCGCCGGTCATGCGGAGATTCGCCCGGTAGATCGAGTCGTGCAGGGGCAGCGCCGTGGCCTCGAACCGCTCGTGGATCGAGGCGGCGGTCTCAGTCGTGGTTGGCATCGAGGTCACCTCCCGACCATTCGCGCGGGCATTGCCGTCGGCATCGGCAGCGGCGCCGCCGGCGACCGGGCCGGCGCCCGGCCCCGGTTCCAGGCGGTCAGCGGCACCGCCGGCGGCCACATCAGCAGGGCCAGGCTGAGCCCGGACAGCGACGCCCAGACCACCGAGCCGAGCCAGATCTCCAGCTTCCAGGTCACCCCGTAGCCGGCCTTGAGCAGCGCGAAGTGCGCGCTCCAGTAGACGGCGGGGGCGATCACGGCCACCGCTCGGGCCGCCCAGCGCCGCTGGGGCGACGGCCGCAGCAGGCTCACGGCCACGTCGGCCGCGGCCCCGCCCAGGACGGCCGCCCCGACCAGCCCGACCAGCCCGAACTCGGTCTGGGTGGCCAGCAGCAGGGCCACCGACCCGGCCATCACCGTGAAGGTGCCGAGGGGCGTCTGCCAGCGCAGCAGGAGCAGCAGCACCGGGGCCACGAACAGGAGATTGTGGACCAGCAGGCCGAGCAGGTCGTAGACCTGCACCGTCTCGGCGAACGGCGAGCCGGCCGGCAGCCCGGCCAGCCCCGGCCGCCGCCAGGCCACCACCGGCGACACGTACTGGAAGAAGAACGCCGTCATGGCCACCACCAGCGTGGTCGACAGCACCACCGGCCAGAAGGCCCGCAGCCCGGGCACCGACGCCGAGGTCGGGCCCGACCAGGCCGCCCGCAGGGCCGAACTGACCAGCAGGCAGGCCCCGGTGAACAGCACCAGGTGGAACGGCGAGATCAGCCGGGCCAGCCCCTGCTCCTCGCCGTAGAGGGTGTGCCAGACCGCGTCGCCGGCCAGGGCCACCATCGCCAGCCCCATCCCGACGAGGGCCAGCCGGTACCCGGGAGGCACCGCCTGCAACGACCACGCACCCCGCCGCTGGTGCCGGGTCAGGATCCATGCCGCCGTCACCGCGAACCCGAGGTACAGCACCCCGTGCCAGGGGGTCAGGAAGGGACCGAGCCCGTCGTCCAGCAGGTTGATGTGGTTCCAGCCGTCCAGGTACAGGCCGAGGACCAGCAGCAGCGAGCACCAGCCGGTCATCACGTCCTCACGCCAGCTCGCCCGCCGGCTCCGCGGGGCCCCGGCCAGGTGCCGCGGCGCCGGGTCGGCCCGCCGGGCCGGAGCGGTCCGGTTGGGAGGGACGGGCCGGAGGGTCGGGGCCCCCTGGGCCCTGGCGGCCTGCTCGTTCCACCGCTCCCGGGCCCGGGCGGCCACCCGCTCGGTCCCCTCGGCCCACCACACCCGGGCCTGGCCGGCGGCCTGTCCGGCCCGCTCGACCCACCGGGCCCACCCACCGGGGGCGGCGTGGCGGGACCGGGTGGCCCGGGTCGCCGTCGCCCGGGTCGCCGCCGTCCGGGTCGCCCGGGAGGCCGGGCGGGTGTTGTCGGGCCCGACCGCGGCCAGGTGGGGACGCCGCTCGTGCCGGCCAACGGCCCGGTCCTCGAGTGCCGCCACGGGAGCGCGGCCTGCTCGATCGCGCATCAGCTCATCACCGTCTCTTCTCGTCGCGGCGGTCAGGGACTCCAGCCCCGGTGCATGAAGTCGTTGGGGGCGGTCACGTTGACCACCGCCCCCAGTCCCGCGGCGACGAGCGCCCCGGCAAAGGCGAGCAGCAGCATGATGGTCATGACCTTGCGCACCAGCCGGTCGGCGACCAGCCGGCGCCGGTACCGCAGGGCGGTGAAGGCCACCGCCGTCGCCAGGAATGGCGTGGTCCAACCAATGTGCACCTTCCACTCCATGGCGAAGGTCTCCCAGAACGCGAGCTGCGGCGTGTGCAGCAGGTACTCGCGCGGGTACATCTCGATGTTGCCCCCCGGGGGCATCTTGGCCCGGTAGCCGGCGTAGCCGAACCAGGTCCCGATCCCCGAGGCCAGCCAGGCCACCACCGCCAGCCCGGCCGTCGACAGCTTGCGGATCCGGTCCTTCATCCGCGAGTCGCCGCTGGTGAGCAGCGTCCCCAGCCCGCCGCCGAAGGCGTGGACGATGATGATCCCGAGGGTCGAGTGGGTGAGGAAGAAGAGCTGGCGGGTGGTGAGCAGGCGGGCCGAGAGGATCCACGCGCCGAGCGCGACCGTGGCCAGCACCCCGACCGCGAACAGCAGGATGGTCGAGGTGTTCAGCAGCGTGCTCGTCCGGCGCAGCCCCACCCGGCCCGGCGAGGACCGCGGCCGGCGGCCCTCACGGGCCCGCGGCGCCAGCGGCTCCGGGTCGAGCTCGTCCTCGTCCTCCTCCTCGAGGTCGTCGAGCTCCTCGTCGTCCCAGCCACCCTCGGACCCCGACTCCCAGGCCGCCGGGGCATCCACCCACCGGTAGCGGTCGTCGTCCTCGTAGGCCACGCCGGCTTCCCAGCGGCCCGAGTCGTCGTCGGCCCTGCCGCCGGTGTCGCTGTCGCGCGCCCACTCGCCACTGTCGTCATGCTCCAGGTAGGCGCTCCGGAGCTGCTCGAACAGCGGCTCCCCGCCGGCCGGCTGCGCCGACGGCTCGGGGACGTCCCGGTCCCATTCCTGGCTGGAGTCCTGGTCGACGGCCGCCGGCCAGGGGCGGTCCTCGTCCTCGGCCTCGGTCTCGGGGTCCAGCCGCCCGGCGTACCAGTCGTCGCCCAGGCCGTTGACGTCGTCGTGGAGCTGCGTCATGCGGCCCCCCCCTCCGGAGCGGTGGTCGTGGACACGCATGCAGCGCGGACGCCTTGGGGGAGGCATGGGGAGAACCAGGCCGCCATTGCAGCCACCTCATTTATTTCATAGCGCGGCCAACCGGCCACGCGGCCGACGGGGGGATCACGAACCTGCCAGGAATTACCAGGCGTTCCTGACCAGCCGTGCGTCAGTCCTGCCACTCGGAATTTCGAGTTCACGGCAAGCGCTGGGGGGAGCGCCTCGAGCAGTCCCTGTCGTGGGGGCGACAGGAAAGGGGAAGCTCGGACCGATCCGCGAACGGCGAATTCAGAGCGATACTTCTGGATGTCGCTGAGCCTGGGGGGTGGCTCTTTGGTGCAGTGCCATGGGGGTAGCGCGACGGACTGTACGGCACGACCCTGTTGGAGTCAAATCGTATACACGTCGAGATCATCCTGTGATCTACGTAGATGTCCGTCCGAAGATCGTGGGAATCCGCCGGACATCCACGGAGTTCCCACACAAACTGCAGCCTGCAACCGTTCTCCGCCGGCTCCGCCCCCCAGGCGAGCCGGTCCGACCGCAGGCCCGGGAAGGAGGTGGTCCCTGGCACCTGCCATGGGAGCGCCCCGGTCCCCGTGACCGAGGCGTTAGCGCGTAGCGAACGAGCGGCCGGGTGGAGGACCCTCCACCGCCCGGCCGCTCGATTCATGTCCAGGTCTTCCGGCTCCACGATCGGCGAGCTCCTCGAGAGCCGCCGCGGGGCGCCATGCGTCGGCTACGGCGGCACCAGACGAGCCGTGGCCGCCGCCCGACCCTCCATCTCCGGTGGGACCAGGTGGAGCAGCCGCAGGAGCCCGGGTCGGGCCGGGGCGGCGACGTTGACCGTCACCTCCGGGCCGTCCTCGCCGGGAGCCACCAGCACCGACTCCAACCGCGCCCCGGCGACCCCCGAATCGCCGGCCGACCCGGCCAGATAGGCCACCACCGTCGCCCGGGCCCGCTCCTCGGCCACGCGCACGCTCTGCCCCTGGCTCAGGTACCAGGTCCTGGTGTCGACGTCGTTGGCCGCGGCCACCGCCGCCCCGTCGGCCAGGTTGGCGAGCGCCCGATGCCCCAGGAACCAGTTCGAGGTGTCCCATCCCAGCGCCAGCACCATCAGCACCAGCACCACCAGCCCGATGAGCAGCACAAGGGCCTGACCGGCCTCCTCCGTTGGCTGGCCGGGCCGGCTCATCCACCCAGCCCGCGGTAGCGGTCGACCCTGGTGTGGTGGGTGGCGCCGACGGTCAGTCCCGGGCCGGCGACCGCGCCGAGGAACGGCAGCCGGGCCACCGGCACCCGGTAGGTCACCACCACCCGCACCTCCGCCCCCGGCCCGAACCCAGCGGCACACCCTGTCCCCGCCCCGGTCGGGCACCCGACCTCCAGCCGCAGCCCCGCCCTCGGGTCCTGGGGACCCACCCCGTAGGTGGCCAGCACCTCCCGGTACGCCAGCCCGGCCCGCCGCTCCGCGTCCCCCCGGTCCGACCCGGTCACGTACACCCGCCCGGCCTCCCGGGCCGCACTGGAGGTCGCCAGCAGCGCCCGCTGCACGTCGGCCATCACCACCATCACGTACACCAGCGGCAGCAACAGCGTCAGGAACACCACCAGCAGCTCCACCATCGCCGCCCCCCGCTCCTCGGCGTGCCCTGCCACGCGCGCGTCCGCGGGCCCACACCCTGGTCGGCGGCTCACAATGCCTCCTCCTCGTGCATCCGCGCCGTCATCCGGACCGGCAGGCCGGGCACGCCGGGAACGAACGACGGCAGGGTCCCTTCCGCCGACAGCACCACCACCCCGCCGGCTTCGACGCCCTGGATCGGCACCGCGCTCGCGACCCGCCCACCGGCCGACCGTCGCAGCAGCTCGGTCGCCAGGCGCCGCCCGTCCGCCACCGTCCGGCCCTCGGTCGCGGCCACCCTCGCCCCTTCGGACAGCGACCCCATCAGCGCGTTCCGCTCCCACAGGAACAGCCCGAGCTGCGCGAGCGACATGGCCAGCACCACCGCCACCAGCGACACCAGCACGAACTCCACCACCGCCGCCCCACCCTCGGTGGCCGCTTCGCCGGCCCGTGGCTCAGTCAAGGTGATGAACCGCCTCCCGGGCTGTCCTGACCTGACGTTGGGCACGTCGGTAGTCAGCCATCCGCCGATCATGGGCCAGTAACGCCGGCAGGCCCCTGTCGGGTGCCGGCGCCACGGCCCACGATCCGCACCGTCACCTCGAGACCCGTGCCGGCGGGCATGTTGGGTTATGGTGGTCGCTGTGACGGACGGCTCCCTCCTGTCGCCTGCCGGCCGGGTTGTGATGCCCCTGGCGATTGCGCTGGTGCTGCTCGGGAGTGGGGCCAGCGCCCGGCCAGGGAGGACCGGCGCGCCACCGGGGCAGCTGGCGGCGGCGCACCTCACTCCGCAGCGGCACGGCATGCTCGGCGGCCGGCTGCCGCTGGTGCGGGCGGCCGCCCGCCACGGTCAGCGCAACCGACCGGGACTCGCGTCGGTCGCCATGCCGGCCGCCACGCCGGCCGGCGCCCTGGTGGCCACCACCCGGCCGGACCGGGTCGCCCGCTCCAGGCGCCTGGACGGCCGGCTCCTCGCCCCCCGGCCCCGCGCTCCCCCCTCCCGCCGGGCCTGACCGGACGGCCAGCCGTCGCCACGACGGCATGGGCCAACCCCCGCACCCGCCGGAGAGAAAGGCGTACATCCATGGCTGCCACGACCCCGAGGTCGGCCGCCGCCCAGCCCAAGGGGCTGCGCGAGCTGGCTGCCTTCCCGCTGGTGGAGGCGTTGTTCGGCCGCCGTTCGCGGCGGTTCGCCCTGGGCGATGAGATCCCCGACGGTCCCCTGGCCTACAAGTCCAGGCACCAGCCGGTCCCGCTCAGCGACCTGGAGCGGCTGCTGGTGTTGAGCGCGATGGGCGGGACCACCGGCTGGCACTACTCGATCACCCGCCACGCCCGCTATGCCCCCCATATCTCCAACTACGCCGCCGGGGCCGCCGGGCGCACCTTCCCCTCGGCGGCCGGCTTCCACACCGCCGAGCTGTTCTTCACCGACGACTCCGGGCTGTGGTTCTTCCCGACCCGCGACGCCGGCGCGCTGGTCGACCCGGCCGCCGAGCAGGTCACGCCCGAGCTGATGGTCGAACGCCACCGCCACCGGCTCCGCCAGCTGTCGGACCGGCGGCTGTACCTGCCGGCCGAGGAGCCGTATCTGGAGGGCCACAACACCTGGTGTGTGAACGTGCCCGGGTCGCTGCTGGTCATCCCGGTGGCCGACATCGCCCAGCACCTGCTGGCCATCCTCTGCTTCTTCGCCCAGAACGGCTACGCCATCTACGACGACGTCAACAACCGCAAGATCCCCGGGCTCGAGCAGTTCGGCGGCCTCGTCGATGTCGAAGAGCCGTTCCCGCTCACCTTCACCGAGCAGTACGCGCTCACCGAGGCCACCGCCGAGCTGGCCAGCGCCTGCTATGCCGGGGTGCTGCTGCTGCAGGCCATGGGGCTGGGCGGCTGGATGTTCGACGGCATCGACCGCTTCTCCATGTTGGGCGCCTCCGGCAACCCCGAGGTCCCCGGCCTCGGGTTCCGCTACGACAGCGACCAGCGCTGGTCCACCCCCAACCCCACCGGCCGCCCCGGCGTGTTCGAGGGCTACTGCCCACCGTACTACCCCGACCTGGCCGCGGCGGTGGAGGCCTTTGCCGAGCGCAAGTTCGGCCCCGGCGGCCCCTTCCACCCCGACACCCCCGGCGCCTGGACCGACAGCCCCGGCGTCCGCGGCAGCGCCCAGGTCCACGACGAAACCTTTAAGGCGTGTGTGGCCCTGCAGGCCCAGTACATCTTCGACACCTTCGGCAAGTTCCCCGGCACCGTGCCCACGCTGTTCATCCTCAACTACGTCCAAGCCCACCACCTGGACCTGGAGTTCTACGACCGGTTCTTCAAGCCCGGCGCCTACCTGGCCACCCACGCCACCCACATGGCCCGCTGGCACGAGGAGGGCTAGAGGATGGGCACCCACGTCACCACCAGCGACCTCGACATCTGGACCGAGCAGGTCGGCCAGGGACCCGACGTCCTGCTCATCGGCGGCCTGGGCGACACCGTGGAGTCCTGGCAACTCCAGCTCGACGGCCTCGCCGACCGCTACCGCCTCACCGCCTTCGACAACCGCGGCGCCGGCCGCACCGCCATGCCGGACCGACCCGTCTCGGCAGGGATGATGGCCGACGACGCCGCCCAGCTCCTCCAGGCACTCGAGGTCCCCTCGGCCCACGTGGCCGGCTTCTCAATGGGAAGCGCCATCGCCCAGGAACTGGCCCTCCGGCACCCGGAACTGGTCCGCAGCCTGGTCCTGCAGAGCACCTACGCCCGCCCGGACGCGCTGTTCCGCTCCCAGCTCAACTTCTGGCGCTGGCTGCCAGCGGCGGCCCCCAGCGAGCGCGCCTTCTTCGAGGCGTTCTTCACCTGGATCTACACCCCGCGGGCGCACGCAGACGGTTCGGTGGCCCAGATCGTCGAGGAGGCCCTCGCCTTCCCCCACCAACAGTCCGTCCAGGCCTTTCAAGCCCAGGTCGACGTGTGCCTCACCCACGACACCGCAGACCGCCTGCCGCAGATCGCCGCCCCGACCCTCGTCCTGGCCGGCGAACTCGACACCATCTTGCCGCCGCGCTTCGGGCGATCTGTCGCCGCGGGAATCCCGAACACGCGCTTCGACGTCCTGCCCGGGGAGGCCCACCAGCCCTTCCAAGAGATCCCGGAGGAGTGGAACGCCCGCATCGACACCTTCTGGCGCCAGGTCGAGCTGCGGGACTGAACGCCATGAACAGGGCATTCAGTCGAAGCGGACCTCGTTCAGGAAGCGGGTGATGATGTCCCGCAGGGCCTCGCTGGCGACGCCCCAGACCAGCATGACCAGCGCGACCGTCATGGCCGTGATCAGGACCCAGCCGGGCACGTCGCCCCGTTCCGCCCCGAGGCGGGCGAGCCTCCGGAGGATGGGCCAGTCGGGCCAGGGCATGGCGGGAGCTCCCTTCGGTCAGCGGGCCAGCTGGGACAGCGAGAACAGGCCTGGGTAGAGGGCGAACAGGATCACCACCGGGAGCTCGAGGAACACGACGGGAACGAGCATCAGGACCTCGCGGCGGCCGCCGGCCTCGATCAGATCGCGCTTGTGCTGCTCGCGGACGTCGGCCGCCTGGGCCCGCAGCACGTCCCCCAGCGGGGTGCCGCGCTCCACGGCCACCACCAGACCGTCGACGAAGCGGACGACGGCGGGGACCGGCACCCGGACGGCGAGCCGCTCCATCGCGGTGGTGAACGGCTCCCCCGCGCGCAGGTCGCCCAGCACCAGGGCCAGCTCCCGGCTCAGCGCACCATGGGACCGGGCGACGGTCCGTTCCAGGGCGGCCCTGGGGCCTTCCCCGGCGGTCACGGCCAGGCACAGCAGGTCGGCGAGGGTCGGCAGCTCACGCAGGATCCGGGCCTGCCGCCTGGCGACCTGCCGACCGAGCCACCCGTCGCGGCCGAGGACGCCGCCGAGCGCACCCAGGACGGCGCCGCCGACCACGGCCGCGGCCGAGACCGACCGCCCGGTCAGCAGCGGAAGGCCGAAGGTCACCAGCACGGCGGCGACGAACCCGGCCAGCCCCCACAACACCTGCTCGGCCCGGAACCGGGCCACGTCCGCGGTCGCCCCGGCCTCGCGCAGCCGCCTGGCCACCGCCGCCGACCCACCCATCCAGCGCTCGACCAGCCGGGCGCCGTCGTTGAGCAACGGCCCCAGCAGCCGCTCCAGGGCCGGAAGCGGGGTGAGTGGCCGCTCGACCCCTTCCAGCAGCCGGGTCGTCGCCGGTTCGAGCCCGCGAAGGTACGGGTCCAGCCGGGCGGCAAGCCGAGGCCGCCGCATCCGCGGCGCCCCCCGGACGGCCAACACCACGCCGGCCACCAGGCAGAGGCTCAGCGCCACCGCCGCCAGGCTCACCGCCGCACCCGCCGCTCCGCCGCGCTCAATCGCAGCACCCACGCCACGGTTGGGCTCACCGCTGCACCTGCTCCCCGATCAGATTCACCGCAGGACCCGTTCCTCGGTCGGGAGGCGGCCGATGGCCAGCATCACGCGGTAGCCGGCCACCGCCATGGCCGTCCCGATGGCCAGCACCACGGCGCCACCGCCGCCGCGGTAGGCGGCGACCGCCTCGGGCCTGGTCGCCAGCAGCAGCAGGACCGCCCACGGGGTCGCGAACGCCATGCGGGCCGCCACCACCACCCAGGTCTGGCGCGCCTCCAGCTCCTTGCGCACCCGCTGCTCGTCGCGGAGGAAGCCCGACAGGGTCCGCAGCATCCGCCCGAGCTCGCTGCCGCCCACCTCTCTGGCCAGCCGCAGCGCCTCGATGACCCGGTCGGCGGTCGGGTCGGCCAGCTCGTCCTTGAGCCGGTCCAGGGCGGTGCCGAACCGCCCGGTGGCGTGGTAGTCGTCGGCGAAGCGGGCGAACGGTGGTCGCAGCGTCTCCGGTCCCCGCTCGGCCAGGCCGGCGACCGCCTCGGGCAGCGACAGGCCGGCCCGGACGCCGGAGGCCAGATTGTCGATGGCGTCCGGCCAGACCTCGCGCAGCTCCCGGAGGCGCCGCCGCCGCCGCGCCCGCAGCGCCCCGATGGGCAGCCACCCGGCCAGGCCGGCGAAGGCCAGGCCGAGCCACGGCGAGCGGGTCAGGGCCAGCACCGCCAGCCCGGCGGCCAGCCCCGACCCGCCACAGACCGCGACCACATGCCACGGCCGGACCCCGCGGACCCCGGCCTGGGTCGCCCAGTCCTGGAACCGCCCCATCCACCGCCGCCACCGTCGGGCCTCCCGCGTCCGCCCGTCGAGCCCCAGGCCGAGCAGCACCAGCCCGGTCACCAGCACCGCCGGGATGGCCAGCACGGCCAGATCGTCGACGTTCATGTGGCCAGGACCTCGACGAGCTCGTAGCCGCGGTTGCGGAAGCGCTCGGCGTGCGGTGGGTACTCGCCGGTCCACAGGAGGCGGTCGCCGGCCCGCCGGAACACCAGGCCGGCCTCGACCTGGTCCTCCTCGACCCGGCCGGAGACGGCCAGGACCTCCTCGACCCGGCGCCGGCCCCAGCCGTCGCCGCGCAGGAAGACGATCAGGTCGATGGTGGCCGCGACGGTGGGCAGGATGAAGCGGTGGGAGACGTTCTCGCCGGCCAGCAGGGGCAGCGTGGTCAGCTTGACCAGCGCCTCCCGGGCCGAGTTGGCATGCACCGAGGTCATGCCGGGGATCCCGGAGTTGAAGGCGATCAGGAGGTCGAGGCATTCCTCCTGGCGGACCTCGCCGACGAGCAGCCGGTCGGGCCGCATGCGCAGCGCCTCCTTGATGAGGCGGCGCTGGCGGATGTCGCCCTCACCCTCCAGGTTGGGCTGCCTGGTCTGCATGGCCACGGTGTCGGGCAGCCCCACCTGGAGCTCGAACACCTCTTCACAGGTGATCACCCGTTCGCGGGGCGGAATGGCCGCGGCCAGGCAGTTGAGGGTGGTGGTCTTCCCCGACTGGGTGGCCCCGGCGACCACGATGTTGAGCCCGGTGACCACCGCCGCCTCGAGGAACCGGGCGCACTGGCCGCTCATCGTGCCCAGCCGGACCAGCTCAGCGAGCGAGTGCGCGCGGAGCACGAACCGCCGGATGTTGATCGCCCAGTGGCGGCGGGTGATGTCAGGGATGACGACGTGGAGCCGGGAGCCGTCGCCCAGGGTCGCGTCGACGAACGGGCTGGACAGATCGACCCGGCGCCCGCTGGCCCGGAGCATGAGCTCGACCAGGTCGTGGACGTGCCCCTCGCTGAGCACGGTCGTGGTCAGCTGGGGCCGTCCGGCCTTGGCCACGAACACCTTGCCCGGTTCGTTGATCCAGATCTCCTCGACGTCGGGGTCGTCGAAGAAGGGCTGGAGCGGGCCCATGCCGATCACCCGGTCGGCCACCGCCTTGGCCACCTGCCCGGCGTCGGCCAGCGGCGGCATGCTGGCCACCAGGCGCCGGTCGGCGTAGTCGGTGACCACCTCGTCGATGAGCTGGCGCACGGCCACCGCGTCACCGTTGCCGGGGTCGAGCCCGCGTCGCCGGACCAGCTCGCGGACCTCGTCCTCGACGATCTGGTCGGCGGTCTGCTGCCCGGTCGCCGTCATGGCCCTGTCCCGGTGGCGGCGGGGGCGTGGCCGGTGGCCCGGGACCGGCGGCGGGCGCGGCGTGGCGTGGCGGCCTGGGCCGGGAACAGGACCGTGGCCAGCCTGGCCAGGGCGAGCTGGGCCGGGCAGCCGGGACGGGCCTCGCGGAGCGCCTGGCCGGCAAGCAGGGCCGCGTCCAGGCCCGGCCGGTCGTAGGGCACGACGGCGCTCGGCTCGATGCCGACGTAGCGGCTGAGGGCGGCGCGGACCTGGTCGGCCGGCCGGTCGCCGCCGAACATCCCCGCTCGGAGCTGGTTGACCACCACCCGGACCCGGCCGGCCGGGACACCGAGGTCGCGCAGCTCCTGGTAGCCGCGGATGAAGGCGTGCAGCCCGACCGGGTCGGCCCTGGCCACGGCCACGACCAGGTCGGCTCGTTCCACGGCCAGGCGGGTCACCGCGTTGCGGCGCAGGCGGACCTGGTCATACAGGAGCTCCTCGTCCTCCTCCAGGCAGAAGCCGGCGTCGACCACGGTGACCGGGAAGGCGACCCGGAACAGCTCCAGCAGCGCCTCCCAGGTGGCGGGGCGGACCTCGGTCCACAGCTCGGCCCGCGGCAGCCCGGGGAGCACGCGGGGGCCACCGGGAGCGGCCCGCCGGACCGACTGCCAGAGCCGGAGGGCGTCGAGCTCGCCCCGCCCGGCCGTCCTGGCCGCCCAGGCCAGCCCGGGAGCGTCGTCCAGGAACCCCAGCGTCTGGGCGACGGCGCCACCGTAGGTGTCGGCGTCGACCAGCAGCACCTCCCCGCCGGCGGCGGCCGCCTCGAAGGCAAGGTTGACGGCGACGGTGGTGCGCCCAGGGCCGCCCTTGGGCCCCCAGACGGCGGCCAGGGTCCGCCCGGCGTCGCCGTCCGGCCGGGCCGGGACCTCGCCGGGCCCTGGCGGTTCGTCGCCGTGGTCGGGTTCGGCGGCCAGCGCGGCCCGGGCCCGGTCGACCAGGGTGTCCGGCGGGTCGGCGTCGGAGGCGATGTGCAGGAGCCCGAGCTGGCGGAGCCGGCGCTCGCTGTCCTCGTCACCGGTCGAGGCCACGCCGACCACGGCCAGCCCGGCGGCGGCCAGCCGGGCCAGGGCGTCACGGTCCAGCCAGCGGGTTCCGGCGGCGACCACCGCCACCTCGGCCTGGCCGGCGGCGGCCACGGCGAGCAGGTCGCCCAGGTCGTAGCACCGCTGCAGCACCTGGGCCCCGACCTGCCCCGCCTGGCAGGCCTGGACCAGCGCCGCGAGGAATCCGGCAGTGAGGAGCCCGACGGCGAGGCGTCGGACCGGGCCTCCGGGGCGCCGAGCGGCGCCGTCGGCGCGGCGGTCTCGTCGGTGGCCGGACCCGGGGCCTTGACCACGAAGATCCGGGCGGTGGCGATGGCGGCGGCCACGATCGGGGCACGGTCGCCCGGCATGCGGAGCTGGACGCCGCGATCCTGTCCGGCGCCGGTGAGCCCGGCCGGGTCCTGGAAGACCTGGACGACCTCGGCGGTTGGCAGCAGGACGACCGCCCGACCCCGGCGGGCGCCCTCGGTGTAGGCGGCCAGCACCTGCACGCTGTCGCCGGGCCGCAGGCCCTGCGCCATGTCTCCCGGGTCGACCTGGACCGGCAGCTCCACCAGGTCGGCATCCCGACTGGAGGCGAGGACGACCCCGGCCGGGATGAGCGTCTCGCGCTGGACCGGTGCGGTCAGGACCCGGCCGGATACCTGACGGTCGAGGCTGGGCCGCAGGTAGTGCCGCAGCGCCGTGGCCGGCAGGCGGGCCCGGATGACCACGAGATCCTCCTCCTGCAGGCACGTGCCGGCGGGCAGGTCGCGGGCCGCCGCGTACACCGGGACCAGCCGCTGCGACCGGTCCAGGAAGGCGCGCCGGCCAGGACCGCGAGCCAGCACGAGACCCGCGCCGAGCGCGGTACGGCCGTTCATCCAGGTGGCCGCGCGCAGGCGGTGGGCCGGGGCCGCCGGTGGCGGCTGGGGGTTCAGCTTGGACAGGGTCGACGCTCCGTGGGGGATGGAGCAGCGTTGGCAGAAGATGCCTGATCCGCCCGTATCCGATCAAGGGTGTGATTAGCGACACGTTAGCCTCCCTGCTCGCGCCGGTAACCGGGTCTTCAGCATGGAGCCGGAGGCAGTTGGAGGCAAACAGGAGTTCTGATATTGTGGACAAGTCAAGGACGAGCGGTCGCAGGCGGCCGGGATCGGCCGCGACCCGGAGATGGATCACGCCCAGGAGGCCCTCATGCCCACGCCCGGCGTCGAGCCCAGGTTCTACACGCTGGAGGACGTGGCCACGATCCTCAACGTCCGGGTGGCGCAGGTCTATGCGCTGGTGCGCAGTGGCGAGCTCCCGGCCGTCAAGCTCGGCGGGCGTGGCGTCTGGCGGGTGGACCGCCTCCAGCTCGACGCCTACATCGAGCGCATGCACGAGCAGACGGCCGACTGGGCGCGCAAGCACCCGCTCATCGGCGCCCCGGAGGAAGAGTGACGGCGGCGACCGCCGCGAACCCCACGAACCGCCGTGCCCGCACCGCGACCCGGCGTCGCGCCTCGCCCAGGTCGTGCTCGGCGACCTCCAGATAGTCGCTGCCGACCGCCTCGATGGTGCCGTCGCACCTGGCCCCGTCGACCAGCTCCACCCTGACGGGCTCGCGTCGGCGGGCAAGCTCGCGGAGGGCGAGCGCGAACTGGTATCGGCGGGCGGCCGTGGGCGGCGCCGGCCGGAGCGTCGGCGGTTCGGCCGGCAGGGCGATCGAGACCGCTGGCCCGTAGCGGATCAGGTGCTCGGCGCCGTCGGCGGCGCGCAGGACAAGGAACTCCGGATAGCTGGCGACGACGCCGCCGCGGAAGGCACGGGTCCCGGCGAACACCGTCGCGTCGCCGCCGATCCGGCGGGCCAGCTGTTCCCACAGCAGGGTGGCGCCCACCTCGGCACGGACGGCGGCCATGGTCTCCTGCTCGGCCTCGCGGCGCAGCCCGGCCTCGAACTCCGCCTCGAGCTCGTCGAACACCCGCCGCATCGCCGGCGAGGTTGACTCGTCCGATTCCTCCGGTTCGTACATGCCCAGCAGCCTAGAGCGCGGGCGGCTTCTCCACAACTTCGCCGGGCGCCGTTGTCGTCGACTCAGGTCGATGATAGGAAACAAAGGGAAATGAATTCTATCGGGCTTGTTCGGAGGACGTTGGTCACATGGAACGCCTGCACGGAGGTGGGTCCCGGCGGGACGACCGTCGGCGGTCGGTGAGGGTCCCGGCGGCCGCGGCCGGCCTCGTCCTGGTGGAGCGGGCGCTCATGGACGGGTTGGGCTCGCCGGTGACGCTGCTGCGGGTGCTGGGCGACCTCGGGCGCCCCTGGGCCGATCCGGTCGCGGCGGTGCTCGCCCTCATCGCCTTCACGGCCGAGACGTTGGTCGCCTACGGCCTGGTCGTGCTGCTGGTCCACTCGCTGTGCATGCTGCCTGGATTCCTGGGCCGGCTCGGCGGCCGGCTCATGTCGCTGGTCACCCCGGTGGTGGTCCGGCGCCTGCTCGACCTGCTCGTCGGGGGCGCACTGCTCGCTCAGCTGACCGTGGCGGCGACACCGGATGCACCGCCCGGGCATCGATGGAGCGGCACGTCCCTGGCGTCGACCGCGTCGCTGTCCTCCAGCGGTTCCGCCGGTCCGGCCACCGTGGGCGGCCTGACCTCGACCAGCCGCGGGTCGGGACGGCTCCACTGGCCGGTGGACGCGCTGGGACCGGTGCGAGCGCGGCCCACCCCCCGCCGGTCAGCGGCGCCACTGCCGCCCTGGCTGGGGGGCGGGCCGTCCAACGCAGCAGCGTCCGGGCACGGCGACGAGGCGGGCGACATGGCAGCTCCGCGGCATGGGGACTGGGCGGACGACGCCGCGGCCTCCGGGTATTCCGTCGAGGTTGGCGACACGTTGTGGGACATCGCGGCCGCCCACCTCTCGCCGGCGGGGCGGTCGGCGGGGAACATCGACCGGTACTGGCGGCAGATCTACCGGGCGAACCGGTCCGTCATCGGCGCCGACCCCGACCTCATCCATCCCGGGGCGCGCCTGCATGTGCCGCCCTTCCGTCTCGCCCGACGATGAGGGACCCCTCCGACGCTCCTGCTCCCACGGGCGTGCTGTTCCCGGAGCTGCTCGGGACGTCCGAACCGGCGCCACCGGCGCACCCGCGGGGGTCGAGGCCGCTCAGGACGGTCGCCCGGGCCGTCCTGTGGTCGCTGATCGCGGTCGGCGCCTTCCGGGGTGTCGTGCCGGCTCCCGAACGCCCGGCCGCAGCGGCACGGCCATCGGTGGCGGCGGCCGACGCCGAACCTTCCGATGACCGCCAGGCTGCCGCGGTGGCCACGGCCTTCCTCCGCGAGTACCTCACGGTCGGTGACGACCGGGCGGCCCGGGCCGAGCGGCTCCACCAGTTCACCGCCACCGGCGTCGACCTGCGGCGGTCCGTCTCCGTCCCGGCCGGCGTCGCCCAGTACGCCGACCTGGTGGTGGCGGCCGGCGGCAGGTCGGTCGCCGGTGGGACCGAGGTCACCGTCCTCGCCCATGTCCTCCAGATCCGGTCGGGCGCCTACCGCGACGGCGGGACCTTGGCGTTCGTCGTACCACTGGTCGTCCAGCGGGAAGGGATCGCCGTGGGCGGCCGGCCGCGTCCCGTCCCCTTGCCGGTCGCGCCCGGGATCTCCGGTTCCCGCCCGCGGTCGGCACCGGCGGAGCAGTCGCAGGCGGCAGGGCGCGTTGCCCGCCAGGCGGTGGTCGCCTTCGTCGCCGGGGACGTGGCGGCCCTCACCCGCCTCGGACATGGCCGGCAGCCATCGACCCGCCCACTCCCCTCCGGATGGCGTGTGCTGAGCGTCGGCATTGCCGAGCTCACTGGCCCGCCCGGGGCGCCCACCGCGCAGGTCTCGGTTCGTGTCCGGCCCCCGGGCGGAGATGCCAGCTACCTCGTCCCGGTGCGGGTCCGGCTGGAGACCGGTCCTCGAGGAGTCGCCATCCTCGAGCTCGACGCCGGTGGGTCGTCGTGAGCCCGACCAACCGGGACCCGAACCGGCACGGCCACGATGGCCTCCACGGCGTCGCCCCGATCGTTGCCGCTCGGCGACGCGGACGGCTGCGGCCCGGCTGGTATGGCTACCGGGCGACCGGGACGGCCGAGCTGCCGTCATGGGCGACCGAGGTCGCGCTCACGATCGAACGGCCGTTGGACCTGGTCCCTGTCGGATCGGCGGCATTGGTGCTGCTTCGAGCACCACCCAGAGCCAGATGGCTCACCGGCATCTCCGAGGCGGTGGCGGAGGTCGAGCACGTGACCGGCGTGGGCCCCGTCGCCGGCGTCGACACGGTGGCGGGGGCTCGGCCGGGGAGCGGGTCGCGCCTGGTGCCGGGCCCGGCGCTGGCTGGGTTGGCGCCGGTCGCGCCCACGGTCGCCCAGGCCGGTCTGGCCCTCGCCGGGGCGCGAGGCCTTCCCGCACCGCTGCGGCGGCGGCGACCGGCGGCCGGCGGGACGGAGGCGTCGTGGCGGTCGAGCGCCGGCGCCGCCGTGACCTGCGACGGGCCGTGCGGCGTATCCGCCCAGGCGGTGGTCGCCCTCGGTGGCCTCGGTGACGCGGCCGCGGTCACTCCCCCACCCGGAGGTGCGCTGGTGCTGCGCGCCTGGCGGGCCAGGGGCGCCTGGGGCGTGTCGTGCGGGCTGGTCGTGGGTGCGGCAGCGGCGCTCGGCGTGGGTCGGGAGGCCGGGCGCGCGGCGGCCGGGGCCCGGGCCGAGGGGTGGGATGCGGTCGTCCTCAGCGGCCCGGCCGCGTTGCACCTCGCTCGAGCCGGCAGCCCCGCCCAGGCGGCACCGCTGGATGCGGCCTGGGCCGCCTCTGGCGCACAGGTGGCGGCCCTGTTCGAGACCTGCCTGGTCGCGGGAGGCATCGGCCGCCGGCCTGCCGGGTCGCGATGGGCGCTCTCGGTCACTCCCTGATCCACGCCAGATGCCGGTCCCGGGGCCGGGTCCGGGGCTGTGCACAGAACGTGCGTGACGGATCAGAGGGTAATATAGTCAAACGAAAGGAAACAGAGGCAAACAGAGGAGACTCCTCACCATG
>Ga0209382_10004598_pt1 | contig 18366 bp, 15 predicted proteins | sample SoiMetdeltSBSDD5_FD_187599 | JGI IMG/M metagenome (GOLD analysis project Ga0209382, IMG submission 187599) | Bulk soil microbial communities from a Populus tree surrounding site in Tennessee, USA - Soil MetaG P. deltoides SBSDD5 (SPAdes) (version 2) | ecosystem: Environmental > Terrestrial >...
GGTGACGGGCTCGCCCAGGGCGGGGACGAGACCCAGACCCAGCTCTTCGCCGCGGTATCTGGCGATGTAGACGCCACGCTCGGCGGTGGCCAGAAACAGCTGCCAGCGCAGCACCAGGTCGGCTGGCGAGCTCGCCCGAATAGACCCGGCGAAAAGCCTCCGGCCATCGTCCTCGATGCGGTACAATTTGATGGTTCTCTGCCGCATGTTGCCTGTCCTTGCTGGGGTTTATGGCCATTCAGACAATCCAGGCGAAGAGCAAGATTTCCCGCGATCTTCGGCTCACGTTGTAACGACTCCTGTGGCGCCCAAACACGAGTCTGTGCAACCCACGACTTGGCCTTGCAACGGCCAGGTGCAGACTATTCGATTCCGCCCGTGCCCCTGGGAGGCGTCTGCTTTCGTACCACTTCTGCCGGAGCCCTAGCACACAACGCGCGATGGACCCAAAGCGCGTTGGCGGTTTCAGGTTCCTCGCCTCAAATTTGCCGATCCTTTGCCGGGCTTCTTCGGCAACGGTGGAGCGTTACGCATGAACTCGCGCCCTGGATGGGCACGCTGGCAGTGTGCTGCCAGCTCCTGCACAAATTGCTCAGCATATGGGGCCAGAGATCGCCTGGGGTTCCAAGCAATAGTACCCCAATCTCCGAGCAGCTCATCGCCGCGAACCATCGGCAAAGCACGAACGCCGCTTCGTAACCGGACCGTCGAGGGTACCACGGCGATCCCGAAGTCTGCCGCAGCCAAGGCAATGATGGTGTGAGGAGACGCGCTCTCCAAAACCACGCTGGGTCGGACGCGCGCGAGGCCACAGGCGCCGTCAAACCACGCGCGCGACGCAAAGCTTCGGTTAAGGAGGAGGATAGGTTCATCGCTCAATTGCGTCACGTCAAGCGTGCGATGGCGGCTCAGCCTGTGGTTCTGGCGCAGCACCGCAAGGGCACAAAGTGGAAAGAGTAGCTCGTGACGAAATCGGTCATCAGCGATAACGAGCGCCAAGTGGATATCACCATGTTCTAGGCGATCGGCCAATCGGAGGCTGCCCTCCTCAACCAAGTGGATCTCGATGCCAGGATGGCGGCGGCGGTACTGCGCGAGAAAGTTGACAAGCAAACTCTCAATCAGTTGCGGCGTGGCTCCCACGCGTAGCACGCCCGCTTGTGCTTTGTTGAGCGCCTGCGCTTTCGCCGCTATCGCCTCAGCATCCATCAGCAGCTGCCGACTTTGCTTCAACAGCGATTCCCCCTCTGACGTGAGTCGGAAGCGCCGTCCAATCCGGTCGAAGAGCTTGACGTTTAGACTGGCTTCGAGGCCACTGATTTGGCGAGACGCGGCCGGCTGGCTGAGATTCAAGTGAGCGCTAGCTCGAGCGATGCCGCCGGCGTCTGCGATCGCAACGAAGGTGCGTAAGCTGCGGATGTTCATCGGCTCATTCCAGCTTTGCATGAAGAACTCAACGATGATTGCATTGGATGTATCAAAGCCTCAAGCCTACAGTCAGGCGACGAAGCGGAAGTCCTACTTCAGTGGCCTATTCATGCATCCGGCCAGGGAGGGGAACTTGACGACGCGTGATATCTTCCAGTCCATCCGTGACTTCGGCCCGGACGCAATCCAAAGAATTGTTGATCGATTGGAATTTCGGGGTAGCGATCCGATATTTCTCAAAATGCGTGAACGGTACTTGGAGCAAATGGGGCTAACCGCAAACGCTCGTGTTCTCGACTGTGGATGCGGGACAGGGGTCGTTTCGCGGGCGATTGCACAACGCGATGGTTTTGCGGGCGTCATCGCGGGCGTAGACTTTAGCGCTGACCTGATCGAGGCGGCGCAGCGGCTGGCACACGAAAAGGGCCTCGATGGTCGTATCGAGTTCCGGGTTGGCGATGCACACGCCCTTGAGGACGCGAATGGAAGCTATGATTTCGTGATCCTCCACACACTCGTCAGCCACGTTGTTGACCCGGCCAGAGTGATTTCGGAAGCCGCCCGTGTTGTTCGTCCTAGCGGAGTGATCGCCATTTTTGATGGCGACTACGCCTCGCTGGCCTACGGAGCCGGCGACCGTCAGCTCAACGGAACCATCGTCAACGCGATTCTCGCTGCGGCTGTCGCCAATTCCGAAGTCATGCGTCAATTACCGAAGCTTCTGAATGATTGCGGCCTGGAAGTCGTTGCCTTCCTTCCAGACGTTCATGCCGAAACGGGTAAAGCTTCGTTCTTCTCCAACCTAGCGGAGAGCTACGTGCCGATAGCCGTAAAGGCGGGAATGGTTTCAGACCAATTGGCGGGTCACTGGCTGGCCTCACAACGCGATGCCTCGAGCAACGCAACGTTCTTCGCCGCCTGCAACTTCTACGCCTACTTGGCCCGAAAATCGGGCTGATCGTCTCGCAACGCGTCGGGCGTATGGCGCGACAATCTGGGTGAGAACGGCGCGGCGATCAGGATGAGAAGCGGCAGCCGTACCAAAACATGATCGCGCCGCGGCCGCACCGACGCAAGCCCCTTCCAATGTTGCCGCTTTGTGATTGCCGCGGAGCGGCAATCAGATCCGCCGGATTGGTCGTCACCAGCGTATCTCCATCGGTCTAAGAGGATGGGCGTGACGTCCGGTTGTTGGGGTCCTGCTGCCGGATTTGTGCAACGCAGCGATTTGACGATTCGTGCCACGTGCTGCCGAAGTCGATGCGTGCGGCCGCTAGCAGCCGAGCCTCACTAGGGCCGCTTGGATGCGGCAAGCGTATGTGCGTTCTTTGTCCGCGATGCCTCAAGAGTGGCGACCCAAAGCACTAAAATGGTGGTGCCGACTGCGGCAAGCGCACCAAGGCCAAGTGAAGCCGCGAGTCCATATGGATTGATGGCCAATCCAATCGCAAAGAAGGAGCTCACGAAGGCGATCCACGAGAGAACGCTGCCACGCAGCATCGCGAGGGCAGCTTCGCGCCCAAATCGATGGTGAGTAAACGTTACGACAACAGTAGTGACCACGGGGTATGTGCCGACGATCCCGCTGAACACTGGTCCAAGTCTCTCAGCGGCTGCTGTTATCGCCAATGTAAGGCCAGCGGTGGCGAGCATGCGAAACCAGATGTCCCACCATGGCGACACTGACCTGATGGCTTCGGATTCGGGTCTGCGGATCCTCGATGCGGCGAGGAGCAGAGCCACGTAGGCTGCAACCCCAGCTGGAACCACTCCGCTCACCACATAGCCACTAACGGCCGCAGAAACTATGAAGTACGCGATCGCAGAGAGCGCTAGGGACACCGCCCACCCCGCGCGTCGAGAAACGCCGGCGTAGACGAGCGCGAAGCCTGCCAATCCAACCAGTCCGAACAGAATGCCGACGCATGCTGTCTCAGCGAAGTCCAGACCCCGATCGATAGCGAGGAACAGAAAAATCGGACCGGTAGACAAAGGCAGCCCAACGACAACTCCACCGACCCTCGGACCCCACCGCCGAGTAACGAGCGTAGCAAGAGCGACGAGCAGCGGAGCCAGTGTCAGCTTCAGCAATAGCAACATTCGGACACACCACGGACCCTGCTGAATGACTGTCGTAGAACGGGCTTCGTTCTTGAACGGCCACCTGCCCATCAAGCAGGTTTACGTCCCCAGGCCTGAATGAGGAGTTTGTCGACGAGCGTCGTTGCAGGATCGGATAGATGCGCGCTTAGCGTGTCCATGTGCTCCTTGAGCACCACGTCGCTGGTTCGTCCCGAGGCGAGTATTCGGTCACGCATCGAACTGATGAGCGACAGCAGATGAGTCCGCTGATAGTCGCCTACCTTGGGGAACCCGACGCGGGCCAGCACCTCGACATCTTGCGCGCCTATCGACCGCAACAGGCTCGCCAAAGAACGCCCGACATATTCGTTGCCGCCGGCCGTGTGGAACGCCTCATTGTAAATTGTGAGCAGCACATTCCAAGACGGGTGCTCGGGATGGCACGCATAGGAGATGGCGTCATACTCTTGGAGGGCAATGGTGCCACCAGGTCTCACCAGGGCGAGCATCTCGGTGAGCAGCGCTCGCTGGGTCGCCGTCGGCAGATTGATCAACACCAGTCGTGCGTGGACAAGGTCAAAGGCGTTCTTTTCAAGCCCAGTTCTTAAGGCGTCGGCATGAACCACCTCAACGTTGCGCAATCCTCGCTGTTTCAATTCGGATCGCGCCATGTCAACGAAGCGCGGTTCGCGTTCGATGCCCACGACGACCCCGTCCGGGCCGACGCGCTCTGACATCAGGTCCATGACTCCGATAGGCCCGCAACCGACATCAACGATGCGAGCGCCAGGCTCGATCGGCAATTGATCCAGCAGCGCACGGGCGTGCGCTTCAAGGCCGCGTGCTTGTAGGATCAGCCGTTGCTGCTCGGTGAGCGTGCCACCAAGAACATAAGGAACTGAAAGAGACGACATGGGACGTCCTCCAAGCTCGGTGCCGTTGCCGGACCCAGGCTAGAAGAATGGCGCAAGGCTCGCTTAGCGGGATCCTTGGCTTACCTTTGGCAACTCCTTGCGGCAGTCTTGATTTTTATGGCCACCGGTCGTGTAAGGTGGCTTCGTGACGGCTCGGGTCTCGCCATGCGCTACTTTTTTGAAGGCTTTACGCTCGATACGGATCGGCGCGAATTGCGTCGAGGCCAGCAACTCGTGGCCATTGAACCGAAGGTCTTCGACCTGCTGTCCTATGTGATCGCCAACCACGAGCAAGTCGTCAGCAAGGCCGATCTTATCGCCACCGTCTGGGACAACCGCATCGTCTCGGATTCGGCTCTGGCGAGCTGCATCAATGCCGCGCGAACCGCGATCTCGGACAATGGTGAGGCGCAGCGTTTGATTAAGACGCTGCCTCGTAAAGGGATCCGTTTTATCGGAGCAGTAGGCCTCGATCGGGAGCCTGCTAACGTCGCTGCGCCAGAACTGACGTCTCTTCATTCACCGACCCTCAGTCTGCCTGAAAGGCCATCCATAGCCGTTCTTCCCTTCGCCAACATGAGCGGCGACCCGGAGCAGGAGTACTTTGCGGACGGGATGGTGGAAGAGATCGTCACCGCACTTTCGCAAATGCGCTGGTTGTTTGTGATCGCGCGCACCTCAACCTTTGCCTACAAAGGGCGCTACGCGAACGCAAAGGACGTTGGTCGCGAGCTCGGCGTTCGCTACATCCTTGAGGGCAGCGTGCGCAAGTCCGGACAGCGGCTGCGCATTGCGGCACAGCTGATCGATGCTGTTACAGGGGCGCACATTTGGGCGGACCGTTTCGAGGGCGCGCTTGAGGACGTGTTCGACTTGCAAGATCGCGTGACTGAAGCCGTTGTGGGCGCGATCGAGCCGAAAGTTGAACAGACGGAAATAGAACGCGCCAAACGCAAGCCTACCGACAGCCTTGATGCCTACGACTACTTTTTGCGTGGTGTATCAAACTATTATCCCGCGACGCGTGAAGAAGCGAGCGAGATGCTTCGTCATCTCAAGTACGCCACCGACCGAGATCCCAATTTTGCAGCGGCCTACGGCATGGCCGCTTGGTGCAACGCACGGCGCAAGGGCTCTGGTTGGACAGTCGACCGGAACCAGGAAAAGATCGAGACGGCACAGCTGGCGCGGCGAGCGATCCAACTCGCAAAAGACGATGCCCTTGCCATCGCATGGGCCGCGTTTGGATTGGCATTGGTTGTTGGCGAGCTCGATGAAGCAACGCGCCTGATCGACAGGGCCATCGAACTCAATCCAAACTTGGCCATTGCCTGGGGCAGCAGCGGCTGGATGCGAGTTTGGGCCGGCGACCTGGACATTGCGCGCGAGCATTTGGCGCGAGCACGGCGCCTCAGCCCGTTCGGGCCAATCATGGGCGAGGCGCTGAGCGCGACCGCACATGCTCACTTTTTTGCCGGCCAATACGCGGAGGCGTGCCTTTGGGCAGAAAGGACCAGGCTGGAAAGCCCCAATGTCCTGGGCGGATTGCGCGTCCTGGCGGCAAGCCACGCGCTCGCAGGGCGGTCCGACCGAGCTCGGGCCGCAGTGGCTCAGCTGCTGCAGATCGATCCAGCCAGGCGGATCTCGAACATGTGGGATGTTTGGGGCCCCTACCGGCATCCCGAACACATCGCTCGGTACCTAGAGGCTTTGCGACAAGCCGGATTACCGGAGAAATGATTCAAGCGAGGTCCGGTCAGGGTCAAGGCGGTAGTCGCGATCAGCATCTGCAACTTCCGGTTATTGGGGTTGAGCGCCCATGACCGTCAATCGCCTTTGCCACGCTTGCGTTTGAGCGCGGCCTTGCGGCGATAGCTCTCAACGTTCATCTCCAGGATCGTGGCGTGGTGCACGAGCCGGTCGACGGCCGCCAGCGTCATGGTCTTGTCGGTGAAGATCTTGCCCCATTCACCGAACGGCTGATTGGCCGTGATCAGCAGGGATCGGCGTTCATAGCGGGCGGCGATCAGCTCGAAGAGCACACTGGTCTCGGCCTGATCCTTGGTGACGTAGGCGATATCGTCTAGGATCAGCAGTTGGTACTTGTCGAGCTTGTTGATGGCGGCCTCGAGCTGCAGGTCCCGGCGCGACACCTGTAGCCGCTGGACGAGGTCTGTGGTGCGGATGAACAGCACGCGCCGGCCGTTCTGAACGAGCGCCAGCCCGAGCGCTGCCGCAAGATGCGACTTGCCTCCGCCGGGCGGGCCAAAGAGCATGACATTAGCACCTTGATCGAGCCAGCTGTCGCCAGCGGCAAGCGCCATGACCTCCGCCTTGCTCACCATGGGCACTGCGTTGAAGTCGAAGGTGTCGAACGTTTTGCCCGTCGGCAACTTAGCGCCAGCGAGATGCCGCTCGATGCGGCGGCGACCGCGATCGGCGATCTCGTGTTCGGCGAGTGCCGCGAGAAACCGGGAGGCTGGCCAACCCTCCTTGTCCGCACGTGCGGCCAGATCGGCCCACATCAGCTTCATGGCGGGCAGGCGCAGCTCGGCGAGCAGCAGCTCGATGCGTGCAGCATCGGTGGCATTGGTCTTCTTCATGCCACGCCCCCGTCGGTACCAACTTGGCGGACGGCAGCAAGCTCGTCGTAAAGGGCGAGCGGCACCAACTCCACGACCACGTCGGGGACGGTCGCCGTCTCGGGCCTAAACTGTTCGCGCAGGGCAATAAGATCGGGCAAGCGGCCGGCTTCCAATGCGGCCTCGATCGCAGCGCCAAGTTCGGCCTCGCAGGCGCGCTCATGCGCAAGGGCAAGCAGCTCGACCATGATGCGGCAGGCGCGCCGCTCGCTCTCTTTGGCCAGTAGCGCCTCGAAGGCTAGCGCATACGCGCGGCGGGGAAACAGTTGATCGCGATAGATGAGATTGAGCAGCGCCATCGGCTTGCGGCGGAGCGCATGGATGATGTGCCGGTAGTCAACGACATAGTCGCGCTTCCCGCTGCGTTGACCCCGTCCGCGACTGACCGTCATGACGGGCGTCGAGCCCAGGAAGCATTCGAGCCGATCGTCGTAGAGATGCACGCGCAAGCGATGACCGATCAGGCGCGAGGGCGCGGTGTAGAACACCCTGCGCAAGATGAAGCCGCCGCTGGAGGTGACCGTGACGCGGGCCTCCTCGTAATCGGTCGTTCTTCGTTCCGGTAGGTGCTTGAGAGCGGCGCGCTCGATCTCGATGCGCTTGTGGTTGCGCGCGTTGCTGCGCCCCACGACCTCGTCAACGAAGCGGCGGTAGGCGGCAAGATCCTCGAAGTTGCGCGAACCGCGCAGCAGCAGCGCGTCCTCGATGGCCTTCCTGAGATGGCCGTGTGAGCTCTCGATCGATCCATTCTCGTGGGCAACACCGGGATTGTTGCGGGTCGGCATCATCCCGTAGTGAGCGACGAGCTCCTCGTAACGCGTCGTCAGATCCTCTTGAGCGTCGCGATCCAGGTTGCGGAAGGCCGCTGACAAGCTGTCGCTGCGGTGCTGCTCGGGCACCCCTCCGAGTGTCCACAGCGCGTTTTGCAGGCCCTCCGCCAGCGCCACGAAGCTCTCGCCGCCAAGGATCACGTGGGCGTGCTCGAAGCCGGAGAACGCCAGACGAAAGTGGTAAAGCCGATGGTCGAGTGGCTGCCCAGCGATGGTGATGCCAAGCTTACCCATGTCGGTGAAGTCGGAAAGGCCGAGCCGCCCTGGTGGATGCTCCTGTCGGAAGATGACATCCCGCTCGGGACCGTTGACGGCACGCCAGGCTCGAATGCGCCGTTCAAGCGTCCGACGCACGCCTGGGCCGATCTCGGGATGACGACGGCACATCTCCTCGAAGATGGCGACGGCCCGGATGCCCGGCGCCGCCGTCAGCATCGGCACGATCTCGCTGTCCCATACACCAGTCAGTGGATCGGGACGGCGCCTGCCGCGAGGCGCCTTCTTCTGAGAAGGCAGCCTCGGATCGGCTTCAATCCGATAGGCGGTCGCAGCGCTGAACCCGGCCTTCGCCGCAGCGATGGCCGGGGTGTCGGTGTGGCGAGAACGCATATACAGCCCCATCTGACGATCGTTGGTATGGAGGCCGGGCAAGCGCTGATCCTTCCTGTGACGAAGAATCAGATGCTGGCCCGCCCGCTTTGACCGCCAGACGCGCAGCCTCCATAGGAGGTGCGCCGACGCCGGTGTTGCAACTCCGGTCGGGCTACGCCCTCCCTTCGTCACAACACCAACGTCACATTCTCATCCTGATTGACGCTGATCTCTCACCCTGATCGCCGCGCACCACGGGCGATTGCCATGATGCAACAGGCACGCGCTGCTTAAGACGGGAATGGTCCAAAAGGGCTCGTCCGTTGCCGGGGAGAACTGGAAGGCGCCTAGTGGGGCGGCTCCTTGCGGCGCCAAAGATCTCTTGCCAGCCTCTGTCGCTAAGACAGAGAGTCGGCGCTGAAATCGCCAACCCTTCAACCCTTCCTCGTCCCTGCGGAATGTGAGCGGAACGTCGGACACCCCTGCAGCGCGTCCGGACCGATCGGTGCTCATGTCTGCTTACCGAGCTAGATCGACCTTGGCCAAGGCCTTCGTGGACCGGTGACTTTTGACCCACAGTTGCCCTCGCCGGTCTGTCCCTGTTGCGGCGCATCAATCACCCGAGCGCATTGCGTGAGCCGATCTGATATTCTGATCCGACATCGGCACGCGGGCGCTGACCCTAATGCCTTCTAGGATAACTCCGAGAGTTTCTTTGGCGCGGCTTGCCCACGTGCGTCGGCCGCCACTTAGGCAGTAGCGGGAAGCTTCGCTACCTTGTCACCGACGCTTACCAAGCCGTCCTTGGTCACACGGCCGCAGATGCCGCGGAGCCGCAGCTGCCGTCCCTCGGCAGTGTTCACGAAGACCGTTGCATCACAGCGGTACCGATGCCTAGTCGCGTGCCTGTTGGCGTGTTGTCAGGTGACAGGTCCATGTCGATAAAGAGGTTATCCCCGGCGGGTGGCCAGTTGGAGCACTCCTGCGCGATGAGCTGAATGCATCGGGCGTTCATGATGCAGATTTGCACAGCGGGGTGAGGCTTGCCGTCTTCGGTCGACTTCCAGCAGCCCTTCGCCCAATGGTCGCCGTGGACACCACGGGCAAGGCTGACCGCGCAAGATTCGAGATCGCGGCGTTCGCCCTTGGCGGGTCGAACCACGATGGCGCGCAAGATGCCTTCGTCTTTCGGGGATGCGCGGATTTCGGGCAGACCGGCCTTGAGTTCGTCGAGGGTTAGGTGGCGGGGCATGCTTCTATCCCGGCCCGGGGAGAATGGGCGCCATCTGCACTAGCATGGCCGATTCGTCCGGCAAAGCTGGCGCTCATTGGGTGGACGGCGCGAGGAGCGCCGCAGCGCCATGGTGTTCGACCAGGAGGAGGTGGCCGCCATCCGCCCTCCCCCACAATCGCTCGGCAGATTACACCACCAAACCTTCTCATTAATTCAGTGGTGAGCCAGTTGAAATAGAAGCTTTGGCATGTTGGCTGAACCGGCGCGACTCCCATCGCGCATGCGCTGGACAAGAGCCTTGCGGGTCGCATCATCTCGGCTTTCTTGAAGAAGATGAGCAAGGCCACCATCAAGACGCGAAGATGCCAGCCATCGCATCAGCCCGGGATGGGCGGACCAGCGCGCATGATTGGCCATAGAGATCGATACAATGCGTACCCAGCCTAACCCTGCTGTCACGGGCGGCACAGGTGCGCAAAGTGCGTTCCTCTCAGCATCATCCGCAAAGTGCACTTCGATAAAGGCGATGGCGGCAGCACTGAGACACGGGCGAAACGCTCTCACAAATTGCAGCGTAATCCTGCGATCGTTGAACACCGGCACGTTGGGTCGCAACGGTATGCCGATCGCCGAGCAATCCACATACAGACAGTCATCTCGTGCGGCAAGCACCCCGCGCTCGAGGATGATCTCTTCGCGCTGGATCGATTTGACCCGCCCCATGCGAACGATGTCCTTGATCTGCCTTAAGGCATTGAGCTCAGAAGCCGATATCGTCGCACCATGGAACATCGTTGGAGTGATGTCAGGATCCAACCGATAGGATGCGCCACATGCCTCGAATCTCACGAACAGATCATCGACGGAAGTCGCTTCGGCGAGTGCACCCATCTGATCAGCAACACTGCTCACGGACGCTTCGAAAAAATCTTCCGTCCATTGCAGTTTGGCACGGTTCGACCACCAGCCATCGCGTGGCATGATCCAGCGAATACGATCGGGCGAGACCTTGTTTGTAAGTAGCCAGAGGCACGCATCAATGCCGGTCTTGCCGGACCCTATGATGCAATAGCTCTCAGGCGGCCGCTCGACACACGGCAGAGCATTGATCGGAATACACACAACGCCATCAGCAACAAGGAACGAGCGCGTATGGGTCGATGGAACTTTAGTCGCCGCGAAGGTGGCGTCGACAAGCCTCTTGCGCGCTCCGATGCTACGACGTTCACCTGTCAGGAGCGATGTGACGTTGCCCTCCCCATCCCAGTTGCTCATCGGCAGATAGGTGACGCGGCCGGATGCGAGGAGCACACGTTCCATCACCCGGTCGTAGTAGGCGACGATCTCCGCTCCGCTGGCCATGTGAAGTAGGCCATCGTTGTAGCCGCCACGATAAAGGCTTCTGTCGCCGAGTGGTTCCGAGTCAACGCCGTAATAGTGGGAGGGAAGGTGCAACTGGACAAACGGATAGGCATCGTTCCAATGTCCCCCTGGTCGATGGTGGCGATCGATCATGGCTATCGTCGCGTTGCTATGTCGGATCAGAGTGTCCGCGAACGCCATCCCGGCCGCGCCGCAGCCGATTACGACGTAGTCTGCTTCAATGTGTGCAGCCATCTCTTCCGCCGCCAACAATCCCCTATGCTCTCACCGCTAACTCGTGATCCCCATTCGACCAATCCCCGCATCTCCGGTTCCAACCGGGCCCCACTTAAGCGCTTCACACCCGACCCTGGCAACCCTCCGCCAGCCTTCTTCCACGGTCCTCCAGGTGGCCGTGGATATCGCGTGCGCCGCCATCGTCGCCATCGAAGAAGGCTAGTCGTCTGAGAATAAGTGCGTCGGCCGGCCATCTATGCTCATCTGGTTGCGCTTTTCCCAGAACTCACGAACGCCCTCAGGGCCCTTTTTCTCTCCCCACTTCTGAAGCCTATCGCGTTGACCGACGTAGTCGAAGAGAGGCACGCCAAAGCCGCACGAGGTCAGCACCAGATCAACGGCGAGATCTAAGATCTGCCTCGAGCCCGGTAGAGTCGGGAACAGTGAGATAAACTCCTGCCACTGCCGATCAGCGCGAGCAAGCCTCAAGACCTTTCGGTCGAGCTCGTAGAGCTGGTTGTCGATAGCCTCACGAGCGGCGAGGAGCGGTATGACGGACACCGCCAGCTGTGGACATTGTTTGGCTAGTTCCACTACGCGTTGGGAGAACGCATTGCCTCTAGCAGTGCCGACCAGCAAACTATCAATCTTCAAAAGACCGCGGAATTGGTTCTCGAGATCGCGCTTGATCTTGACGAGCTTGGCCCGGCTCGTCAGCAGCGCGCGAACAGCGTGGCTATCGAAGCCTTTGAGGCGAACCTCTTTGAACCAGCCTGTCTGCATGATGCGCGCGATGCCGGCAGCGTCGTTGCGGTCGCTCTTATTGATCTGCATCTTGAGCACCGCTTTCGCGTGCCGAGCATCAATACAGATCACCGGAAGCCCAACTGCTCTCAGTTCTGTGGTGAGCCAGATTGAGATCGGTCCCGCTCGATGCCGATGCGCACCGCGCTGGGCGCCCTCGAGTTGAGAAACCTCGCGATTGCGCCCGGCTGCGAGTCGACAACCCCTTCGCACAAGACCTTGCCGGTACCGTCGACCACACAGATCGAGGTCTTCTTCAGCGAAGCATCTAGCCCGACGTAGCACTCCATCGTTGCTCTCCATTCCGAGCGGCCGACATTGGCCTGATCCTTCCTGGAGAGCTGATTCCCAGTACGCCGATGTGGCTCGATCCCGGAATTACCCCATGTCGAAAAAGGGTTCTCGGGAGTGGCGCCCATTGTCCGCGCGAGGAAAGGATTCCTCGAATTGCTGCCTGAGCGCAAAGGCGATTCTGCAAGTGCGCCAAACAGGAACTCGATTCTATCCGCTTACCATCTCATCAGTCATAAGAGCGACTTTTTTCGACAGTATCGACCCGCAGTTGACCTCGATAGTGCGATGCAGCAATGCGGCCATTCATGCTCTCAACCATAACCTCTGCAGGTCACCTGCTGCGCGTTTCAGAGCAGTAACGTAGCGAGCGGCAAGTTCAGGCACCGCAAAGTAGGTTTTTCCTGCCAACCTCGAACAAACATAATCGGGGCCACGGCGAAATGCGGCTTTGATAACCTCTTGCGCCTCCGCTAGCTCACCCTGCTCAGCAAGGCTAGCCGCGAGAAACCCATAGTGCCCTGCATTCCTCGGATTGAGAAACACCGACTCGCGCCCAAATTTCACGGCAGCTTCCAGGTTGCCCTCTACGTAGGAGGCAAAACTCAGGACCCAGTAGATCCAGTCCAATCCGGGATCACGTGGGCTCAATTGCAGTGCGCGCTTGCCGTGAGCGATGGCATCCGACCCCAGGCCCCAGTTCGACTCCTCACAAGAAAGGTATCGAAGCGTAAGCACGTCATTGGGGTTGAGCAAGTGGCTCCTGCGCAAGCATGCGAGGGCCTCGGCATGCTGCTGCCGCCTAATCGAAACAATGCCCCTAACCAGCCACACGGTTTGATTGTCCGGATCGAGGCTGTGCAAGCGTTCCGCCGAGGAAGCCGCGACCTCAAGGTCTGCGGCCGCGCCCTTCGGACGTAGCTCGGCTCGAGCCTGGCGCCCCAAGGCGCATATTGCCAACGCCCTTTCGCAGTTCGGGTCACCCTCCAGTACATACTCGGCTAATGCAATGCCCCTGGAAATCATGTCAACATCTGTCTGATCCCATCCTCTCCAAATCAATCCGCTGGCTCTGAGCGAGCTTTGATGCTTAGCGATACCCCCATGAGTGAGCTCCCGTTCACGCGCTGCGTATGTAATCTGAGGCGCGAGGCTGCCTACGATCCTTCGGGTTATTTCGTCCTGGGTTGAGAACAGGTCGTCAACGCTCAGCTCGTATCGTTCTGCCCAAATCTGCCGCTCAGAGAAGCCGTCGGAGAGGTTGACCACCATTCGCAATCGATCATCCGACTTTCTGATGCTGCCCTCCAAGAGGAACTGGGCTGAGAGGAGGCGCGATACATGACTTGGCGAATGTTTGCTGCCCTTGAATGCGAACGTGGAGTTGCGTGCAATCACACTGAAATCGCCGAAGCGGGAAAGTTCGGCAATCAGATCGTCGGTAATACCGTCAGCGAGATGATCTTGCTCCGGATCGCCGGTCAGATTGGTGAATGGAAGAACCGCAATGGAGGCCTTCTCCCACGATGCGTCGCCTGCAACTGTCGCTGATCTAGCGCTCGGCCGACCTCGTCCATGACGCCGCGCTGCTCGCGCGTCAGCGACTGCCGATTGACTGCGGCGCCGGCGACCTGCACTGAACGCCGCGTCAAGTACGGGCAGCTCGAAAGTCCCAAACTCCGTCGCAAGGGCCTTCCGGGCAATGTGGTAGTGGTCCGACGCCTCCTTTTCTCTCCCAAGGCTGATAAGCAATCCAACAATCGATGCGTGAGTCGTCTCCGATAAGGGCTCAATGGCTGCGATAGCCTGGGCGTGGCGCAATGTCTGTTCCGGTGCGTTTCTCGAGCGGTGGATGAGTTCGTTCAGAGCCGCAAGTCGCATGCTCTTCGCCGCCAGACGCTCGCCAAGGCACCACAACTGGAACTGAGGACAAGCTGGTAAGTCGAGCCCATTCAGAAACTCTGACCGGAATAGGTCGACAGCTTTCTCAAGATTCTCGTTTGAGACACGCGCTACACCAGCGGCTAGCAACCCGCGGACAGCAACCAAATCGGATACCGCATTCCGCAAATTGAAGGTCACGTGCTCCCGATCGGCAACCAGGCGTTGCTCATCTCCTAAATTGAGCAAGGGCCGGATCTTGCTCAAGCTCCACCGCAATTCTGCCCGCGGATTGTCAGGTCCGTCCCAGAGCAAGTCGCAAAGACGGGTCCGCAAGTGTGGTTGGCAAGTTGCTACAAGGAAGCCGAGAAGCGCGCGCGCTTTCCTGGAAGCTGGAAGAGGCAGGACGCAACCTGCGCTCCTAACTTCCAGCTCGCCCAGCAATCCCAGCTCCAAGCTTCCGCGACCACTCTTCACCGGCAAACTGCCTTGTCGCCTACACGCAGATTCCAACGCTCGTTCCAACGCTCGTGAGCCAATCTTACCCCACCAGCGCTGGGTCCAGAAATGGGTGTCGATGAGATAGCACCTCCCGACGCTCGGATGCGCCAGTTGAGGAGGAGAGTTCCCAATGAGACAGACCGCGCCCTTCGCGTTGACAGCGATGGCACTGGCGGGCATTGCGCCCGGTATCGCACTAGGCGGTGGCCCGCTCGAAGCGCGCGATATGCTCGACCTTGCAGTCTTGGCCTTGAAAAAAGATGAGGCGACGGCCCTCGAAATGTTTAGCAAAGGGCATACGGCGTTCAAGCGAGGCGATCTTTACGTTTACTGTGCCGACGCGAGCGGGAAGATCCTGACCCACGGACTGCGAGCGCTGATCGGCCGCGATCTTGCGGCCATGAAGGACAAGACCGGCAAGGAGTTCGGCCTCTACCTTTTGAACGAAGCGCGCTTCGGGCAGGTCAAGTTTGTCGGCTACTACTTGCCCAAACCCGACGGAACGCAAGAGGTATACAAGGAGGACTACTTCACCAAGGTCGGAAAGCTGACCTGCGGCGTGGGTTACTACAGCACAAAGACAGAATAGGGGACTTCTCAAGCAGTTGCTTGGGATAAAGCTGGCCGCGGCTGTCGGGCATACTGGCAGTCAGCACGCTCTCGGTCAGATGAGGAGAGCCGGTTATGCCAACTTTCGTGGAAACCTTTCGTGCCACAGTGACCCCAAGCGATTGCGATCATCTTGGGCACATGAATGTTCAGCATTATTTCAGAGCCGTGAGTGATGGCATGTTTGCTCTTATGGTCAGCCTTGGCCTTGGTCCGGAAGAAATCCGCCGCAGACACCTGTCGTTCGCAGTAGTGCGCGCTGAGACCGATTTTCACCGCGAGCTGCGGGCCGGCGATGTCATGGCACTTGAATCCACGGTCCTCAGACTAGGCGAAAAATCAGTCACTTTCGCACACCGCCTAAAGAATGTGGCTTCGGGCGAAGACGCCATGAGCACAGAGTTCAAATGCGTGCTCCTCGATCTCGAAGATCGACAGGCAAGATCGATTCCCGACGACATTCGCACGTCGGCTGCTGCACTATCTGCATGATCACAATGCAGAGTTTCGCTCGAGGAGTAAAAAAAGCACGCAAATTGCGTCCTAGAAGAAGTTCACCGCCGATTAATTTTGTCGCGCCTGGTCCGGAGGAAGCACATGACTTCACTTGCAAATAGAACCGCACTCGTCACTGGCGCCTCGCGCGGCATCGGACGCGCCATAGCTCTGGCACTCGCTGCCGCCGGCGCTCGCGTCGTCGTACACTACGGCCATAGCGCCGATGCAGCCAAGTCTGTTGTCGATCAGATCGGCGCGGCCGGCGGCCATGCCGATGTCGTCGCTGCGGATCTCGCCGATTCCGAGGGTGCGCATGCGCTTGCTGCCCGAGTTCGCGATCTCGTTGGCGAACGGCTTGATATTATTGTGGCCAATGCGGGAATCTTGAAGGCGGCAACGATCGAAGACATGTCCGTCAAGGACTTCGACAATCAATTCGCCGTCAACGTTCGCGCTCCCTATTTCCTTGTGCAGCAGCTCCTGCCCATTCTCGACAGTGGCAGCAGCGTAGTGTTCGTCTCGTCGCTCGCGGGACACACTACTATGGGCATTAGCAGGGTGTCGGCGTACGCGGCGAGCAAGGGTGTGAATCGGTGTCCAATAATGATCCACCTTGAATGAGAAACATCAATGACTTAGCATGCCGATCGGCGTCCTAGACCCACGCCAATTCACATTCTGGGTTTGGCTCAGTCCCTTGCATCGCGCTTCAAACGCGCCGGCCTGTCTCGTTACCTCGGTAGTCCGCATTTGTTTAATGTCTCGGCAAGGTCGACGACATGATCGTTGATCCGTTCGTTGCCCAAGTTCTCGACGAGATAGCTAGCTGTCATGCCGGGATCCTTTTGCAGGAGGTCTCCGACCAATCGCCTTGCTTCCCGTTCATGCCCGGCTTTTCTAGCCGCCCCGGCTTCGAGCGCCACAGCAATGCTCTTTGCGTTGGGTGCATTGACCGCTCTGTGCGCCCAGCGCCATGCGTCATCGAACCGGCCAAGGTCATAGAAGCATCGAGCCATCATATGGCGCATTCCCCAGATTCGGGGACTGGTGGGGTCGAGCTCGATCGACTCCTGGATAGATGCGAGAGCTTGCTTTGGCATCGCTGAATAATACAGGGCAAGTCCGCTCGCGTAATGCGCCTCAGACAACGTGGGGCACAATTGACGCGCTGTTTCCAGTTCAGCGGCCGCCACATCCGTGTCGGCAACTCTGATCAACACTGTCCCGAGCGCGGTTCGGGCGCGGGCATCCGAAGGATCTATGGCGACAGCCGTCCTAGCCATGGACAATGAGCGTTCCAGGCATGCCCGCCGTGTGCCGCTGTAGTTAAAGAAGGCGTCAATCTGCTCCGCATAAGACAAGGCCACATAGGCCGGCGCGAACTCGACATCGAGCTTGATCGCTTCAAGGTGTAGTCGCTTGGCTTGTGCGTTGCCCTCGGCTGTGTATCGGAAAAACTGCTCCATGCCTTGCTGCCAAAGCGCGTACGCGGAACGCTGGCCGACCCGGGATCTACTCTCGATGCGCTCTCTCAACTCGATCTGTCCCATGATCCTGGCAACTAACATGCGCGCGATGCGGTTCTGCCCGGCCAAGCGATCCGACGCAGAGGCATCGATCGCCTCTGACCAGAACAGCGTGCTGTCCTGCATTCGCGTCAGTCTGAGTGACACCTTGAAGCGACAGCCCGAAAATCTGACTGAGCCATCGATGACGTAGTCGCCAAAAGTCTCTTCCGGAGTCGGCGAGACCCAGCGGTACCGGCAAATCTCACTGAGAACTTCCTCGTACAATCCATCGGAAAAATCTCGCGCGACCACTGCTCGATCAGACCCGAGCACCAGAAGTCTCCGAACGCTGATGACGGGCTGCTTTGGCTTCTGTGGGGCTGCTACCTTCGCGCTGAGAGCGGTGGTTATTGCAGCCGCTGGCTGAACGCTTGGGCCGTCTCCGAGGAGCAAAGCGCGGCGCTCATTCTGCCGCCGGGCCATGCCGGGCCGCCCCAGTCGTAAATGGACGTCAATGAGAAGATCATGGGCCTCGTCGCAAACCGGATCATAGTCAAGGCACTGCTCCGCCGACTCGGCAGCCAGTTCCAGCGAGCCGGCCCGCGCCAGGCGCTCAGCATTAGCAAGAAGCGCCGCGGCTGCCATTTCGCAGTGGCAGCGGCGCTCCTGCGCGAGCCATTCATCGAACGGCTCCGTACCAATCTCCAGACCATCGAGGAGGTCGCCACGCGAGAGCAGTCTCACCGCAGCGGCATGGTCCCTTGCGCCGAACAACTGCCTGAATGTGAGAACATCCACCGCGAGCGCACCGCGAACTACGCCGAGCCCGTCTGCGTCAATCCGAAGAACTTTGTCAGCCACATCGCCTAAGGCGCGACGCAGATCGAGCAGGCATCGTCGCAGGCTCTGGCGGGCGCGTTCGTCGCTGGAGGCATTCCACAGAAGGTCTGCTAA
>Ga0209382_10004600_pt1 | contig 18365 bp, 12 predicted proteins | sample SoiMetdeltSBSDD5_FD_187599 | JGI IMG/M metagenome (GOLD analysis project Ga0209382, IMG submission 187599) | Bulk soil microbial communities from a Populus tree surrounding site in Tennessee, USA - Soil MetaG P. deltoides SBSDD5 (SPAdes) (version 2) | ecosystem: Environmental > Terrestrial >...
TCTCCACCCGGACTTCGGCTAACAATCTGCACTGCTCGCTTGAAGGCACGAACGTCGGCCGCCCTTTCACGAAGAGCATTTCTCTTGGGATCCGCGCCTCGGCCTCTCGTCTGCGCCTAGCAATTACTTTCGCCGTTTCTGCGTCGCGGAGCTGCTGCGGACTCAACAGATCGGGTCTGACGTCACAGAGCCACCTGGATGGCTGGAAGCTGAATGCGCTGGCGATCTCCAAATCGACGACCCTGAGCGTGTCAGAATTTTTGTGTTATGTTATGCAGAACATAACACAAACTTTCTGACACCCTCGGCTTGGAGCTTCGGACGTACGCGCTTTTTCTCAACTGCGCCGACTCACCGAAGGGACACATTACGACGGACAATGAAAAAGATAAGGAAGTGAGGATGGGTCGAATATTTCATCAATTGTTGTGGGTTGCCCTTACCGCTACGGCTACAGTTGCTGGCGCTATTCTGGTTTCGCCTGCGCTAGCCGCAACATTCGTTTATGTCGGCAATGCTGAAAGCAACGACATTTACGTTCTGCGACTCAATCAGCAGACCGGCGAGTTGACGCTGGTCGAAACGATATTGATCCCCGGCGTTATCAAATCCGGAGGCTCGACGCCGATGACGGTCAGCCCTGATCGCCGTTTCCTCTATGTGGCGACGCGCGGCGAGCCACAGGGGGTAGCCAGTTTTGCGATTGACCCGAAAAGCGGCAAGCTCAAATATATTGGCGACGGCCCGCTCACCGACAGCATGGCTTACATCGCAACCGACTGCACGGGTCGCTTCCTGTTCGCGGCCTCCTATCCCGGTCACAAAATCACGGTCAGTCCCATTGGGCCGCAAAAAGTTATTCAGCCGACGCGGCAGGTTTTGCCGAATCATACCAACGCGCACGCGATTCTTGCGGATGCGAAAAACCGCTATGTGCTGGCAACCACGCTCGGCAATGACTTGATCAACGTATTCAGATTCGATGCGGCGACCGGAAACCTTGAGCCGAACACACCGCCATCGGTTTCACTAAAGGAAAAGACTGGCCCGCGTCATTTTGTATTTCATCCGAACGGCGGGCTCGTGTATGTCCTCGGCGAACTCGATGCGGCGGTTCACGTCTTTGACTACGATGGCGACAATGGCAGACTCAAGGAAAAACAATCCGCCAGCGCTTTGCCGCCAGGCTTTACGGGCAAGCCAGCCGCCTCAGACCTGCACATCACGCCTGACGGCAAGTTCCTTTACAGCTCGGAGCGAACGTCCAGTACGATCACTGGGTTCAGGGTTAATCAAGCAAATGGAACCTTAACGCCGATGGAAAGCATTCCAACCGAGATGTCGCCACGCGGTTTCGCGATTGACTCGGCGGGGCGCTACATGTTCGTGGTCGGCCAGCGATCCAACCGCATGTCGAGTTATAAGATTGATCCTGCTACTGGGAAACTCTCCAAGCTTCAGGAACTCCCGATGGGCAAAAGTCCTAACTGGGTAGAGATCGTAGACCTTCCGTCAAAATGAGCATCACTTACCAAGAATCGAGCGCGAGTTTGTCTCTGGAGTATTTACACTTGCCGAAGCGAGGACGCCTCGCTAGCATTCAATTTCGAGGGCTCGCTATAGCCGAATTACCGAGTAAATTTCATAGATCCCGCGCCGGAGCATTTCTTTCACATATAGTTCGGTGTATATTGGACGGCGTCTCAACAAAAAAGTTTTGGCTTCAGGTGTCTGTTGCCGTTTCTTGGGTAACAGGAGAATAGGGAAGCGGGTGAAATTCCCGCACGGTCCCGCCACTGTGAAAGCCTTTTGATTCTTTTCCTCTCCAATCTTTTGGCCACTGCGCGAAAGCGTGGGAAGGCTTTGGAGGAAAAGACAAGTCGTTTGTATTCGACGTAAAGGCTCAAGTCAGGAGACCTACCTGAAGTTCGGTCGTGTATGTGAACTCTTCGTGGATTGAGAGAGGACGACATCTTGCTGAACCTGTATTATTCCTCCAATTCCAGACATCACTCCACAATAGCAGCGCAAGTTCATCTGCGTTTGACCTCCAAAACTGATCGGTGGTGTTACCGCCGTTAGTTATCAATACGCATCCGGGCTCTAGCCGGGCTTTTCCTGGGCTTTGAGGTCAGGCAATGATCGTCTTCATTTCCGCAGCCGCGACCGAGCGACAGATGGTCGCCGCCGCGTCAAATAGCTTGCCCATTGGGTTTTCTACAGTATGGGCGCTCGATAGTGGGAAACTGCAATCGGACGATGAGAGCGACAACCTACTGGATAGCGTGGGAGAGGCACCGTGTGTCTTCGTAGTCCGAGTACTTGGCGGGAAAAGTTATTTTGAACATGGATTTGCACGGCTGCGTGACTTTTGTCGCGGGCGCAACCGGTATTTGATCGCATTACCGGGAGATCAGAATCCCGACGCCGAATTGGACGCCATCTCCAATATCCCATTGGCAGTGGCGGCGAAGGCCTTTCAATACGCCCTGGCGAGCGGAGTTGAGAACTATCGAAATCTGCTTCGCTATTTGTCAGATGTCTTTCTTTCCACGGCATTCGGCTTCGAGAGCCCCACGCCAATGCCCGATGCGGGGCTGTATCATCCGGACGTAAGGGATCGCGGGGTTTGCGCGAACTTTAGCCTCGCGGAATTCCAGCATTGTTACTGGCGGGAACATCGGCCGGCCATCGGTATTCTGTTTTACCGCGCATACTGGCAGAGCGGTGATCTGGCGGTAGTGGATGGGCTGGCGCGTGAGATCGAAGAGCGCGGCTATAACGTCCTCCCTGTGTTCTGCTATAGCTTGCGCGAAGAGTCGTCCAAGGCAGCCTCCGCTAACATCTTCTCCCGTTACTTCGTGAATGACGCCGGACCGACTGTCGATTGCGTTATCAGCCTGTTCAGTTATGCGGTCGCGGAACTCCTGCGCGAAGAGAGAACCACCACGGCCGGCGGTCAGATGGCGGACTACCTGACGACCCTCGCCATTCCTTTCGTTCAAGCGATCACTACTTCGCTGACCCTTTCAGACTGGCAAGAAAGCAAGGCGGGTTTACCGCCATGGGACGCCGCCACGAAGGTCGTCATGCCGGAATTCGACGGGCGCATCATCGGCCCGGTCATCGGGTTCCGTCAGCAGGGCGAAAACGGCAAAGCGACCTCCGACACGGAGTCTTTCACTATTGGTCGCGCCGAGCGCGTTCGGGCATGCGTCGATCTGGCTACGCGCTATTCCGTGCTGCGCCGGAAGCAGAACGCGGAAAAAAGACTCGCACTCGTTCTGACCAATTTCGCGAACCGGCACGGGCGCATCGGAAGCGCCGTTGGCCTGGATACGCCCGCTTCCGTAGTGAGCCTGATGCGAGGCTTGCGTGAACGCGGGTACCACGTGACGAACATTCCCGAAAGCGGTGACGCGCTGATGGAGGAACTGATCGCCCTTGGCGGCTATGACCGGGAGTATTTGACCGAAGAGCAGATGCGCCTTTCAAAGGCTCGTTACACCTCTGAGGAATACGAAACCTGGTTTTCGAATTTTCCGATAGCGACTCAGGCTTCCTTAAAAGAAGAATGGGGCGCGCCGCCGGGCAGCGTGTTCCGAAGCGGCGAAGAGATTTATGTCGCAGGGAAATTGTACGGCAACGTCTTCGTGATGATTCAACCGCCGCGAGGTTTTGGCGCCAACCCGCTGGCGGTCTACCACAGCGGCGACCTCATCCCGACGCATCATTATCTAGGCGCATATCACTGGCTGCGTCATGTGTTTCGGGCGGACGCGCTTGTGCAGTGCGGGAAACACGGGACGCTGGAATGGTTGCCGGGCAAGGGACTGGGTCTGTCTGAAAGTTGCTATCCTGAGCTCGCCATCGGCGACCTGCCGGTCTTTTATCCCTTCATCATCAATGATCCCGGCGAGGGGACGCAGGCCAAGCGACGAATGCATGCCTGCATCATCGACCATCTGATCCCGCCGATGACGCAATCCGAGACCTATGACGAACTCGCGCGCCTGCAACAACTGCTTGGAGCTTACGCGAACGCCGAACGCATCGATCCGGAAAAATTACCCTTGATTCAACAGGACATATGGAACGCCGTGGTCGCCGCCAATCTTCATCGAGACCTGGGCGTCGATGCGCAGCCGGATGATGAGGCTTACGGCGAATTTATACAGCACATTGACGGCTACCTGTGCGAAATCGGCGATTTGCAGATCCGCGACGGCCTGCACGTCCTTGGGCAAATGCCGGAAGGCGAACAGCTCATCAACCTGGCGTTGGCGTTAGTCCGACTCGATTCGCCCGGGTTTACCGGAATTCGTCGCGCCGTCGCCGAAGACTACGGTCTGGATTATGGCTCGCTGAGCGAAGCGGCCGGCCTTGGCGCTGTTTACCTTGGCGCATTGCCTCCGTTTCCGGCGTTGGTAGCGGACGGCGATCCGGCGCGCACGAATGGAGATATGCTGCTCCGTCTGGAGAAAGTAGCGCGATTGATCGTTACACATTTGTCGGAGACTGAATTTACGTGTGAAGAAATCGGGACTGCCCTGGCTCTATGCAATCTACCTTCGAATGGAAAAGTTAGCGAGACACTCCGCCGGTTGACCGACAGAATTATTCCTGATTTACGCCGTACCGATGAAGAGTTGCTCAACCTGCTCGACGGTTTGGGCGGGCTCGCCGTGCCTGCCGGTCCGAGCGGCGCGCCGACCCGAGGCATGACCAACATTCTACCGACCGGGCGGAACTTTTATTCGGTCGATGTCCGCGCAATTCCGTCGCCCTTTGCCTGGCAAGTAGGACAAAGGCTCGGGAACGACCTTCTGAAACAGTATCTGGAGCGCGAGGGGCGATATCCCGAAGCCATCGGAATGACGGTCTGGGGGACGTCAAATATGAGGACGCAGGGCGATGACATCGCGGAGATACTGTGGCTGTTGGGCGTCCGTCCGATCTGGCAACAGGAAAACCGGCGCGTCATTGAGTTGGAAGTTGTCCCGCTTTCAGAGCTGAATCGCCCGCGAGTGGACGTTACGGTCAGGATGTCGGGTTTCTTCCGCGACACGTTCCCGGGTGTGGTGGAGTTGCTCGACCGTGCGATCAACATGGTCGCCAGTCTGGAAGAGCCCGAAGACGAAAATTTCGTGCGCAAGCATGTCCTTCAAGACGAGGAGAAATTTACAAGCAGCGGCGTCGGGCAGGCGCAGGCGAAGGCCCGTTACCGGTTGTTTTCCAACAAGCCGGGTTCGTATGGCACGGGCATTTTAACGGCCATCACAGAATCGAATTGGGAGTCCAGCGACGACCTGGCGCGCATTTATCTCGAATGGGGTGGGTTCGCCTACACCCGTGACCTGTATGGCGAGCCCGCGCACGACGAATTTCAATACAGGCTCGCGGGAACGGAGATCGCGGCGCAGAACAAAGACAATTACGAGCACGACATTTTTGACAGCGACGATTACATGCAGTTTCACGGCGGAATGATCGCCGCCATAAGGTCGCTCGCCGGGCGCGATCCGATGGCCGTATTGGGCGATTCGGCGAATCCTGAAACGGCGAGGAATCGCGACGTCAGGGAAGAAGCGCGCCGCGTCTTTCGCGCCCGTGTGGCGAATCCGAAATGGCTGCGCGCGATCAGGCGGCATGGCTATAAGGGCGCGCTCGAGATGGCGGCGACGGTTGACTACCTGTTCGGCTATGACGCGACGGCGCAGGTCATTGACGACTGGATGTATCAACAGGTGGCGGAAAAGTATGTGCTCGACGAAACGAGCCGTGAGTTTTGCGAGCGCAGCAACCCGTGGGCGTTGCGTGAAATGACGGGGCGTTTGCTAGAAGCGGCGGAACGGGGGATGTGGGGCGAGCCGGATTCGGAAACGCTGGCGCGCTTGAAAACAGCTTATCTAGCGAATGAAGGGCTACTCGAAGCGAAAGGAGAACGGCAATGAGCTTGGATACGAAGCTGGATGCTTTGACAACACGAGGCGTTGCGTATTTTCCGTTCTCCGCCATTGTGGGGCAGGACGAAATGAAGCGGGCCCTGATCTTCAATGCGATCGATCCTTCGATCGGAGGCTTGCTGATTACAGGCACTCGCGGCACGGCAAAATCAACGGCTGCGCGCGCAATGGCGGCGTTGCTGCCCAGGATCGAGGTCGTTGACGGCGACTCTTTCAATTCCGCGCCGGGGTCGGGACAAGAGGGGCAGTCCGTGCGAGTCCCGACCCCCTTCGTTAATTTACCAGTCGGCGCGACTGAAGACCGTGTGCTGGGCACGCTCGATGTCGAGCGAGTGTTGCGTGCTGGTGAGAAACATTTTGAGCCGGGACTGCTCGCACGAGCCAATCGTGGCGTGCTCTATGTGGATGAAGTCAATCTATTGCCGGACCATCTGGTTGATGTGTTGCTCGACGCCGTGGCGATGGGCGTAAACCGCGTCGAGCGGGAAGGGGTCTCGTTTACGCACGAGGCCCTCGTCATCCTAATTGGCACGATGAACCCGGAAGAAGGTGAATTGCGTCCGCAACTGCTCGATCGCTTCGGCCTGTCGGTCGCCGTCGCGGGCTACTTCGAGCCTGAAATGCGGAAAGAAGTAGTTCGGCGGCGGATCGCATTCGAAACCGATCCACAGCATTATGGCGAACAATGGGCCGAAGCCGAAACCGGGCTTTCCACACGCATTGAGCAGGCGCGCTCGATTCTTTCGTCGGTAATAGTGCCGGACGAACATCTAGACCGGCTTGTAGAGGCTTGCGCGGAAGCCCGAGCCGACGGCTTGCGCGCCGACATCGTCGCATACAAGACCGCCCGCGCCATCGCCGCGTTCGACGGACGCGCAGAGGTTAATGACTTCGATGTGCAGGAAGCGCTGGCGTTGGCGCTAGCTCATCGCCGCCGCGTGGCGTCCCCGGCGCCCAGGCCAGGGAACAATTCTCAACCGGCGCCTCCTGACACGCCGTCTGGCGAAACGAAGCGCAACCGGCCTGAACCTACGCAGACTCGAAATCAGCATTCGCAACCGGCTTCAAATCAGATGCGACAGGAATCCGACCCGGCGCCGCCGGATGAAACTCCAAACGAAAACATTCCGGCGGCCGGGGAAAGTGTCTTCGCCATCGGGGCCGGATTCGATATGGCGCGAATGATTACGCGTCGACAACGGCGCAACGAGAGGGCGGTTGTTTTTGGCAAAGGAGCGTTCGCCACTTCTCGCAGATCCGGTCAGGTGGTAAGGGCAGTGACGCCGCGCCCATCGGAAAAGCTAGACCTGGCTATTGAGGCCACAATTCGCGCCGCCGCGCTCGACGCCATTACAAACGACATCGTCGACAAACCGCGTCTGCATATACGCTCGGTCCATTGGCGACACAAAGAGCGGCGGATTCGCGCGCGCAACCTGATTCTGTTGCTGGTTGACGCTTCCGGCTCGATGGCGGCGCTTGAGCGAATGCGGGCCGCAAAGGGCGCGATCTGTTCTCTGCTTGAAGATTCTTACCAGCGACGCGACGTGGTCGCGCTGATTTCATTTCGCGGCGAAACGGCGGAAGAACTTCTACCGCCCACGCGCAGTCCGGTCTTCGCTTATCGCAGGCTTGCGCAACTCCCGACCGGCGGCAGAACGCCTCTGGCCGAGGGGTTGAAACGTTCGCGCCTGGTCATCGAACGGCAGAAGCGCAAAGGCGACCGCGCGCGGCCATTTTTGGTTGTGGTTACAGACGGTCGCGCCACCGTTCCCCAGACGGGGGCGTTTGAGCTGGCTTTGGCCGAAGCGGCGCGCCTCGGCCGAATGCATATAAGAGGTTTGCTCATCGATATGGAAGTCGGACGTGTGCGGTTCGGTCAGGCGCGCGCGCTGGCCGGAGAACTGAATGCGACCTATACCCATATTCAGGAACTGCCGCCGAAAGATTGGGGACGCGTGATCCAGGAATGGGTCGCCGCCGAGCATCAAACTAGAGCCGGGGCCGGAGGCGCGACAGGCTCCACAAATTACTAAACGATGTCACTTTTGATGCGTAAAACAAAAGTCGGACTGCGTCCCGGATTGAGTGGGAAGCGACCGAGCCTCGCTATGGAGTATCTCCTGCTTGCGGTATTGGTGGGCGCGGCGTGTGGGACCCCCTCACGGCAAAATCAAACGACCGCGAGCGATGGGGCCTTCCCACGCACAGTGAAAGCGGGAGATGTTGAAATCAATATCCCGCGCAAGCCTGAGCGGATTGTTTCACTGTCACCGAGCAATGACGAGATTCTATGCGCGCTGGTGGACGAGAAGCGTATCGCAGGCCTCTCGAAATTTTCTCAGGACCCGGCGACGAGTTATGTCACTGAGGTGGCGCGCAGAATCAACGTCTTCGTCGACCGTAACGCCGAACAGATCGTTTCGCTTCGGCCGGATCTGGTGCTGGCGGCGCGCTATACAAAAGTTGATTTGAAGGCCTTGCTGGCGGAGACCAGGACGCCGCTCGTCGTCACAACCGACTTTCGAAACTTCGCGGACGTCGAAGCCAACCTGCGTTTGATAGGCCAGGCGGTCGGAGAAGAAGGCCGCGCCGAATCCGTAATCGGCGAGATGCGGCGTAAGTTGGCCGAAGCGCGCTCCCGCCTGCGACCGGGAAGCGCAGGGCTGCGCATGCTCTACCTCGCGTCGGGAAACTTCAGCGCCGGTTCCGGGACCTCGATCCACGAAATATTGGCCGCCGCGGGGTTCAAAAACGCTGCGGCGGAAGCCGGGGTAAAAGGACACGTCAAGCTTGCGCCAGAACAGATCACCGAGATTAACCCTGACGTGATTTTGATCGCCTCCGGGTACGAACGCGACCGAGGATTCCGCCAGGGGCTCGAAAACGACTCCCAGCTATCCGCCATCAGGGCCATCAAGGAGAAAAGAATTGTCGAGGTTCAGGCACGCGGTGTTTTGACCGTCTCGCACCATGTCGCAGACGCCGTTGAATCGCTCATCGACGCCGTTAATCAACTGCAGCTGAAAAGAGGAGGAGAATAGAGATGACCGCCCAATTGAAGCCGATCACCGGCATGCGCGAGAGCGTGGAAGATTTGAACGGGGAAATAACGGAATACAGCTATGTCACACCCGACGAAGAGACCATGCGCGAATTGACCCGGCTCCTCTTTGAAGAGCACTGGCGCGAAATCGTCGTCGGTCCGTGCATTGAAGGCGCGGTCTTTGAAATACGTTTCGAGCAACAGCCGAAAAAAGTCTCATACCTCGATGGCTATCTGACAGTCGATCTCGGTTACTGGCATTTCCATCTATGCGTGGGCAAGCACAAAGGGGCGCGCTCGCCCGAACTTGCCGCGAAGCGGCGCGTAGCGAAGCTGGCCTTCTTTGAAATGAAGAGTAATCGCTGTATCGGCGGCAGCAGTTACGGTATCCGTATGTGGAATGGCTTTGACGAGCAGATGACGACCGTCTTTCTGCCAAACCCCCGGCTTTCCGACGACCAGAAAGTTTTAAATGAGCCGCAATGGGACCGACTGCGGCTGTGGTTCGAATTGCGCAACAAGTTTTTGGGGGAACCGATCCCGCAGTCATTTGAGCCTGAAGCAGTCTTGAGAGTTGAGAGCGGCGAGCCCGCACAGATCTCGAGTTAGCCGAACATGCTGAAACTGAAGAAATATTTGATCTATACGCACCGCTATCTCGGAATGGCGTTTTGCGTGATCTTCGCGCTCTGGTTCGTGTCGGGCGTCGTGATGATGTACAAGCGGATGCCTCGATTGTCGGCTGAAGAGCGATTGGCCCGTCTCCCCGCGCTGGACTTTTCCCGCGGAGCGTTAACGCCGGAGCAAGCTCGCCAGAGCGCCGGTTTCGTCGAAGCGCCGGAGAAGGTCCGGCTGGGGATGTTCAACGGTCGTCCGGTCTATCGGTTTCTTTCGGACAAAGGTTGGTCGACGGTTTTCGCGGACAACGGGGAACGACTCGATCGCGTAACGCCCGCGCAATCGCTTGAGATTGCCAGGGCGTTTTCGCCGGAACTTCACGGCGGCGCTCTATACAAAGAGACCATTGAAATCGCCGATCAGTGGACGCTCAGCGGCTCGCTCCGGCGATTCAAACCCCTGCACAAGATCGCGCTCGATGACGGGGCGGATACACATCTTTACGTGTCGCAGGTGACTGGTGAAGTCGTTATGAAGACGACGCGCGAGGGGAGGTTCTGGGGCTGGGTGGGCGCGGTGATTCACTGGATTTACTTCACGCCGCTGCGGCAAAGATCGGCGCTGTGGAACGACGTGATCGTGTACGGCTCAGGTGTCGGTTGTCTGATGTGTCTGAGCGGCATTTTTACTGGATTGTGGAGATACCGCTTCAGAAAACGATACCGCGTAGAGGGCGAAATCCGCGGCACGCCTTACGCGGGGTGGATGCGCTGGCATCATTACTTCGGATTGATCTTCGGACTGGTCACCTTCACATGGATTCTGAGCGGACTTTTGTCGATGAACCCGGGGGACTGGTCCCCGGGTAACAGCCCGACTGAGGCGCAGGTCAGGGCCGTTACCGGTGGCGCGCTCATTTTGGGGTTATTCAAACTTAGCCCAGCCGAGGCGATCCGTGAGTTCCAAACAGAATATCAGCCGAAGGAAATCGAACTATTACAATTCCGCGGACACCCCTTCTACTTGGCTTATCAGGCCACCGATCAACTGAAACCCGGGCAATGGTCGAACACCGATCTAGCCGCGTTTCTATCCGCCGAGGCGCCTCTGCCTCACTTGCTGATTGCGGCGGACGAGTCGAGGACGAAAGTTCGCGAATTTCCCCGTGACGAAATGATGACCGCCGCGCGGGATGCGATGACGAATGCCCGTATCACGGAGGCGGCGTGGCTAAATCAGTATGACGCTTATTACTACCACCGGGCGCGTGGCCGCCGCCTGCCGGTGTTGCGCGTAAAGTACGACGACCCGCAACAGACCTGGCTTTACTTCGATCCGCAGCTCGGCGCGGTTGTACAGAAGGAGGAAACGCGCAGCCGCATCGAACGGTGGCTTTACAACGGGCTGCACAGTCTGGATTTCCCCTATCTATATCAGAGCCGCCCGGCATGGGACATCACTGTGATTGTTCTGAGCCTGGGCGGATGCCTGTTGAGCGCCACCGCAGTATGGCTGGCCTGTCTCAGAACGATGCGTCTCGCGAGGCGGCAGCGTATCCACGCTGTGTACTCGCAGTCTGCCGATATGGTTTCAGAATGAATAACGAAGAGATTGAGACAAGCTATCAGTTTCCGGGGGGCCGCTCCCGGAATTATTCACGCCGGAAGGGACTCGGAACGATGATTGACGAGACCCGGGGTCCGGTACGCTATTAACCAAAGAAGCGCTGAAAGTGAACGGGAAGCGCGGTGTGAATCCGCCACTGCCCACGCAACTGTAACGGCGACTGACTCCGCAAAAGGCCACTGTTCGAGATGAATGGGAAGGCGCGGAGGAGGGCGATCAGCGACAAGGATATGAGCCTTGCCGCTGACGAAAACCACAAGTCAGGAGACCGGCTCTCAAGCGCATCGCCACCGACTTTCGATGGGAAAGAAAGGACAAGTTTCCATGAAAAACAGCTATAGAGCAGGGCGGACAATCGCTTTCGCGGTTGTCTGTCTCATATGTTTCGGCACAGGAATGACACTGGTGTGGGCACAATCGTCTGGAAGCCTGAGTGGCAGGATCACCGATTCGCAAGGGGCGGCTGTGCCGGGCGCGACCATAACGCTTTATGCGCGCGCCGCGAATGTACGCGCGACGACAGTGACAGACGAGCGAGGTACGTATCGTTTTGAGCGTCTGGCGGAAGGGGATTATGTGGTTGAGGCGAACTCCGCCGGTTTCGGTCGGTTTTCGCGGATATACCGAGTCGAAAGAGGGGCAGCCGGAACTCTTGATTTCGCCCTGGAGGTCGCGGGGGTTAGCGAAACCGTGTTGGTCACTGCCGCCGGGACGCCGCAAACGGTTGATGAGGTCTCGAAAGCGGTTTCAGTCGTCACGGCGCAGGAGATTGAACAACGTAATGAGTATTCAATCGGCGAGACGCTGCGCACCGTGCCTGGTTTGCGAGTTCAACAGCTCGGCGGACCCGGAACATTCGCGCGGATTCAGACGCGGGGTTTGCGTGATTCGGACACCGCGATCCTGGTTGATGGGTTGCGCCTGCGCGACGCCGCGTCAACACAGGGCGACGCGACATCATTCATCGAGGAGATGTTCACGGTCAATTCCGACCGGCTCGAAGTGCTGCGCGGATCCGGTTCCTCACTCTACGGCACGAACGCCATCGGCGGGGTCGTGAACGTCATCTCCGACCAGGGCGGGGGACCGACCCATGGGCAATTGCAATTCGAGGGCGGGCAATTGGGACTTTATCGCGGGCGCGCCCAACTTGCCGGGGGCTTTGACTCGAACCGGTTCATATACAGCGGCGGCCTCGCGCTGCTCAACGTCACCGACGGGGTCAATCAGACGCCGACGCGAAATTTCAGCGGGCAAGGATTCGCGAAGTACAATTTCACGCCGAACATATCACTCAGCGCGAGGTTGTTCGGGAACACCGCTTACCTGGCCCTGACGGATAGTCCTTTCACCGCTACGAACGCAGCCGATATTGCAAGATTTCTGCCGGGGTTTGTTCCGCCGCCGGCGGGCAGCATGATTGACGCGGTCGCCCTCCCTCTGGATCAACAGCAAAGAATCGAGAATGCATTGGCCGTGACCGATCGAGGCGGCGCAAACTATATTCCCAACCTGCGCGACCCGGATAATCGTCGCGACTCGAATTATCTGACCGTCGCTATAACCTTTGACCAGCGGATCAATGAGGCATTCGGCTATCGAGCCAGTTATCAGAGGGTCAACACGAATCGCCAGTTTAGTGATGGGCCGAGCGGCGCTCGCTTCGAACCCGCCTTTAACAGCTCCAGCAATTCTGACGGCCGGATTGACACTTTCAATCTTCAGGCAGACGCCCGGGTGGGCCAGTATAGTTTGCTTACCGTGGGATACGAGTTCGAGCGCGAGCGTTACATCGGGCGCAACCGTGACGAAAATCCAGCCCCCGTGTTTCGCGCCGACGCCGGAACCGAAGTCGAGCAACACAGCAACTCGTTTTTCATCCAAAATCAATGGCGCGCCCTGGAGAATCGCTTTCAAATCGCCGCCGCTTTTCGCCTGCAATCATTCTATTTGAGACAGCCGGAATTTTTTGGAGGAACTTCCGTCTATTCCGGGCAGCGATATGAATCGCCCAAGACGGCTTACACAGGGGACGGCTCCATCTCCTATTTTTTCAGATCAAGCGGCACAAAGCTGCGCGCGCACATCGGCAGCGGCTATCGCGCGCCTGCGATCTTCGAGCGGTTCGGCTCCTCTTATTTCAACGGCGCCTTCTCGCCCTTCGGCGACCCGCGCCTCAACCCCGAACGTTCAATCGCGGTCGACGGTGGAATCGATCAGAAACTCGCCGGGGATCGACTGCAATTGAGCGCTACTTACTTTTATACGCGATTGCAGGATGTGATCGTCTTTGATTCGACCGGTGTCATCACTCCGGCGACCGACCCCTTCGGTCGTTTCGGCGGGTACCGCAACACGGGCGGAGGGCTCGCGCGCGGGTTGGAGTTGGCGGCGAGTACAAAGCCGTATCGCACGCTCGACCTGAGCGTGTCGTACACCTTCACCAACGCCGTTAACCGCGTTCCGTCTTCCGTGCCGAATTTCTTGCGAACATTTGTGCAGCCGCGCCATACGTTCACGCTGCTGGCCGCGCAGCAGATCACGCGGCGACTTGACGTGATTTTCGACATGTTCGCGTACGGCAGCTACTTCTTTCCCTTCTCAAGCCGCGCCTTTAAATTCAGCGGCCCCGTCAAAGCCGATCTGGGCGCGAGCTACACAATGCCGATGGGCGACCGGGTCAGCATGAGGTTTTACGGGAAGGTGGAGAACATCTTCGATCGGGAATACTTCGAAAGTGGATTCCGCACGCCGGGGGCGGTCTTTACCGGCGGTATGGGTCTGCGGTTCTGATATTCGCTGCGGAATGCGATGAGCGCATTACTAACAGCTCAAGATCTTTCGTTCGCTTACGACAGCCGGCAGGTTCTAAAAGGAGCCTCGTTGGCTGTTGAGGCGGGCGAATTCGTCGGTCTGATTGGCGCGAACGGCAGCGGCAAAACGACATTGTTATGCGCGCTGCTCGGATTGCTAAAGGCTTCGGGCGAGGCGCGACTGTGCGGCGACTTGCTCTGGACTCTCGACCGGCAAGAGATCGCCAGACGCGCCACAATGGTCTATCAGGATACGCGCGTGGATTTCGCCTTCACTTCGCGCGACATCGTGGCGATGGGGCGCACGCCTTATTTGGGGCGCTTCAAACCTGAAGGGGCCGCTGATAAGAAAGCCATCGCCCGAGCGATGCGCGAAACGGGCACTACAGAATTGGCCGAACGGCCAATAACGAAGCTTTCGGGTGGCGAGAGGCAGCGTGTCCATCTCGCCCGCGCTCTGGCGCAAGAGACGCGCGTCATTTTGCTGGACGAGCCGACCGCAAATCTCGATCTGGCGCATCAATTCGAGGCGCTCGAGCTCGTTCGCCGATTCACGCGCGCCGGCGGGGCGGCGCTGGCGGCGATTCACGATCTAACCCTTGCGTCGCGCTTTTGTGACCGGCTGTTGCTCTTGTCTGGAGGCGAGATTGTTGCCGCCGGCGCGCCCGTCGAAGTTATAACTGAAAGCAACCTTGAAAAGCATTTTGAGCTCCGCGCGCGTGTCAAGCGTGACGACGAGACGGGGGCGATGATCGTCCACCCCCTGGCAGCGAACTCGCCATCCGCAAGCTGAGTTCGGGGCGTCGAGCCGGGTTTGAATCAATGTCGAAAGGCTCACTAATGGCGACTCCTGTTTCACAACCGCCGAATAAAAGGTTAAACCCGAATTACATCGCCGTGATCGTCACGACGCTGGCGCTGGTGGTCGCCGGAATCGAAATCACGCGGCGGCTGAAAGCCCCTGCGGACGCCGTCACAGCAGTCCCCGCGGCCGCGAGGCCGTTCCCGCGTGAGTTGCGCGACGCCAAAGGCGAGACGCTCAACCTCCCTCGCGAACCACAGCGCATTGTCTCGCAGACGCTCGGCACAGACGAGATTCTGCTCGCCATCTGCCCGCCAGAGCGAGTCGTCGCTCTGAGCAATCTGGCCGAGGACGGCGACTACAGCAACGTCGTCGAAGAGGCGCGTCGGATTCCAAACAGGACGACCCAGGGGCCTGAGCAGATTTTGCAGTTCAAGCCCGACCTGATTTTCGTCGCCAGTTACAGTCGCGCCGAGACCGTCGAACTGCTCAAGGCTTCCAAGGCTCCGGTTTTCCGATTCGCGAATTTCGATTCGATCGCGGACATCAAATCGAACATTCGTACGGTCGGCTACGCCACGGGAACTGACACCGCAGCGGAGAACCTCATCCAGCGAATGGATGAGTCGCTAACCGCCGTCCGCGCGCGCATTCCAAATAGCGAATCGCCCGTGCGAGTGATGTCCTATGACAAGCTGGGTTATACCGCGGGCTCGAACACGATCTTTGACGACGTCGTGCGCGCCGCTGGCGCTGTCAACGTATGCGCGGAGCAAGGGATCAAGGGCTTCGCCAAGATCAATTCTGAAAAGATACTCGAATGGCGGCCTGACTTTCTGATCACGGGCGCAAACCGGGGCAAGGAAAAATCCGTGCGCGACCGGTTGCTCGAAGACCCGGCGGTCGGAAACAGTAAGGCCGCGCGCGCCGGGCGCGTCATCGTGATCGATAACCGCCATTTTCTGACGGTCTCGCAACATGTCGTGGGCTTCGTCGAGGATTTGGCGAACGGACTCTATGGCAACCGAAAGTAAAATAATCGAAGCGCCTCGCGCCCGTATCGAGCGGGCCTCGCGCGGCCTCTTCACACACCGGGTCGGCGGGTACTTTGTCGTCGTCACGATCGTGTTGCTTGTAGCCTTCGTCGCTGGGATTGCCATCGGGAGCGCGCCCGTGCCGGCTGCGATCGTCGCGCGCGTATTAGCTTCCCATTCTCTGCCGCACGGATGGGTTGACGTGAGTGACATTCCGGAGCCGCAACAGGTCATTGTCTGGTTGATTCGCACGCCGCGCGTCATCGTAGCGGCGCTCGTCGGCGCGGGACTGGCCGTCGCAGGCGTGCAGATGCAAGGCCTGTTCCGCAACGCCCTGGCTTCGCCCGACATCATCGGGACGAGTTCCGGAGGCGTGCTCGGAGCGGTTCTGGCTCTCGCGACGGGGTTGGCGATGCGCTCGATTTTCTATCTGCCGGTGATGTCATTCGTAGGGGCCTTTCTCGCTCTCTTTCTGGTCTACGCAATCGCCACGCGGCGCGGGCGCACGCCCGTCTCCACACTGCTCTTGACCGGCGTCGCGTTCAACGCGCTGATCGGCGCGCTTACGTCGTTCGTGATCAGCCTGCAATGGGTTCGGTGGGAGGTGGCGCAGGAGATTCTTTTCTGGATGATGGGCGGCCTGGACAGCCGCACCTGGAAGCACGTCTGGCTGGCGCTGCCCTGTGTTGTGATCGGCTTGATCGTCGCGCTCGTCTATTCGCGCGATCTTGACGTCCTGCTGCTCGGCGAAGAGACGGCGTTCGCGGTAGGCGCGGATATAGAGAAGGTGAAGCGGATCATCCTGACGAGCGCGGCCTTACTCACCGGAGCAGCCGTAGCCGTCAGCGGCCTGATCGGATTTGTCGGTTTGGTCGTGCCGCACATCGTGCGCCTGATCATCGGGCCAAAACACAGATATTTATTGCCAGCCAGCGCGTTGACCGGGGCGGCTTTTCTGATTCTGACAGATATTCTGGCAAGAACGGTAAACCGACCGGAAGAGATCAGACTGGGAATTGTGACCGCCATTCTAGGCGCGCCGTTCTTTCTTTACCTGCTGCTTCGCCACTATCGCACAATCGGCATTGGATAAACCCGAGCCTGCGGGAGGGAATTATGGAATCTGAAAAACAGACAAACGTCGAGCAATTCACGAGAGAGGAGACAGACGAGCGCCACGCCGAACAAATGCGGCGTCGCAAAACCTCCTATGACGCGCGCAAAGCGGCGGCGACGCAAGAAAAAGGTTTGATCATCGTCAACACAGGCACGGGCAAAGGGAAAACCAGCGCCGCCTTGGGGATGGTCTTCCGCGCGCTCGGGCATGGGATGCGCGTCGGCGTGGTGCAGTTCACGAAAGGCGCAATTGAAACCGGCGAGGCCGCTTTCGCTAAACAACTGGAAGGGCGGATTGATTTTTACACTCTCGGCGAAGGCTACACCTGGGAGACGCAGGACCGTGGGCGTGACACCGCCGTAGCGGGCAAGGCATGGGAGCAGGCGCGCGCGTTAATCGAAGACCCCCGCTATCAAATCGTCGTGCTCGACGAACTCAACATCGTTCTCAAATACGGCTACGTTCCACTGGATGAAGTGCTAGAAACCCTGCGCCGCAAGCGCGAGGACTTGCACGTCATCATCACGGGGCGCAACGCGAAAGACGAACTGATCGAGCTGGCCGACCTCGTAACCGAGATGAAGCTCATCAAGCACCCCTATAAGAGTGGGATCAAGGCCCAAAAAGGAATCGAGTACTGATGGCGAATACCGACACAAAGGCGGCCGAGAAACCGTTGCCCGAAGGGATTCCGAATCGATTTGTGTTCGTACGGCGCGCGGACGGGGAGGTGAAGAAGACCCGCGTCGTGGAAGGTCAGCTGCTCGTCTGTCAGGGGTGCTGCTGCGGCAAAACGGAGCGCGGAATGCCGGCCCTCCCGCTGGACGATTTTAAACAACAGTGGAAGGAGCGCGGCGTCCGACTGCGCGTTCACCTGACCATCACGGGCTGTCTGGGTCCCTGCCCCCTGGCGAACGTAGTGCTGATCCTGTTTGCGGGCGAGTCCATTTGGCTACATTCGATCAACACGCCCGGACACGTCACGGCGATTTACGACTATCTGGAAAGAATGTTGGCGGAAGAAAAATATTTACCGCCGGAGGGGATTCTCGCCGACTGCCATTTCAACCGATTTATTTTTGACACGGCCGCCGGCGACGAATGGCTAAACGACAACGGTTGGAAAGAATCACGAACCTGAAGAGGCTCATCGACGCTTATCCGGTTGGGGCGCCGCCGCTGACAACTCACGGCGATGCCCGCTGTGCAATTCAAGGCGTGCAATTCAAGGCGCGCAAACAAAGGCCCGCAATTCAAGAAAGGACCTGCCATGCACATTGCCGAAGGATTTTTGCCTGTCGCACACGCCATCGGGTGGACAATCGCATCCGCCCCGTTCGTCG
>Ga0209382_10004602_pt1 | contig 18360 bp, 38 predicted proteins | sample SoiMetdeltSBSDD5_FD_187599 | JGI IMG/M metagenome (GOLD analysis project Ga0209382, IMG submission 187599) | Bulk soil microbial communities from a Populus tree surrounding site in Tennessee, USA - Soil MetaG P. deltoides SBSDD5 (SPAdes) (version 2) | ecosystem: Environmental > Terrestrial >...
CCCCGGCCGCGCCCCTGAATGAATTCTTTTACAATTCCCAGTCCTAATTCCAATACACAATTAAAACAGAATGCGGGGAATCGAGCCTTAAAAGGGGAATTTAAATAGGTAATCCCCCGCGGCTATTAGGTAGGCTAATCATACCGCGGGGGATACCTTTTAACAATTCATTCTATTAATTCATCTCATCTATAACCAGCCTTGCTGAATGGTTAGGAGCCTTTATCCACCGGCTGATCAATTCCGGACGGACTCACCATTTAAGCCACCTCCTTAATTCCTACCTAAGCCTTTTGATCGGGTGACTCCCTGACGGATTGTGGCGGCCACCAGGGAGCCACCCTTAGTGACCCCTCTACAACGATCCGACTAGTCGGGATTAGTTAGACCGGAGCCAGGGTCACGCTTTCCAAACTCCTCCCGTACCCACACGATCATACGCCGTTCCGCTCTCCAAGCCGCAATAGCCTGTCCACAATACACGCCACACGCTCCCGACGTGCTAGCGGACAGGCTATGCCAGTCACAGAACCAAAAGACCAGCGAGGCGACCAGCGTAAGAATCGCGCCGCCAATGGCATCCTTAGACGTAACAATCATCGCGGAGTCCAACCGGTGCCGTTACAGTGTCCACACGCGCTAGAGACCACGCGAGTCTTTCCCGACTTACCGTCATCGGACACCTTGCCTTTCTTAGCGTTCTTGAAGCCCTTACCGCCACAGTGCCCACAGGCAGTGTTGCCACCGACGTTCCGGCCTGAGCTACGCCGTGGATACCCTCTAGGAAAGATCGGCATTGACTTTACCTCCTGCCAACAGATTGAGCGCCATAACGACTAGCGATGGTGCGAGAATGCCCGCCAGGATCAGTCCCGCAATCATTTGATCTTCATTCCCGTGAGCCTACGCCGTGGAGACATAAGAGCAGGGATTTCGAGGTGACGTGCCGCAATCCTCAGCGTGTTGGCGTGCGGTAGGCACATCATCCTGACTTTCTCGCCTCCCTGTCGCCACCGTACAACGTAGGTTGCGGGCTTGTCGCAGTAGGACCCCTCTACCCATTCACACTTCTCCGGGTTATTCATGACTCCTCCCTGTGGTGAGTGCTACGTCATGCTGGTTGACCTTGCCGGTCATGACAACCGCCGCTAGCGATTGAGCTAGCACGGGCTCCACACGATCCGTGGAGACTGGCAGAGGCTCATTGGGAAACATTTGCTTCAACAGCATTCGCACAAACGTTGGTTCGACCCTCAGGAATTCCGCGATGTCAGAGACCCGACACGGGGTAGGGAGCGGCCTATCGACTACCTTACTCATCGGCTCATCACCTTAACCATCGTGTACCAGCGTTCGGCTCTGACTCCCTGGTGCCAGCCCTTGTCACGGGCACAGATAGCGATGACGAACGGGGTTGCCAGTAGAGACGTGCCAGGGATTAGGAACACAAGTCCCTGAGACACGATCCCGATTCCGAGTGCCCACATGAACAGGACACCAAAGATGGTTTCCATTATGCCTCCCGACATAGATAGAGCCGGTGGCTCCCTCTCCTGGCAGCGTTGGCGTGGAGAGGGAGCCCCGGTACCAGCGAGGGTCACTCGCTGGCGTTCTCCTGAACCGGAGCCTCAGTGGTGGACTTCGACCGGTTGTAGGACTTGCGATCCTTCCGGACGGCGAACACGACACGGCGAGCCTTACCAACCGGCTTACCCTCAGCGTTCGTCTTGACCGGGAGAATCTTGATCTTGACGCCAACGTTCAGCGTCTCAGCGGCAGAGGTCAACATCGACTTCACACGCTTCGCCACGGCCTCATCGGGAGCCGGAACGGCCTTGGTCTCCGAGAGACCCTTACTGTCGTAGCCCTTCTCGATCAGCGCCTCCATGATCGGCTGCATCGCGTTGGGCTTCGACTCCTTACGAACCTGGGCCAGCGGAGCGTGATCCTCAACTTCGAGAGCCGTGAAGTCGAAAGCGTCAACCCGCTCCTTCTCCTTCTTCTCAGCCTCGGTCATCGGCTTCCGGCCTCGGCTGGTGGTGGTGGTGGTGGTGGTGGTCTCGGTCATGATGGTTCTTCCTTTCCGAATCGCGGGAGTGTCCCGACTGATTCACTACCTGCCATTCTAGCAGGTCAGAGCATGTTTGGGGAGTGGTTTAGCACTCCGAGTAGTCGCCGTGGTAAGGGTTAGGGTCATCGTCGTACTGAGCCATGAGGGCTTCGCCGTACCAGTCCTCCTCGGACTCCGTAAACAGCACCTCAGCGCAACGGCACTGCACGTACCCGCAGTCCGAGCAACGCCACGGCTCACCCTTCCACTCTGTGTACTGGTCAGGGATCAGAGCCTCAGCGTAAGCCTCAGCCGCGTGCTGCGTGTCCTCCATGCTGTCGCCCCACACAGCGGAAACAACAACGCCGTTACTGATCACACGGGCTTGAACCATCGTGCTCTCAATCAGACCACGCTCAAATTTGACGATGCGAATCTCCATGCTCGGCTTCTCATCGCTGGGCCACGGGCCAGGAGCGAAACAAACGCCACACTTCTCGATACCGTGAACGGCGCAACGGTTGTCAATGGTCTCGGTCATGATGTCCTCCTGGTGACTGTCCCTCGTGCTCATGACAACCAGTCTCCTCCTGTCCAGAGGATGTGTCAAGGGATTTGGAGCCAGAATCCAAACTTTCCTCACGGCGTTTCCATCGCTCCACAGGATGAGTCCCGTACCCACCGGAGCGCAGTCGAGGATCAGCCAGTAACCGTGAACGCATGTAACTCTCAAAACGCCGGCTTCTCATAAGTTACGCCCCTTCACTCCCCCTCGATATGAGATTGCTTGTCGAACGGATGCACTCGCAGGTCAGCCGGATCGCTCGGGTCCGGAGGTCGCTTGTCTCCGTACTCAGAACGGTGGCTCCTCCGACAGACTCTCAGCCTGGTCGAGAGTCCACACAGACGACGCTTGATACGTGTGATACGTCTCCGAGCCCCTGAGCACCAATACCACATGAGTAGGCTTACGATTGAAATGCTGCGCTCCCATCCTCATAGCCGTATAGCTATCAATGCCGTACGGCCTGCTCAGCCGACAGGACAGGCACTTGACCCGAAATTCTTTTGGGCGCCTCAACTACCTGAGAGCCGGACTTACACTTCACACACAGAACGTGCTCACCTACACCGGGCCACGGTTTCGGGTACGTCACCGAATGGTCACACGACAGCTTGAATATGGCTGTCTGTCGCTTGGGCGTTTCACCGTGAAGCATTGCGCTTCCTCCATTCCTTACGCCACGTATCCCAACCATCACTAGACAGGACAGCAAGGACCACACAGAGCCCTAGAGAGCCCACCAGGAGCCACCAGGGGATCACGTCAACCAATACCCCTGTCGGCTCCCATACGTGGCTGTCAAGCCAAGCTAGGACCGCTCCACCATCATTCGCTTGATCGCTAGTCATTGCCATAGCTCCTCCTCTGATCCCTGCCACATAGCACCCTCAGAGCCCGGTATCCATGCGTCGCGGCGAGGGATAGATTTCCCTGCATGATACGCAGGTGAGCTAAGGTCATGGAGCGCTTTACCTGGGGAGAGGCCACGCGAACAGCTATCGCAGTGCTCAGCACTATGGACTCGTTTGAGCCCTGGTACTCCAAGTCTGATTTCTCTGTCACTGTCATCCCACCTCAACCACTTGCCGTAAAAGACAGGGTAATTCCCGTCCGTTATTCGGGAGTATCCGATCCCATTGAATGAGTGCGTACGGCCATATAGAGACGGCCACGGCGCAGACCAGTCCTCAATGCTGTCAAGGTGTTCTCTAGCCTGGTCAATGGTGAGGCTTTCCCTATCAAGTCCACGCATATGAAACGTCCAAACCCCGTGTTGGAGCGTGAAATATACCCCAGATTGGAGGTAGCAGATACCATCATATCGTTCTGCTTTAATGCCTCCGAGACCTGGGCTCTCGATATCCAGAGGCGTAGTCGTGTATATCGCATCCGTCTCAATGCTAATGAGTCCGCCTCTCCTCCAAGCTGCCAATGCCAACCGCCAAATATAGGACCTACAGTGATCAGTAATGTGTCCGGCCCATTCGATTTGGTGAAACGCAGGCAGATTATCCCCTTCTCCCACTCCCTTACGTTGGGCTGTCTTTCCGTATCCTGAGTTGAGTGTGATCTTGAACGCATACGCCAAATCCTCCCGACCTATATCCTTATAGTGTTGACGTTGCTCAAACATCGCAGCGAAGTCGATAACCTGGGATGAGTGAAAGGGAGTCGTAGTAGAGCGAGGCTCATAGACCCATGCCTCCATGAATCGAGCCTCAGCCATCTTCCACACTGCCTCAGCAGAATGTTTCGGATACCAACCATGTACCGCGTACGGGTAGGAGATACGCCCGTACTCATCCCTACGGAACAGAGGATGAGGGAAAGCCCAAGGCTCTATCCTTTGTCCTCCTGCACCTCGGAGAAGGTGATTGTACGCGATGCGATAGTAACCGAAAGGAAGATGCTCGCGTCTATCACTTCGCCAGCCTCGCAATGTACTAGACTCAACACGGTCCCATCTGCCGTTATTGAGAGACGGCAGAGTGAGCATGGCATAAGGGTAAGCCGACGTAATGTCGTACCCGTAGACCGGTCCTTCATAATAACCGATCTTGAATTGCTCGAACCGTCCCCCGGCAAAGGAAGCTCGCCCAACCATGTTGACCTCATCGGGCAGAGTATAGGTGAATTTCCGATCAGGTCGCTGTTGTCTACCATGGCGCTTCCTTCGAGGTCTCGTCTCGTCACTGACTGGTCTATTCATGTGTTCTTTGAGATTGGAGCGTGTATAGACCTCAGAGATAATCGCACTGGGCCCGTACCATTTGCGGGGTACTAGGTCAACCGCCAGGAGTGACCTACGCAGATTCTCCATAAGCATTGCATGGAGCCGCATTTCCGTCTGAAAGTAGGGAATGACTTTGCCGTCTAACTCGTCATGAGTGAATGTGCCTCGGTCCAGCTTGCCAGCCTTAATGATTGCAAGGTCAGGGTGATCCCTTAATTCAGGGTCTAGCGCGAGGGCTCCCAGGAGACTAGTAGACCAGAAACCGAGAGTATCGTAAATACATAGGTACCGGCTGGACCTACGATCCCTAATTGCAAACCACTTTGTCGGGTACCATTCAAGTCGATACCGACCATAGAACGTCCCATTATCCGCGTAGAGTTTGCGTAACAGCTTGAAAGGAACATGACGTAAGACGTGGTTAACGTCATAGTTGAATCCAAACGCAACGTGAATGGCTGGGCCGATACTCTCCGATTCATTGAGCATAAACTCCAATAGCTCATCGGTACGTAGGTGACCCTCACGGGTGAGAAGCTGTCCACCGTTAGAGTTACCCATGAGGCAATAGTCCTGCATTGCATCCCGACCGGTACCGGCTGCCTCACCATCCCAGGACACGAACGGCTTCGAGGTCACCGTACCCTTGTGGTGATTGCGTCGGCCTTTATCCCGACGGCGGGACACAGACCACGGATCATGGTCTGTGTCCTGAACCGTCAGGTCAGGAAGTGGAGTGGCCCATCTAGCCATTCCCGGAGCCGTACTCCTGGTCGAGAGCGTCGCGGGTAGTGTCGGCATTCGTCGGACCCGACTCCAATGCTAGCTCCTGTTCCTCCGCTCGCTTCACAGGATCGAACGGGGATTGCAGGACGGCCTTAGACCCATTCTTCAAGGTCTCTAGGAAGTCGTACACACGCTCCGCACAGTCAGGACACACGACATACTGATCCTGTGTGCTGACCGTGGCGAAGCTGATAACGGAGGTAGAGCCACGAGAGGTAATCTCTCCCGCCAGGTCGCAGATAACAACGTCAGCCATGGTTGTTTCTTCCTCTCTAGGAATTGGATCAGTAAGTCGTCGGTAGTTATGCATCGGGTTTTGACCCGGCTCAGGGTCACGGCTCCATGTGCAAGGGTGCGTGTCCAACACATGCTGACTATTCACGTTGGTCCCGCAGTCAGGACAGTTATGACTCCTGGCCCTGCCAGGGTCACCGTAGATACCATGAGGATGGTATGCCTCAGGGTATCTCGTCACCGTTACACGATTGCGTTTAGGCGTTCTCATACATTTCCCGCCACCAGTCGAAGAAATCCGCCATTTGGTCGTCATCCCAATCCATCCAACCCTGTAGGTCATCCCACATGTGTTGGTCAATGAAGATGTCGGCCCATTCCTTAATCGTCTCATCGGGAATGTCGTACATCCCGCCAGACTCAATCGACTCCTGCAATCGGAAGTCGATGTAATCATCTAGTGATTCGAAATCCCGCCAGTCGTAAGCATCATCGAATGCGCCACTCATTCCCTAGCCTCTGTCCAATGCCTGACTGTATAAGCGATGGAGCCTCCCTCCCGCCAGGACCTCTCGGATAGTCAACCGGCGGGAGGGAGGAACTAGGGGACGTTACATAGACGCTGCGTCGGTATTCAGATACACCGTCTCGGCGGGAGTGGATTCACCCGTGCTCGGGTCCGTGTACGTGTAGTCAGAGACCCTGAGTCCGCGACGCACGAAGATAGGCAAGCGAGCCTCACCCTTCTCGATGAGATCGTGAAGCTGTTCAAGCTGCGCAGCGATTCCCGTACTGCCGTCATTCACAATGAATTTCTTCTCATCGTTGGTCATGACAGCCATTGACCAGAAGTCGCCGATGTTCTCCGGGTTGTCAATCTTGGAGTTGAAACGCATTTCCAGGATCACGAACGGAACGCCAACCAGCCGTTTCTTACCTTGCTTATCCAACAGGGTGAAGCCGTCGCCGAGAAGATCACTGATCCCCTGAATTTGCTCTAGCCCGCCAGCGAGATTCGCTAGCTCCTCGAATGACCTTACGGCACGCAGGGAATCAGGGTCGATTTCCGCTGGGAGGTTGGCTGTTGAAGATGTGTCCGACATGGAGGTATCCTTAGGGTGTGAGATGGTTGGAGCGGGCTCATGCCACAATGCCACTACTCCTTCCGAGAATTCCGAGTAAGCCCGCTATGGTCCGATTCTACACCCACCAGCAGGAGCCGTCTACGGTGACAGTCCCTATGGCACATGCTCTATGTGACATCGGCTATGTGACATCGGGGCTGACACATGAATGAGGAGAGGATCGCATGAGTGAGTCACCCCCGGAGCCGAGCCAACCGGCAGAGCCTCCTGCGGCTCCTGCTGAGCCTCCTGTGCCCGCGCCAACGCCTCCCCCTACGACCGGTGGGGATAAGGTTGCGGAGGGCTTGAAAGGCATCCTCACAGCGGTACAGAGCATCCCTGACAACGTGGCTCAACTCATTCAAGCGCAAGGGCCACCGGCTGAGCCTGCGCCACCGGCAACGCCAGGGCAGGAGCCTCCCAAGGCTGAGCCCGCTACCCCTGCTGAGCCGGGAGAGCCGGGAGCCGGTGCCACCCCTGCTGAGCCTGCGACCCCTGCCAAACGTCAGTACGTCGGGGCTGGCGGACGCTTCCACCGTGCGTGGTATGGAGAGCCCAAGTCATGACCGAGAGCGTTACGGAGGTTAACGATCAAAAAGCCGGCGTTGCAGACGTTAACGACAGTAACGCTTTTGACCTCTCCTCGATCCAAGTCGAAGATGCCACCGAGAGCGAATCATTCTCCGCACCGACACCTAGGAAGCGTGAGCCCAGAGCCAAATCCGAGAAGATAAAGGCTCCGCCGAAGTCCAAGCCCACCATGCCTCCCTATCGGGAGGGAGCGTTGGTAAAGCCTCTGACACAGCTATACGGGTACGCTGCGATGGGTCTCTCATTCTTCGACCCTCAGTGTGGACAGGCTGTTATGGCGTCAGCCGAACAGTGCGCTATCCAATGGGACCAGCTAGCCAAGACGAACATTGCGGTACGCCGCGTGTTGCAATCGCTGGTGGAAACGGGCGCATGGACTGGCGTTACTGTCGCGCATCTTCCCATCATCCTCGCTATCGCCTCCCACCATGGCAGTCTGCCACCGGGAGTGAAGGAATTGCTGTTGGCACAGGCTAGCGAGGAGAGCGATGCTGACCAACAGACGTGAGGCTGAGATAGCACCATCGGTCGAGAGTGTTCCGACCGTTTCGTTTGAGACGTTCATGGGAGCGTTTCAGTGGAAGCAAGGACAGCATCTTGCAATCATCGGACCAACCGACTCAGGTAAAACCACCCTCGCCCATGCCCTTCTCCCGGTCCAACCATACGTCACGGTCTTTGCCACAAAGCCTCGTGATAGCTCAATGGACAGGCTGGCAGGGGAACAGAAGTATCTTGCTGACATCCTTTCCAAGCGGGATGGATACCGGATATTCCCCAAGTGGCCGGACTCCTGGCCAACGAACAATCCTGCGCGTTTCCCGCATCGCATAATCTGGCCGCCGATCAATCGGCTGGATGAGGAGACCACGGCAAAGCAAAAGGCTGTATTCTCCGACGCTATGGCGGAAATCTATGGTGAGGGTTCCTGGTGCCTGTACCTCGATGAGTTGTATTACATCGTTCAACAGCTAGGTATGGGCCGTGAAGTCAAGATGTATCTACTACAGGCACGCTCGCTCAAGATCAGTCTTGCCGTCGCAACGCAGCGTCCGTACTGGGTACCGGTTGAAGTGTACGACCAGTCAACTCACCTGTTCTTCTTCCGCGACAATGATGAGCGGAATCTTTCTCGAATTGGAGGTATCTCCTGGCGTAGTGCTGACCTGATCCGAAAGCTAGTTTCAAACCTTGGACCTCACGAATTCCTGTATGTACACACTGGGACTGGCGGACTAGTGAAGTCCAAAGTAGGAAGGAAAGTCTAATGGATATTCGGCCGACGGCTTTGAATATCATCATCATTGGGCTCGCGTCTATCGTGTTCAATTTCGTATGGCGTATGCTCGCGGGTTGGGTCAATGACCGTAATCCTGAGCTTGCCGGTGCGATGGGCGCGCTCGCCTAACCGAGAAGGGAAACCAAATGCCAGTCCCGACCACCGTTACTGCGGGCGGAACTCAGGAGACGACAAAGGGTGGAGGAGGCCGCGCCGATCAGAAACAAGTGGCTACGGTCCCGTTCATTCGTGCGTCGCAACTCCACCGGGAGCCTGCCGGTATCGACGTCTCTCGCCAACTCATCACCTCCGACCAGGACCTCGGTGTCTTCGACATTCCTGCGTACGGATTCCTCCGGGCCGTGGTTATCGAGGTCACCAGCACTGGTGGCACCGGTACCGCTGTGACCCTGACGGAAGATGCGCCGTGGAACGTTATCAAGAACATCGCTCTCACGGAGCCCAACGGCGCAACCCTCTCCGCTGTCACTTCGGGATACTCGCTGTACTTGATCAATAAGTACGGCGGATACCGGGGTTACAACGATCCCAAGCAAAACCCCGTGTTCTCTACGGCGATCGGCACGTCAGCAAACGTCAACTTCATGCTGCGTATCCCGGTCGAGATGAGCACGCGCGATGCTGTCGGATCGCTGCCGAACCAGAACAGCGGTGCCACGTTCAAGCTGCGTCTGTCGCTCGCTGCCATTGCTCAGGTCTTTGGCGGCACGGTGTCGGTGGCTCCCACCGTCCGTGTCAAGGTGTCTATGGAGTGCTGGGACCAGCCTGAGCCGTCAACCGCTGGTGCCATGAACCAGACCACGCCACCGGCTGTCAACACTACGCAATTCTGGACGGAGCAGGTTTACAACCTCAACTCCGGTGCCGTGACTCAGCGGCTCTCCCGTGTCGGCAACTACCTCCGCAACGTGATCTTCGTTGCGCGTCGTACTGCCGGTACCCGCGCCAACGGCCAGAGCGATTGGCCGGACCCTGGCACCGTGTACCTCGACACGAGGCCGCTCGACATCGTTACTAAGAACTCGTGGCTCAACCAGATTTATGAGCGTTACGGATACCAGACTGCGGCAGGTACGGCTACCTTCGCGTTCGACAGCGCGGGCGGTCTCGACAATGGCGTATTCCCGTACGACTTCTGCCACGAGTTTGACGGCGTGGTCGGTCACGAAAATCGGGACCTCTGGTTGCCGACGCTCTCTAGCTCGCGTCTTGAGCTTCAGGGCACGTTCGCCAACGCTGACACCCTGACCGTTCTCACGAATGACGTTGCCGTTTCTGGCTCCGTCTTCCTCTGAGTCGATGTACGGAAAGGGTAAGACTATGGCTGGCGAACGAAAGATGACACCGGCAGGGCTGGAGGTCAATCACTACACGGCTCTGCTGGTCGCTGCCTCGGTCCTGGTGCTCCTCGCCATTGGCAAGGGGATCACCGGGTTCAAGGTCCCACTCACCAACGTCAACGTCTCTGCGAAGTAGGGAGGTACCGCTATGTCACTACCATTCGGTATTCAGGTCAAGGGTGTCATCGTCGGCATCCTTCTCGCGCTGTTCGTGTGGCCCTTCATTCAAGGCCGCTTCCTGAGTCGTCCCGCTGCGGCTGAGTAAGACACATGTTTCGGCCCAATCAGTCAACGCCTATCTACAGCCTAGGCGCGCTCGCAATGCTTCTTGCATTCGCCTCGGTCCTGATTCTTACGGACCATGCAGATGCAGGTTCAGGGCTAGCGATTCTTACCGTACTCATCGCCAATATCCCTGGCGTACTCGCTGCGATGTTCTCCGAGCGTACGTCGCGGGATATTCGGAATGGTGCGGTAGTCGAGAAAGCGCGTCAAGGGTCTGTGGAGGCGTTGGCTGACACGGGGCTGGTTCGTGAGTCTCATTCGGCAGTCCAAGAAGTTAGGAGTCAACACGATGGGTGACAAACTCGTCAACGTGTTGGGACTCATCGTAGTGGTGGCAATCATCACGGCGATTGTTTCCCGGAAGAATTCGGCCGCCATTATCCGCGCATTCGGTCACGCTTTCAGTGGCTCGATCACTGCGGCTCTCGGTCGAAGCAACTAGGAGGGTCTTGCCTCATGCCTATTAATGGTGGAGGCATTCTGGACCGGTTGCGTGGTCTCTACACCGCCAGGGAGACCACGCAACCTTCCCAGGATCGCATTCCTAGAGGTGCCCAAATCGACGGGCCAGGACCGAGTTTTGTCGATGATTCTCGCCCGGCTCCTACTACTATCGCTGGTGACCCCTGGTCACCGATCATTGGTAAGACTCAGGAAACGCACCAGCAAATCGGCATCGAATCGCTTCGGTACGGCAACCCTCGACCTATCCCGTGGGAAGCTGACCGGTACTGGCGTGAGCGTGATGCTGACGATGCTCAGCGCCACTCAGGACAGCGTTTCGACGGTAACGGCTGGGATACCCCTGTCGCTATGCACCCTGACATTCAGCGGCCTGTCCGTCCGCTGTCGGTACGCCCAACGTCCTACTCTCATCCTGAGCTTGATTCGCAGCTAGTCACTGGTGAAGTGAACGCGCACCAGCCGTACAATCTCAATGGCGCGCATTTCTCCATGGCGGATCACCGCAGGGATTACCGCATCTATGAGCAGACTCCGGTACGTACGCGCCGTTCTACGTGGCGTTTGGAGCCTCAGCCCTGGGATTTGGACCTGGTGGACATGCCTGAGACTGAGCCTGTCAACCCTACTGGCGTGGAAGCGCCACAGGGCATCATGGCGGGACGTTCATACCGGCTGGGAGGGTAATGCGCTATGGCTGACGAACCGTCCCTAGGTAAAGCCGGTGGAATCAATCTCAAGAAGAAGATTGGTCCTCTGCCTATTTGGGCTTGGGGATTAATTGCCGGAAGCATCATTGGACTCTATCTCTACTCTCGGACTCGCGGAGGTACCGAAGATGCCGGAATCACGGAGGCTGACTCCGAGACAGACCCGGGCATTGATCCTGGCACTGGCGAAGGTCCCGGCTGGACGGCGTTTCCTCCTCCGACTACTCCGAGTCCGGCTCCACCGGACAGCTACACGAATAACCGGACTTGGGCACAGTACGCAATCAACATTACCCAACAGCAAACCTCGCTCCCGAGTACCGGAATAACCAACGCGGTAACCCGGTATATCAGTAAGCAACCGCTGACTGATCGGCAAGTCGAAATCCTGAATCAAGTGATTGCGCTTGCTGGCAGTCCGCCGAATCCTCTGCCGATTATCCGCGCTACCTCCGGTGGTGGTGGTGGTGGTGGTGGCGGTGGCGGTGGCGGTGGCGGTGGCGGTGGCGGTGGTGGTGGCGGTAACCCTCCACCGAATCCTCACCCGAGTCCCAACGATTCGGCCTGGCATCTGATCAAGTCGAATAAGGAATCATTACAGGGAATCGCTCGCCGTTACTACGCCAATCCCGAGTCTCGCTGGCACGATATCTACAACGCCAACAGGCAAGGGCATGAGCGTCCTGGTCCTACAAAGGGCTGGATGCGTAACCCACAGGATATCCGGGTTGGACATTGGCTGTTCATTCCCGGCCCAACGATTAGGAGAAGGAAGTAAGCATGAGTACACCGACTGAGGGAACAGGCAACTACACGGTACCTCTCAATGACGACTACATGACGGCTGGGCCTGACGCTGTAGCCGACGACACGGAGCAGGATGAGGCGGGAGGCGTGTTGCCGGTACCGGTGCATGATGAGCCGGGAGACCTGGTGGCGGAAGTCGGGACGGAGAATCGTTGGACTCCGATGGAGTCGATGAGCGATAGGGAAGTCAGCGAGGAAATCCTGTCGCACCTTCGCCAGATTCAGGACTTGCTTGAAGGGCTCCGTCAGACTGACCCGATGGAGCTAATGCAGGGTCTCATGCAGGGGAAGCTGTTCGGCTGACCATGGCCCTAACGGAGTATTATGTCGCGGCTCTCGTCAAGGCTCATCCTGGGCCTTGGCGAGATAAAGCCACGCAGGCAACGGCTGTTGCTGTTGCCATGGCTGAATCTGGCGGTAGGGCTGGGGTCTACAACGGCATATGCTGTTACGGCCTTTGGCAAATCAACCTCTCCGCTCACCGTGACAAGATACCCGGTAAAACAACCGCTGCGAAGATCGCATATCTCAAAACCTCGATGGGTAACCTGAACATCGCCCAACAGGTCTGGTCTGAGGCTGGCGGATCGTGGTCTCCCTGGTCCGCGTACACGAACGGTTCGTACGGCAAGTACCTACAGAAAGCCGGGAACGCCGTAGGGAACATGACACCCGCGCAGCAACAGCAACTCCTAGATCAAATCCAAGGACTAGGTACAGCCGGGGGTGATGCTCTAGGGCTAGGTGGAGTCAGGGACGCGGCAGGAGCCGTCCTGAGTCCATTGGAGGGTATCTCTGCGGCTATCTCATGGGTAGCTGACCCTCACAATTGGCTGAGGCTGGCGACGTTCGTCGGTGGGCTCGCCGTGCTCCTGGTCGTCACCGCATCACTACTTCGCCAAACCAGCCTCGGGAGTGCCGCTCTAGGAGCCGCGACAAAGGGAGCCGTGAGCTAATGGCTGATACAACGAACATCGCTGCCGGAACGATCCTGGTAGTAGTGACAGGGCAATGGACTAAGGGAAACCTGGTCCCTATCAAGGTCATCATCGGTGGCGCGGTCTATATCCTCCTGCTGTCATTCATGGAGGAGGGCTCCTCTGACCTTGCTATGAAGTTTGCCATTCTCGTCTTTATCACCGCTCTGTTTATCTACGCTGTTCCCATCTTCCAGAAATTGGGATTGCTGGACGGTGGCAAGCGGAAGAAGAAGAAGTAATGGCGACCACGGGAATGAAACTCTCACCGCTCTATGTGGTGGGAATCGGCGCGGGAGCCCTGCTGGTCTATTGCTCCGTTCGGGACATTAACCCTCTCGAATTGCTGAAAGCCGTTTTGCAGGGTAACGCTCCACCAGCGGCAGGATCGTGGTCCCCTTCTAACGTTGGCACCCTTTTTGCGGGCTCCGGTACGGGTGCTGGGTTGGAACTAGGAGCCCAAGCTGTTGGACCCATCGGCGGGAAATGGCCCACTAGCTCTCACAGGATCAGCGCGACATTCAACCAACCGGGCTCCATGTGGGCGAGCGGCTTTCACGATGGGTTGGATATTGACGGAGAGTGCGGGGATCGTGTGTGGTCCCCGACTGACGGCAAGGTCACCAGTGCGGGCTATGCGGGCGCATACGGTAATCGGGTCATCATTCATTCCTCGCAAATGTCGGGAGTCTATTACTGGCTGTGTCACCTTTCCTCATTCTCCACACGGCCCGGTATGACTGTGACTGTCGGGACACCTATCGGCACCATGGGACGGACAGGGAATACGACAGGCTGTCACTTGCATGTAACGGTGACGCAGAACGGGACCAAGGTTGACCCGAAACCTTACCTGAGTTAACAGTCGTGAAGCCGGCGTTTTGAAAGTGAAGGGTAGTAACCATGTGGATTGAGGACCAGTCAGGATCACCGTTCAACCCATGGCGTCACGTCATGGTGAACATCTTTGCTGGCATCGGCTTGGGCATCGGTGCTGCCCTGGTCGGCTGGCTGTTCTACGCTCTCGGATTCCGACCAGGGAGAGGCTGACAAATGGCAAAGGCAGAGGACCCGACTTACGTTGGCGGCGACGCTCCGGGAGTGGAGTCGTTCACAGAGAATCGCGTCGATGTGCCTGAAGGACACGCTCCGACGCTGGAAGGGCCAGCACAGGGCTGGAATCCCTACCGGGGCTCAGAGGCTCACGGTGTGCGAATCGGCGGTGGACAGGACGTCTCTGAGGATTCGGTGGAGGAGGAGTACCGGGACGCTGACGACATTCACACATGGAGTGTGAAGGATCAGCCTCCTATCTCCGTAGTCCCCGGATTCACACCCGAGATTCTACGGCGGATCATGGGCGAGACTCGCGTACTCCCGTTGCCTGTCGCTACCTGGGTGAAGGTTGCGGAGGACAACCCGTGGCGTACGTCGCTGAATTGGTGGGTTGACCCTGCTCCCACCGGTACTGACAAAATCTATTTCCAGATTGGGAGTAACAACCTCCCGGTTGACCTGTGTCCGTTCATTACGAATGGTGGACAGTCGGTTGGTCTCTACCCAATGGAATTCACGAATGAATTGTGGATTCAAGTCGTGGGTACGCCACCGGCTCAGGGTTACCGTGTCCATTTGATCGAGGAACGTCAGGTTAAGGCGTGAGTGAAGTCCTGTATCGGGAGGTATCCGTAACACTCAATGCGAGTGGCGCGGGTACCGTCCCGTTGGGTCCGTCTCGGCGACTCGAGACCTGGGACATCGAGCGCATGATTACGCAGGGGAACAGCACCGCTGAACCTGAATTGAACGTGTATCGTGGCGCGTCGATTGTGGCTGTCCCCAACGACTTCACCCCGTTCGGGAATGGTGATGTCTCGGAGACTACAACACGGTTCACACTGAGGGATGGTGAGATTCTGACCTTTAGCTATACTGGCGGTACCGCTGGTGCCGTCATGAGAGTACGTGTAGAAGGCACTATTAATTGGCGGAATCTGGCGGGAGGGTCTTATGGCTCAGGAGGAGATTTCACGTAGAGGCGTATTAGGACTAGCGGCACTATCCGTTATCCCATCGAAATGGAAGGAAGATGATATGCCATTCAAGGGTCTCCTTGTCGGTAGAGGTTTATTGCTTATCGGTTCGTCGGGAACGAAGATCAAGGGCATTGTCGAAGTTGACGGTGTGCCACAATTCCAATTCTTTACAGGGTCTCCGGATGAGACGGCTCCGGGTATTCTGTCCATGAATCTTAACACTGTCCCTAACCCGGATAGTGTCGATTTGTATTTGAAGTCTCCTGCTATTACTGGGGTTGACCCTGCGGTATTGACACTGCGCACACAGGCTGGCGGGGCTCAGGCTGGTATCAATACGAATGGCAATGGGTCATTCTCTCTGGTCGATGATGACCTAGGTCCGTACGCCATATTCGACCCTGACAATATCCAGCTAGGTGCTGGTGCTCCGGTCCCTGTCGATATCGACGGAGACCTGAACGTCGATGGTCAACTCGATGTGGGTGGTAATGGCAACCTTGCTAACCTCATATTGGGTACCAGCAATGGGCGTCGTATTAACGGCATCGGCGGTAACAATGGAGCGCAAGCTAATTGCTCTGGCGGTAATGGGACGCTCGATTTCCCGCATGATTTCGGGACTAACAATATCTCCATTATCCCGGTTAGGCAGGGTGCCGCTAATCAGATAATGTCTCGGATAACGGCGGGGGATACCTCTACTACTTTCCAATGCAGGGTGCAAAACAATGACGGCACTAGCCCTGCCAACGGAACCACAATCACCATTTCTTGGATCGGAATTTCCTGGGCTTAAGCCCTCTCCCATGATAGGATGAGCACATGCTGTACACAGTGAAACGTCGTAGGGTCCTGGGTAACCGATTCCGTGTCGTGGAGTTGAGTCCTGGTGATTCGTCGGGACGGCCCATCTTCATGAGTCATCGCATGTGGGCCGCGTTCCGTGCCGTCCAGGAGGAATGCCACTTTGACATCACCATCGTTCAGGGTGCGTTCATGAAGTGGGCTGGCGGTGGGGCTAGCTCCTCAGCCGGTTACCACGACAAGTCCGGTTGCATCGACACACGCACTTGGGACATCGACTCCGATGAGGAGAAGCGAGTCATTCGCCAGAGCCGCATGATCGGTTGGGCTACCTGGCGTCGGGATCAGGCTCACGGCGGATTCGATGAGCACATGCATTGGAATCTTCTCGATGAGCCTCACACGGCTCCCGATGCGCGTACGCAATGGGAGAGCTACAGGACAGGAGGAGACGGACTGGTCCCGGAGGGTCGGGACTATCACTGGCGACCGGATCGCCCACTACCAGTATTCGACTACAAGGCTTGGAAGCGAGAACACCGATGAGTGACGAGACGCAGGACCAGGACCAGGAGACCACAGAGCACAATGAGGAGTGGACAGACCTCGCCCATAAGGAACAGGTACAGGTTAGGCTGGCAGAGCCGGGAGAGGTTGTTTCGACGCTCTCAGGGCCACAGCACAGCAACGCGGGGGATTACGTTCTCCGTCGCAGGATGGGTGAGGATGACCCTTGGGACTATCGGCTCGCTGACCGAACTAGCCTCGCTTTCCATTTCAACCCTGAGGATCTTCCTACCCCCGCCGAGGAGGAAGATGAGGAGGGAGTAGCCGATGCCTTTCCTATCTCTCAGGTAAATCCCGATGAACACAAGCTGGCGGACTTGCAGGACATGGCGCGTGAGGCTGGGCTGTCTACGGTCGGTAGCAAGGCTGAGATCGCCGAGCGACTGAACGATGCAAACGACTGATTGGCTCACTCTAGGGGCTACCGTGCTAGGGGCAATATGGTTAGTGTTGCTCCTAGCCGGTATCCTCGATGCGCTTTACAGGCTGATCTATTCGGCAGTAGAGGGACGGCGTATCCCTGACACTGTGCCTGAAATGTTTCCGGAGGAGGGATAATGCCTCTCACGCCTAAGGGAATGAGAATCAAGCGAGCCCTGGTCAGGAAGCATGGTAAGACCAGAGGTAATCAGCTGTTCTATTCCGGTGAGGCTAGCGGGAGACTCAAAGGTGTGAAGCGTGGTAAGGGCTCGATTCGTAGGAAGCGCAGGAAGCGGTAATGGCTAACGTTGGGTTGGTTATTGGGGATACTGGCGTTCCTACTGCCGGTGATTTAGCGATTCAGGATGAGTTGGATAACAACCATGTGGTAACGGTTGTAGCTGACACTGACGCTGTGCCTGCTGGTCAGGATGCGTTTTGTATTTCCGAGTCCTGTACTCCCACCGATCTTGGAGCGAAGTATGCGGCTCCGACTGTGCCGTGCCTTTGTTTGGAGGTAGGGTATTGGGATGATATGCAGATGGTGAATACAAGTAACGTCAATACCGGTACACAGACTGAGGCTGTTCTATTCTCCTATCCTCCGATTACGACTGGCGTATCCATTCCGCTGTCGAATGCTGGAGGGTTATTCGGACTGCCTAATGCCGGTGTATGTTCTGGCGGCTCTATCTTTATGAAGTCTAACAACGTGTCGTTTCCACAGACTCATGCTCTCGGTTGGGCGATTGAGCAAGGCGCTAATCTGTGGGTTGGTAAAGCATTGCGCCGTATGATTGGGCTGAGCATTATTAACAATGCTGCGGGTAATATGACCGCTAGTGGCCGGCTAATCATTACCAATAGCATGGTGTGGCTATTGAGCCCACCGGTTATCCCATTCGCCTCTGGTGGTATTAGCGGATTGCGTAGGCGACGTTTAGCGCGTCGTTCTCGTAATTGGTAATTCCCCTTTTAAGGCTCGATTCCCCGCATTCTGTTTTAATTGTGTATTGGAATTAGGACTGGGAATTGTAAAAGAATTCATTCAGGGGCGCGGCCGGGG
>Ga0209382_10004605_pt1 | contig 18354 bp, 17 predicted proteins | sample SoiMetdeltSBSDD5_FD_187599 | JGI IMG/M metagenome (GOLD analysis project Ga0209382, IMG submission 187599) | Bulk soil microbial communities from a Populus tree surrounding site in Tennessee, USA - Soil MetaG P. deltoides SBSDD5 (SPAdes) (version 2) | ecosystem: Environmental > Terrestrial >...
CGTGCCGATTCAAGACCGCGATAAGTTTCATAAGTGGTCGAAGGTCATCGTGGCGGTCGATCAGTTCAACGCGAACTGGCGCGTCATCCCGGCCATCTGGATGTTCAATCGCTATCTGCGCAGGTTTTTCAAAGTGCGACGCGCTGACCTGCGGGATGATCTGGTAAGCGCCCTCATACAGGGGGAAGAGGCTGGCGACAGACTGAGCGAAGACGATCTGCTGGCGATGGTCTTCCTGTTGTTGGTCGCTGGACACGAAACGACGGTCAACCTGATCGGAAGCGGAACGCTCGAATTGCTGCGACACCCCGATCAAATGGAGAAGTTGCGCCGCGATCCGTCTCTGATTAAATCGGCTGTCGAGGAATTGCTGCGTTTCGCCGCGCCGGTGTTCATGTCCACCGAACGCTATGCCCGTGAGGACGTGAGGATTCAGTGGGTAACGATCCCGCGTGGGGAGATGGCGCTCGGAGTGATCGGGTCGGCGAACCGGGATGAAACGGTGTTCGAGAATCCCGACACGTTGGACATCGAACGAGAGCCGAACAAACACCTCTCGTTCGGACACGGGATTCATTACTGCCTGGGCGCGGCGCTGGCGCGATTAGAGGCGCAGATCGCCATTAACACGTTGCTCGAACGAATGCCCAAGCTGCGATTGAAAGGCTCGCCAGAGACTCTGCGCTGGCGTCGGAGCCTGATCTTGCGCGGACTGGAGTCGCTGCAGGTGGAATTTTAACGGGGCCGCTACGATGCTTGCGAAACGCCGGGCGACGATTCCGCTTTCGAGCGGCTGGCTCGCGCAGTACGGTAGACGAAGATCAACAGCGTCACGACTGTCAGCGGGATCACGAGCCATAGCATCGCGACGCGAAACTGGGACGCCGTGTGATGTCGCGTTGCGGTCAGAATCAGATAGGTCGTGTAAGCGATGTAATAGCCGAAAAACAATCCGCCCTCCCAGCGCGAGATTCTGTGACCGATGTAAAAGATCGGCAGGCAGGCCACGGCTGCGGCGATCATCACCGGAATGTCGAAGCGCAACGCCGCCTGAGAGACCTGCACACCGCTAGGCGCGATCAGCGCAGTCAGTCCCAATCCGGCGAGGATGTTGAAGATGTTGCTGCCGATGATATTGCCCACGGCGATGTCGCGCGCGCCGCGCAATCCGGCGATAATCGAAGTCGTTAGTTCGGGCAGGGACGTTCCGATGGCGATGATCGTCAGGCCGAGAATCAATTCGCTTACGCCCAGCGCGCGCGCCAACGCGACGGCGCCGTCCACCAGCCAGTTCGAGCCGAGTAACAGTAACGCCAGTCCGGCAAACACTAGTAGAATGTTCCGCGCCCATTCTTTCCAATTCCCCCGATATGCTCGATCCGGCTCTTCTTCGCTTGGGCTGACGTTCATTGTCCCGCGCTGCTCATGAATCATGAAGAGCATGTGCGCCAGGAATCCGGCGCACAGAACCCCGCCTTCCAAACGGCTGACACGGCCGTCGAGCGCCATCAAAAGCATCACGAACGAGACCAGAATCATCAGCGGGACTTCCAACCGGATCAATCGGCGGGGCACGATGAGCGGCGCAGCCATCGCCGAGAGGCCGAGGATCAAAAGCACATTGGCAATGTTGCTTCCTACAACATTGCCGATGATCAGTTCTGATTGTCCGCCGAACGCGGCCTGCGCCATCACCGCAATCTCCGGCGAACTGGTACCGAAAGCGACGACCGTTAGACCGACTACCAAAGGAGGAATGCCGGCGGCGGCGGCCAGGCGTGACGCGCCGCGTACAAGCGACTCACCGCCTACGATCAGGACGATAAAGCCAATCAGAAAGAGGATTGAGGTCGAGATGTTCATTTCAGTTTGTGACATCCTCCTTTTGCAGTCCGGCCAGGTCTTTATCCAGTTTCAGGTTCAGTTCCTGGTAAGCTTCCTCTGAAAGCAATCCTTCGCGCAACAGTATGGCGAGGCGCGCCTTCTTCTCATTCAGGAGATGGCGTTGCAAGCGGCGTCGCTGCCGCTCCAGGGCGCGTCCATCGACATCGAGCGACGCCATCCGGGCGCCTAAATCCTCCTGCGCGGCGGCCAGTTCCGCGCGCAGCTTCTGGTAGAGCGGCTCGACCACCGCCCCGCGATTGCGCAAGTTGTCCAGTTCGGCGACGGCGGCCGCCTCTGCAAGAAGCTGCCCTTGCAACCGCTCATGTTCACCGAGCCCGGGGTCGGATTGGACCAGCCGCAGTTGTTTCAGCAGTGGCGAAATCGTCAACCCCTGCGCGAGCAGGCTGAGGATGACCGTCCCGAATATCATCACCACTAACTGCTCGCGCCCCGGCAGGGCCGTCGGCAGGCTCAGCACGAGCGCGATGGAGAGCGATCCGCGCAGTCCGCCCCAGAGCAATACATGGCGCCACCTGAAAGGGATCGGCGCGGTGAAACGATTCGTCAGCGGCAGTAACCCGTAGACGCTTACGGCGCGCGCTGCCAGCATCGCCAGCGCCGCCCAGGCGATCGCCCCCGCGCCGCTGACCAGGCTCGGCAGTTGTACTTCCAGGCCGATCAGCAGAAATACGAGCGAGTTGACCACGAAGGCCGCATACTCCCAAAACGAGTTCACGGCGACCTGCGTGGTCGGCGACATCCCGCGATGGCGACCATAATTTCCGACAATCAGCCCGGCCGCCAGCACCGCAATCACCGGCGAGACGTGCAGGGCCTCGGCCAGCAGGAACGAGCCGTAAGCGACGATCGTGGTGAGCGTGATCTCCAGCAGATGATCGTCAAAGTACGAAGTCAGCACCGAGGCGATGATCCCGATGACCGCTCCTACCGCCAGCCCGCCGAAGACCACCAGGCAGAACTCGCGCGCCGAATGTAGCGCCATCCCACCTGCCGCGCCGGCGGTCGTCCCCATGACGACGCCGAGGATGATGCGAAAGACGACGACGGCCGTGCCGTCGTTGAAGAGGCTCTCGCCCTCGATGATGGTCGTGAGCCGCTTCGGCGCCCCGAGCTTCTTAAAGAGCGCCAGCACCGAGACGGGATCGGTCGCCGAAATCATCGCGCCGAACAGCAGCGCGGACGGTAATGGCATCCCGATACCGAAGCGCAGGATCGCCCCGATGACGCCGACGGAAATTGCCACTCCAATGACCGCCAGCGCCGTGATCGGCAGCCAGTTCTCGCGCAGGTGGTCGAGCTTCAGATTCCACGCGGCTTCAAACAGAAGCGCGGGCAGAAAGACGAGCAAAATCAGTTCCGGCGAGATGTGCGCGACGGGCAGGAAATGCATCGGGCTGATGAGGAGCCCGACGATCACCAGCGCCAACGTGTAAGGCACGCGCACCCACCTGGTCGCCATCGCCACCGCCGAGGCGACGAGCAACAGGGCAATGAAGACTGTAATCGTGTACGAGGTCTCGTTCATGGCAATGGGTTCAACCTCCCTAAATAGAGAGGTAATCCGGGCTGCTATGATGCTATAGTGCGGTTGAAACGGCGCAGCAGCGCCGCGAGCAGCAACGATTGATACGCTAAACCCGCCACTAGATAAAGCCAGGCAGCCTGTTCATCTTGCTGAAAATTCCAAAGCGACTTGGCCGGCCAGTACGTGGGGATGATCCCAAAGGCCGCTTGCCAATCCGAATGAATAAAGTAGGCGATTAGCGGAGCCATCTGGAAAACGCTTAATGCCTTTACGAGCGCAAAGCCTTGTACCTTGTTTTTGGCGAAAGTCGCCAAAGACAGGGCCATCAGTGGGGCGAGCGGCGCGGTCCCCAGCGCGGAGAGCAACACACGCGGAATGCCCGGCCTCTCCAGACCCGCCAGAGAAAAAGCAATGAGTGTAATGAATAAGCTCAAAAACATCGGCAGCGACAGCCGCCACGCCAGATAGCCGCTTAGCGGCAGCGGGGTGACGCGTAAGGCGAGCAGTGTGCGGTCGTCGCGCTCGTCGAGCATCAGAAACCCGATTACCATTCCGCACATCACTGGGGCTGTGATCAGCAGCGCGTAGCCGGCGATCACCGGGTAGAATCCGCCGAGACCGATGCGCAAAGTTTCTTCCAGCCGTCCGATGAGAACCGGCAGAATGAAGCGCGCCATCAAAGCGATGAGGATAGGCAGCGCCACTATCCAACGCAGAAGCGGGTCGCGGAGCAGGTTCACAGCGTCGATCGGGCCGAGCGATCTGATTGTCCTCAAAACGTTCATCTCATTTCATTCCCGCTCCCGCGGTGATGAAGCGACAGAATGCGCGCCCGCTGAGGGCGCCCATTATGCTAATCCACAATAAGGGGTAAAGGATCCCATAAACTATCTTCCAATCCGCTACCGGACGAAAGGCTGCTTGCGCCAGCAGCATCGTAGCCTGTAACGGATGCAGGTAAAGCAGCCACGTGTCCCACTGGATCAGGTACGGCAGCAACGGCGGCGCCGAAAGGAGCGACGTATATAAAACTGACGGCATGAGATATTCGTTGATTGAATCGTATCTCACGACTACTACAATTCCGGCCAAACAATACAGCGCCGATGTCAGAACAATGCTTGCCGCTAGCAGCGGCAGGGTGAAGTTCAAACCCACAAACAGAACTACGATCACGAGATTTTCAACCAGGCCGAGCAGGGTGAGTGTGCAGACCTTTGATGCCAGGTACTCCCACGTCCGCAGGGGCGTGACTACCTGCGCCTCCAATGCGCCTTCGCTCTTTTCGAGCAGGATGAGCCCGCCGATGAAATAAAATGTATTCATCAGCAGGTTACCGAGCACAAGCGCGGGCAGCAGCCAGGACAAGTTAAGCGATGGGATCCGGCTGATCACCGCCACACAAACAATCAGCACGAAAGCCGTCGCGTAGTAAAAGCCGTGCCTCGCCTGAAGCGTAATGTCGCACCGCATCGTGGCAAGCAGCCGTCTCACTCCAGCCTCCGGCCTGTCACTTTGATAAAGATGTCCTCCATCGTCGCCTCCAGGGTGTGGATCGTCTGCACTTCGCGGTTGCGCAGCAGATCGATGAAATCCGGATCGCGCCCCAATGTCTCAAGCTGGAAGTCACGGGTCGCCGGCTGATCGTCCTCCCGCCACTCGACCCGCACTCCGCGCCTGCCGTAGCGGAGCTTCAACTCGCGCGGCGCGTCAATCAATCTGACCTCGCCGTCGACGATGAAGGCCACACGGTCGCACAGGCTGTCGGCGATTGTCATGTTGTGCGTAGTGAGAAAGACGGTCTTCCCAGCACGTTTCTGCTCCTGAATCAGTTCCTGAATGAGCCGAGCGTTTACCGGGTCAAGTCCCGTCGTCGGCTCATCCAGAAAAAGCAGTTCCGGGGCATGCAGGAGCGCCCGCGCCACATTGAGCCGGTTCTTCATCCCCTTGGAATACTGGGACACCGGCAAGTCGCCTTCCTCGCCCAACCCGACTCGATCGAGCATCGCACGCGGATCCTGAGACCTATTGCTGTAGAGCGAGGCAAAGTACTTAAGGTTCTCCAGCGCCGTCAGCTTGAGATAGTGATTCGGAAGTTCGAAAGACACCCCGATGCGCTCGTAGTAATCCGCGCCCCATTCCCTCAGATCCTTCCTGAAAACCGAGACATGCCCCTGATATCCTTTCAACAGGCCGATCAGAATCTTCTGCGCAGTGGATTTCCCGGCCCCGCTCGGGCCGAGAAAGCCGAAGATCTCGCCGCGATCAATGCCGAAGCGCAGCCCTCTGATCGCGGGCGACGCGGCGCTAGCATAAGTAAAAGAGAGATTCTCGACGACGATCATTTCCTTGTCCTCTGTCGGCCTCTTCTTACGTGCGCGACCCTAAGTGTTTGGCGACGCCACTGCTATCCCTAACGGCGCCGGATCACCGAGACCGGCGCCGTTAGTCAAACCCCCGAACGAACCCTTGGCAGACGCGAATCACTTCTGCGTCTCGGCAAAGGCTGTTTCAGACTCCGTCACAGGCAATTGGAGAGAAGGGGCGTCTGTACTTTGCGCAACGCCTACATGTTTCAGAAGCCCTGATACGTCCAGTCCGACCGCTTCGAGCTGCTGCAGCAGGCCGAAAATCACCGATGGCGCGGCGGCGGCGAAACGGTTGATCCCGCTCGAATGTCCGTTGGCCCCGGCGCCCTGTTCAATCACAACGACCTTGTCGATGGCGCCGAGCGGGGCGGCGACGGCGCTAAAAACCGGCGCGGTGGCTTCGATGATCGCGGGCAGCTTCTCTAAGATCGTTTGCAGGCGCGCCGCCTCGTTGAATTGCCGCCACGCTTCGGACTTTTTTTGAATCGCGGCGGCCTCGGCCAGACCCTGCGCCTCGATGGCCCTGGCCTGCGCCAGGCCGATGGCTTCGATCTTTGCGGCTTCGGCCCTGCCCTCGGCCTCTATGGCGGCCGCGCGACCCGCGCCCTCTTTGCGCAGGCGCTCCTGTTCGGCCTCGGCGATGGCGATCAACGCCCGACTTCTGCCTTCGGCCTCCAGCACGGCCGCCTGCTGCGCGGCTTCGGCCTGCAGGATTTGCGCGGTGCGCTGCGCGTTGGCCGGTTTGACGACGGTCGCTTCGAGTTCTTTTTCCTTGCGCAGAATCTCCTGTTCCTGCACGGCGATCTGCTCCTGCGTGCGGGCTTTGTCGATGCGGATTTCCTCGATCACCACCGCCTGGCGAGCCTTAGCCGACGATAGCGGCCCTGCCTGTTCGGCGGAGCCGCGCTCGCGTTCGATCTCGGCCTGATACTGAGCCTTCCTGACCTCCATCGAGCGCTGCGACTCGGCGATGACGGCCTCGGATTCGAGCTTGACCTTTTCGCCCTCCTGCATGGCGATCGAGGCCTTGATCTTGGAATCGCGCAAGGCTTCGGATTCACCGATCTGCGCGTCGCGCTTGACTTCCGCTGTCCGCCGTTTGCCAAGCGCGTCCAGGTACCCCTCCTCGTCGCTGATCTCCTGAATCGTCAGCACGTCCACCCCGATGCCCATGCGCTCGAGGTCTACGGCGGCCTCAGAAGTCAGCTTCTGCGCGAAACTCTGCCGGTCGTTGTTGATCTCCTCGACGGTCAGCGTGCCGAGGATCGAACGCAGGTGGCCCTCGAGCGTCTGAAAAATGATCTGCTGCACTTCCTGCTGCGACCTGCTGAGAAAGCGTTCGGCGGCGGCCTGCAGCGAGAGGTCGTCACTCTTGATCTTGACGTTGGCGACCGCCTTGACCGAGACGGGCACGCCCTTGAGCGTGTAAGCGCGCCGAATCTCCAAAGGGATCGTGAAGACGTTCAGGGAGAGGTACTCCACCTTTTCCAGCAGCGGAATGCGCAATGAAGCCCCGCCCCTGACCAGGCGATAGCCGACAGTGTGCCCGTCGGGCAACTTGCGTCTCCGCCCGCTGAAGACCGCCGCTTCGTTGGGAGAGACCTTGATGTAATTGCGGCTGATCAGCCACATCACCAGAAAGAGCGCGGTCAGAATCGCCGCGCCGATGACTATCAACGGAAAGAAGCTGGGCATGAGAAATCCTCCTTATCGGTTAATCCTCAACGGAATTACGTGGATGTGGCGCGCCGGAGGGCGCGCTGGCTTCGGGCAGGGGAAAGAGACTGCGGCCATATTCCACGGGCTGCCACCGGCTCACGACCACCGTCTCGCCGGAGATTTCCTCGATGCGGACCGGCGCGCCGGGCGAAATTGCGTCGCCATCACGTGACCGCGCGATCTTTTCCACTATTGTCTCGCCCACCTGGCAACGCACCTGCCCGACGCTGGTCGCGGGTATACTCACGATCACTTCGGCGCGGCGCCCGACCAATTCATCAGTGACGACGAGGCTCGACGATTGCTGGCGGTACAAATATCGAGCAAAGAAGTAAACCAACCCGGCCAGCACAAGGCCTCCCGCCATCCCCACGGCCGCGCTGACCACCGCGCCCGCGCCGCGAAGTTGCGCCATCGCGCCCAGCCCGCCGAGGCTGGTTAGAAAAATACTCAGCGTACGCAGGCTAAAGACGCCCGGCTCGCCACCCATCTCCGCCTCCACCTCCAGTTCCGGCGCTTCATCCAATTCGATCGCTTCCAGGTATTCGCTGAAGAGGAACGAGAGCAGCAGGAACAGAAAGCCCATTCCGCCGATGAACAGAAAAATCGGGAGCGAACCGGAACCAGCCATCCATTGCCACATGATCTCCTCCGCATGTCGTTACAACCGTCGCGGCAAGTCGGGATTGTGGGGCAAGAAGTTTCCTTGCCCCACAAATCGATCCGAAAAACGCCCTAAGCGTGATGGCGCGTCGCGGCGACATGCTCACGCGGGAGCGCGGCCGGCAATTCGACCTTCTCCTTGTTCATTAAGCCGGTGAACGCCTCCATCATCTGGATCGGAAGCGGAAAGACGACGGTGGTGTTCTGCTCGACGCCGATCTCTGTCAGCGTTTGCAGATAGCGTAACTGAATCGCGACCGGTTCCGTGGCGATTGTTCTTGCCGCGCTGACCAGCTTTTCCGCGGCCTGATATTCGCCTTCGGCATGAATGATCTTGGCGCGCTTCTCGCGCTCAGCTTCCGCCTGGCGCGACATCGCTCGGCGCATCTCTTGCGGCAGGTCGACAGCTTTGATTTCGACCATCGACACCTTGATTCCCCAGCGGTCGGTCTGTTTATCAAGGATCTCCTGCAAACGCGCGTTGAGCTTCTCGCGCGACGCCAGCAGTTCATCCAACTCGACCTCTCCCAGCACCGAACGCAGCGTCGTCTGCGCCAACTGCGAGGTCGCGTAGTGGTAGTTCTCGACCTCCACGATCGCCAGGCGCGGGTCGAGTGCGCGGAAGTAGACGACGGCGTTGACCGAAACCGTCACGTTGTCGCGCGTGATGACGTCCTGCGGCGGCACGTCGAGCGTGACCGTTCGCAGATCAACGCGCACCATGCGGTCAATCGGGCGAAAGACCAGCACGAGCCCCGGTCCCTTTGCTTCGGGCAATAAACGTCCGAGTCGGAAGACCACGCCGCGCTCGTATTCAGCGATAATCTTGATCGAGCTGATGAGGTAGAGCGCCAAGAGTAATAGCGCGAACAGTGGAACTGAAAACATCTCGACCTCCTTGTTAATTTCCCGCGTGGGCCGCGAGTTCGTTTACGAATTGTCGCTCTCCTCCGGAGGAGCGACGGCGGAGACAGGTCTTGGCGGCAGAGCATCATCGGGGGCAGGCTCTACCTCCAGCGTTAAACCATCCATGCCGATGACCCGTATGCGTTCACTCGCGGCGATCTTCATCCGCGCGCGGGCCTGCCACAATTCACCCTGGATCTCGACCCGCCCTTCCGGCGCAATGCCGGTGAGCGCCCTTCCCTTGAGCCCGAGCAGGCCCTCGGCGCCAGTCGTGACAGCTCGCCGATGTGAACGGCCCGATCGCCCGAGCATCCACGTCAGAATCAAAGCCCCGGAGGCGAGCAGCGCCAACAATGTTCCCGGCAGTTTCCACATAGCTGTTTCCCATTTCTCCAAACACCGCCTGTGTTTGGCTCGTTCACGAGAGGCGAGCAATCCGATCCTGCGAAGGCGACCTCAGGGGGGAGCGATTCCCCCACCTGCGAGATCATACGATAAAGGTTAATGTTTGTTCAAACATTTACTGTTAAAACATAAAATTACATTTTCACTTTATCCGAAGCCGGAGCGGGGTTAAACTCTGGACGCCGCCGCATAACGCGGCGGACGAAGAGAAGGAGGAAGCGCTATGCGGAAAAAGCCGGAGGCGGAAGACAGGTTCAGACAAATCCTGAAGGTCGCCCATCTGTTCTATGAAAAGGAGATGACCAAGACGGACATCTCGCACGAGATTCGGGCCTCGACAACGCAGGTCGCCCGTTTGCTCCAAGAGGCGCGCGAGCTGGGTTTTGTGCGCGTGGAGTTCACGCCGCCGAGGCTGGACGAACTGGGAGAGCAACTTAAAGGCAAGTATGCCTGGCTGCGGGATGCGACGGTCATTTCATACGCGGAGGATCTCGTCTTCCTGCGCCGCATGCTGGGCAAGGCGGCGGCGGACTATTTCTCGGCCCAGGTCGCCGAAGGCGCGACGGTAGCCATCGGCGGCGGCGACACGATGTATGAGATGGTCATGGCGCTGCCGCAGACGGAGCGCGACCTCTTTTTCGTGCCGGCCGCCATCATCGATTCCGGTCCGGCGCTGACGCATATTGACCCCATAGTGCTGCTGACCTTGCTCTGGGTGAGAAGCGGCAGGAAGCCTGGGCAGGCCCATTTCGCCACCGGGCTGCCGTTCAACAAGCCGCTTTCGCGGCAGAAACTGAAAGAGGAATACGACGAATTCTGCAAGCGCAGGGCTGTCCAGGAAGCGCTGGCCAAGATGAAACAGGCCGATTATCTCTTCACGAGCCTGGGCTGTTTGCAACCCGATCCGGCTTACGAACAGCTCGCTCCCCGTCCGCATAAATACCTGCTGGAAAACCTCCGCCTTAGTGAGGCGACTCTCAAGCGTGAAGGCGTCGTGGGCGATATCAACTATTCGTTTTTTGACGCGCAGGGGCAAACTTCGACCGATTGGCATATTTTCCCTTCAATCGGCGTGAGCCAGGCACAGGAGATGGTCAAAGCCGGGAAGGAAGTTGTGGTGGCGGCCGGAAGATACAAACTGGCTTCATTGAAGTCGGCGATCAATGGCAGGCTCTTCAATGTCCTGATTACGGATGAAATGGCGGCGAGAGAGTTGCTGACCTCTGAATAATCGCCCCGTCAATAATCTCCGAAGGTTCCCGTGGAGGACGTTCCGCCAATCCGCGCGCTATAACTTTCGTGATGCGCGGGCTTTTAATTGCTGAAGCGCTATTTCAATCTGCTGGCGGACCGGCTCGCTCTTCTCCTGCTTGAGCAACCTCTCCAATGGTTCGATGGCCCGGCGGTCTCCGGTTTCACTCAGCGCATACGCCGCAGCCCCTCGAACACCGTCCGTGCTGTCATTGAGCGCGGTCAGCAGTAGCTCGACTGCGCGATCGCCACCGATCCTTCCCAATGAAAAGGCGGTGGAGGCGCGCACCTGATGGCTTTCATCACTCAACACCCGGCTCAGCGCCTCGACCGCCTTCTCGTCCTTTATGTGACCCAGAGCGGAAACGGCGCTCTCCCGTTCATCGGCGGACGAGGATTTGAGAATGGCTATGAGCGCGTCGCGCGCCTTAGCGCCTCCGACGCCACCCAGCGCAATGACGGCGATACGCCGGTCACGGGCATCAGAGCTTTGCAGCAGTCTGATGAGCGGTTCTGCGGCTTTGACATAGCCTCGCTCTCCAAGCGCCAACGCCGCGTCACGGCGGATCTCTTGGGCAGGGTCATTGAGCGCGGAGATCAAAAGATCGCTGCTGGCGCCGTCATCACGCTGAATGAGCGCCTCGACAGCCGCGCGCCTCGCTGACACATCTCGATTCTTGAGTTGCGCGGCGAGCTTCGCCAGATCGACCGCTTCCTGCGCCGAGGGCGGGGAATCCAGCAACGTACAGCAAAAGATGGCAGTCGCTGCCGCCAGAATGGTGTTTGAGAAACGTTCGGCCAACACGGAGCCGCCTCCAATCAGCGGTGAGACGTTCACTGCGCAACCTTCGATGGTTCGATTATGGTCTCTGCCCGCCGCCGAGGTAAACGAAAATTGTCACTCAAGAACGGCGGGGCAGTTCGGCGTCGTTACCAACTCTTTGCGGCAAAGGCGGCGCGGCTTTTTGTTCCTGATGTGGCCTTTTGGTTAGTTCGCGTATTGGCGATTTTGCCAAAAGCTTTCTGAATTCGACTTTGTCGTAAGCCACGGCCAGGCCGATCATCAAAACTTGCATTAACAAAACGGCGGACAGCGACGGCCAAAGCGGCAGACACTTGTCGCACATCCGATTGATACCCGGATTCCACGGACTGCCATACAGGATCACCAGATGCAGCAGGTAGATCGGCAAAGTCCTGCGTCCCACTGTGAGCAGCGTTGGCGGAACGGCGCGGACTCTGGCCGAGAGCAATGCGATGGGGACGATCAAAAGAAACACCGACCCTAACCGCAATAGTGCGAGGTCGGGATTGGAAGCCCAGAAATGGGCCGAGCCATAACCGGCCGCCTTGAGATGCCCGGCATAGTAATAAAGCGCCAGCAAAGCCATTCCCGTGACGATCAATCTGCGACTCAGACCGGAAGGCTCTAACTGGCGTCCGTCGCCGGCCAGGTAAAAGCCCAACAAGCCCCCGAACATCACGTAACCCGCCCAAGGAAAGAGCGGGAAGAGGGAGCCGCTTTCGCTGTAGAAATAGGCGGCGATCGGCGCCGGCAGCCACTCGTTCCAACCGATATGCTCACAGAAAGGGGCGAAGGCGAAGAAAAAGAGGCAGCCACACCCGAATACCGCGAGCTCGTTGAGCCTCAATTTTTCCGACAGAAAGGCCCCGAACAACAGCAGGAGGATCCCCAGGCCGATCAACTGCAAGACGTCGACAGTCCAGAACGCGCGCCACTGTTCATCCGGCGCGGAAAAAACGCCGATGATGGAGGGCGAGGGGAATCGTAAAAGGTAGCCGAGGGCGAATAGCAGCAGCGCCCTTTTGACGCCTTTGGCGACGCGCGGATTGTCGCGAAACGGCAGGGCGGTTGACCGTAGAAGGTAGACAAAGACCGCACCGACCGTTAGCAGGAAGATCGGCGCGGTCAGCCCGCGCGTAAATTGCCAGAGCTTAAAGCCCGGGTAGTCGTAGCTGCGATACTCATCGAGGAGCAGCACGTCAACCGTGTGCCCCTCCACCATCATCATCACCGCCAGGGCGCGCAGCAGGTCCAGGAAGACTATCCTACGTGGTTTTATCGTCGCCTCCATTTTGAGCCTCGGTAAAGTGGGATTGGTAAGCTGTGATGAATCGAACATCGAGGTCGCGCTCCGCAATCCCCATTTACCTGAAAACCGCCGCCTGCTCTCAAGAAACGAATGTGGCGCGATGGGTGTGGCCTTTTATGCCCGGTGTGGCGCTTTGAACGTCGTCTTACATCCTGTTCGTACGCGGCTCGCAGGCGGATCAGGCAATCGGCCCCCTCAGCCTGGAGAAGGAGCAAAGCCTTTACCCGACGAGTTTGGCGATTAACGAGCCGGCCGGAGATGAAGGCGCGTCTTCGCTCTCTGCCGTCAAAAAGAGACCGAAATCAGACAATAACATTTTGGCGTCAATCCTTGCCCCGGCGCTCTTGGAGGACGCGACTACTTGAGGCCAATGAAATTACAACGACGCCTGTGCTTGAGCAATGTTTATGCCAAAAGCGCGGTGAATAATGGCGCGGATTTTGAATGCGGAAGCGGGTGATGATCGGAAAGGGGGGGAGATCAACGCCTCGCATTTTTTCGCTGACTCGCGTTCAATCCGTATTTTTTGATTTTGGCGTGTAATGTAGAAGAGTGCAGGCCCAGCAGATTCGCTGCGCGTTTCTGATTGCCTTTTGTCAATTCGAGGACGCGCTCGATGATCCCCCGTTCAAAACGCCGCACTTCGGTCATCAGATTGACGCCTTGGTCGAGACCCAGATCGATGATGTATCTCGCGAGCGCGGGATCTAAAGAGGGCGCCGCCTGAGAAGCAGCGGTTTCTCCGTCGGCTTCGGACGTGTTGAGGGCGTCCAGCGCCGTCGGGAGACAGAGAGCCTCATCCTTTGTGGCTACTTCAGCAGGATCAAATTTGCAATCTACACCGTTCATGGCGTCAGACTGGCTCATACCATCGGCTATTCTATTGGGACCGGCGCTAAAGAGTCTTTCTACTCAGCCCAGTCTGAATTCGACATGGCCTGAAAAAGATGCAGAGAAGAGATGGCGAAGCTTGGGTAACCACTCTTCTCTGCGAATAAACTGTAAGCGAAAGGATCTGCTCAAACTCTTCATGAGCCTGCAACAGATGTGCCAGGGTCTACGAAGTGAAGTGGTGAAGGGGTTGGAGCGCACGCCAGCGTTTCCAAATTTGCTCAAAGCGCTTAACTCTTAAAATGCGTCGGAGTGGTTGAATCGGGTTGATCGACGGCAGCCAGTTGGTCACGCCGCTCGCCGCTTCTTCTGCCGGACATCAGCGCTGCGATTCTTCGGATGAATGAACGTATGTAAAATAAACCGCCAACGAACGAGGCGACCAGCAACTGCCAAACCAGAGCTCCGGAGCCGGGGTCTGTATAGAGAAAAGCAAAGGTATGAATGTCGCTCCAGCTGAAAATATACAAAAAAGTGAGGCCCTGCGTCATAATAGTTACCTCCTTCCGAACATAGCCGCGTAGGAGCCGAATAAATTCAGCGCATACGTGATGGCGCGTTTTCATCGTTTCGGGATGTCGCTCATTACAACATGAACGATTCCCATAAAGAGTTATGCGCGCTCACGCATTCGGATCTCTGGCGCCTAGGTTTTATGGGGGAGCGCTCCAACTTCAGGACGTTCTCTTATCCGGATGGACCAGAAATTTTATGCGCTAATTTCAGTTCACCTTGACATGGATGGATAGGAAATCCTGCCATCGTTCCATAAAATTTTGATGCGGGTTTCCCGCTCGCCTTCATCGCTTCAACTTCCCCTCCTGTAATCACACTCACTCTTTGAGGGCTGACAGTTCTGCGCCGTCTCAAAAATTTGGGGCGGACGAGTTTGGGATACCGCCTTCGCGAAAAGCGCGCCATCGCGAGTTTTTCCATTTAAAGGCGATACCAAACTCGTTCTCGCCCATAGTGTTTGATAGTCATTTTCAAGGAGGAAGAAAAGCTTGCTACTCCGTCGTCACCTGGATCGATTTGGCCACCCACTTGCCCTCCGACTCCGCCGCTTCGCAAGTCACCTTCACTCCGGGTTTCAGGTCCGCAAGCGAGAGGGTTTTATCCCCTTGGGTGAGCTTGGTGGAATCGTTGATGACAAGGCGGACTTCGGCCCCAGCGCTATCCTTTATGACTACTTCTTTCTTATCTGCGTCGACCGACGCGACTTCGCCGCTGACTGTCTTGTCTTCGGCTGACAAGTCCGGCTGGTGCGCGGTAATAATCGCTTGCCCGAGCGAGGCCACGAAAAGAATCAGGGAAAAAGCAAACAAGCGCTTCATCACATTCATATCCACATACTCCTTGTTTTCTGTCTACGGTTGAGTTGAAAGGCGAGAATTATTGCCGAGAATTACTTCCCGTTTTTCTGCCTGCGTTTTGGGGGAGAAGGGGGAGGAGGGACAAGCGCCATGCTTCGCAGTCAATGGTCCGGCTAACCCGGCGTGGCAATGCGACTTACGACACTGAAACGTATCAGCAACTGTAATGCCTTGTTTGGCGCCATACTATTTGTGGAGCCATAAGCCTTTAAATCGGCCTGCATTGTGGGATTGAATTCCTTTGAGACGTGGGATCATGTGTGGCTTTATGTGCGCTCGTGAGCAAAAAAGCCACATGCATCAAGCCACACACCGGCGGGCGCCGGAGCCTTGACTAATTCGGCCGGCAAATGCTCATGAAATATAATGTGTTTCCGCATAGGGTCCAGGCGTCTTCGGAAGACGGGCGCCTCAGGCGCCGCGGTCGATAGACCGGCGAAATCAGGAATGAGAGGCGCACAGGTTGCATAGAACTATGGGCGATTCTTTTTTGCGCATTGATCTCAAAGTTGCAAGCCGCCGAGCGAGAGAATTTATGAACAGCCGAAACCAAGCTCTGATCTTTCGGTATGGCATAGCGGTGTTAGCTTTCGTAGCCGCTTTGCTCATAACTCAACTCCTCTGGCCGTTGATTGATCCGGCCGCTACGCCGCTGTTTTTCGCCGCCGTGATGGTCGCCGCATTTTATGGCGGCTTGGGGCCGGGTTTGCTGGCGACCGCTTTGTCCACCTGGGCAGTTGATTTCTTCTTCATCGCTCCGTTCAACACACTGGAATTCACCGTCGCCAACCTGGTGCGCGCGGGCGTGTTTATGCTGGTGGCGATCATCATCAGTTGGCTCAATGCGGCGCGTAAGAAATTGATGGACGACCTCAGCGAGAGGAATCGGGAGCGGGAGACGCTTCTGACGCAGATCAGCAGCTTCAACGATGAATTACGCAGTCAGGTCGAGGCCGCGACGCGGGAACTGTCGGCGTCCAATCAGGCGCTGCTGCAAACACAGCAACGGCTGATCCGTTCGGAGAGGCTGGCCGTGGCCGGCCAGATGGCGGCCTCGCTGGCCCACGAGATCGGCACTCCGCTCAACGCCATCTCCGGCCATTTGCAACTCCTGGCGCGCGATCATCCTGATGCGCCAGACACGCAGCGCCGCGTTCAGGTTATCACAAAGCAACTCGAATTCATTGTCGGGATCGTCAGAAGGCTGCTCGAATGGGCGCACAAGAAGCAGTTGCGCTTCAGGCCGGCCGATCTCAATCTGCTGATGCGCGAGATTCTGACGCTCGTCTCACCGACGCTCGAACAGCATGCGATCACGGTCTCTATCGATCTCACTGACGGTCTGCCGCCGGTCCCCGTTGACCGCGACGGCCTTAACCAAGTCTTTCTCAACCTCATCAACAACAGTCTGGACGCGATGCCGGACGGGGGGCGACTGGAGATCTCCACCCGGCTCGACCGTGATGACGGGATGGTCGAGCTGACTTTACGAGACACGGGCATGGGTATTGATTCTGACGCGATGGAACACATCTTTGAGCCGATGTGGACGACCAAACCTTCAGGCAGCGGGTTCGGTCTGGCCATCGCGCACGACATCATCGTCGAGCACGGCGGCCAGATCGAGGCCGTTTGCGAACAAGGTCAGGGCGCCACTTTCATCGTGAGACTGCCGCTCAGCGAGGCCGGCGCGGCGCCGGAAACACGAAAAGAGGTGATGGCTAATGTCGCATGAGACGCCGAGCATACTGATCGTGGATGACGACCCGGTGACATGCGAGTTGTTGTGCGAGGTCTTCACGCGTGAAGGGTTCGCCGCGCGCTTCACGCAGAGCGGAGAATCGGCGCTCGCCGAGATCAGAAGCGATCAGCCGGACATACTCGTCAGCGACATCCGCATGAAGACGAGGCTCGACGGCCTCGCGCTGCTCGACCACGCGCAGCGGGAATGGCCTTCGCTGCCCGTCATTTTGATGACCGCATTTGGCTCTCTCGAGACGGCGATCAAGGCCGTCAAGGAAGGGGCCTTCGATTACATCAGCAAGCCCTTCGACATCGAGACGATGGTGGCGACGGTGCAGCGGGCGCTCGCCCTGCGCGCGACCGGGCTGAAGAACGGGCTAGATGACGGGGGCGGGGAGGAAGAGATCGCTTCCGGCCTGGTCGGGCGCAATCCGGCGATGCTGGAAATCTACAAGATGATCGCCCTCGTCTCCGATTCGCGTGCGGCTGTGCTGATCACAGGCGAGTCGGGAACGGGCAAGGAACTCGTCGCCCGCGCCATCCATGCCCACGGCCTGCGCCAGGGCTCGCCGTTCGTGGCCGTCAATTGCGGGGCGCTTACAGAGACGCTGCTCGAATCCGAACTGTTCGGCCACGTCAAAGGCGCCTTCACCGGGGCCATCGCCAACAAGCGCGGCATCTTCGAGCAGGCCGGCGAGGGCACGGTGTTTTTGGACGAGATCAGCGAGACAAGCGCGGCGCTGCAGGTAAAACTCCTGCGCGTGCTGCAAGAGCGCGAGGTCGTTCCGGTGGGGGGCAATTCTCCGGTGAAAGTGCAGGCGCGGGTAATCGCCGCGAGCAACTGCGACCTCGAGAAGTTGTGCGGTGAGGGGCAATTTCGTCGAGACCTGTTCTACCGGCTGAACGTCATCAACATTCACCTCCCGCCTTTGCGCGAACGCCGCGACGACATCCCGCTGCTGGTCACTCACCTATTACGGAAGCATACGCCGGCGCTTACAAATGGACAAACGCCGCCCGTCGTCGACGAACGCGCGCTTCATTACTTGGTCTTATATTCATGGCCCGGCAACGTCCGGGAGTTGGAGAACGTCATCGAGCGTGCAATCACTCTCAACCGCAGCGGACGGATTACTCCGGAAGACCTCCCGCCGAAAGTTTGCGGATACGACGCCGAGAGTGTCGCGGCCAAACCCGGCGCCGACGATCTGGCCGCGCTCTTCGTGGGGCTGCCGACAATTGACGAGATGGAGCGCCGTTATTTGCTGTACGTCCTCGACGCGACGGGCGGCAATCGCAAGCGGGCGGCGGAGATCCTCGGCATCAATCGCCGGACTCTTTACCGGATGGCGGAGCGATTCCAAATTGAACTTTGATGTGGCGCGGTTATTGCTGCGTTTCCGAACGTCCCAAGGACGCTTATGGAAACTCAAATGAAAACCTGCCCCACAATCTTCTCTTCTCTGGCTCTGGCGATCTGCGTGGCCATT
>Ga0209382_10004606_pt1 | contig 18351 bp, 13 predicted proteins | sample SoiMetdeltSBSDD5_FD_187599 | JGI IMG/M metagenome (GOLD analysis project Ga0209382, IMG submission 187599) | Bulk soil microbial communities from a Populus tree surrounding site in Tennessee, USA - Soil MetaG P. deltoides SBSDD5 (SPAdes) (version 2) | ecosystem: Environmental > Terrestrial >...
AGCACGCATGCTGCCGGTCTCCTCGTACGCGTTGATGATGTCCAACTCTTCCCTCGCAGTCTTCAATAGAGGCAGTCCTTCGGGGCGCTGATGATCGTTGGCTTCGCAACCCCGATCTCAGGCCCCGAAGGACCCTCATCGACCGATCAACACGCCCCCTGCGAGGTGGGGACTTTCACTGGCCACAGCCGGAGACTTTTCCATGGCCACGGACACGACCTCGCCCGCAGCAATTGGCTTAAAGTGTACGGCCGGTTGCCGCTGCGTTCGTTTGTGGTCGGGCGATAGTCCAATCCATCCGCCGGCGCGGTCCACGTGCCGCGCTAACTGCTCCAGTTGGTGTGAAGCCTCCCAACTGCGGGGACGTGGGACGAATTCTTCACGCTCTTCTTTTCCGCTGTGGTACTCGTATATCCGTGTCGCCACGACCACGTCGCCAAGTCTTAGGTCGTCAGTGAGAGCGCCGGCCACGCCGACGAATAGCAGTGCCTTGGGCGCGAAGAGGCCGATGGCGCGTTCAGCTATCACTTCCCGCCCCGATGTTGCCCTCGCCGACCGTCGCCAGCGCGATCCGACATGGTACGCGCGGAAGGAATCCCTCCTCGAACAGGGTGCCCGCTGGATGTAGCCGCGGACGTATGCCGCTCAGTTGTGTGCGAAGAGCCTGGAACTCAAGGCTTAATGCGGTTAAAATCACGACAGTATCGTCCTGGTGCCGGTCTTTAATCTTGGGGGACACCAGCTCGTGCGGGTCCTGGCTACACGGGCTGATCAACGAATACCAGCGGGCCGCGTAGCCGAAACCGAGTTCTCGAACGGTACAGGCACTTCCAGCCTAATAGTCGTCCTCATCGAGGTACCGAGTCGACAGCCACTGAGCGATGGTGCGCGCAACCGGTGGCGGCACGGCATTGGCGACCTGGAGCGGCTGTTCCCATCTGGGTCCGCAGAAGACATAGTCGTCTTCGAAACCCTGGATGCGGGCTGCTTCTCGAACGGAAATTGTCCTGTGTAGCCAGGGATGAACGGGTAGGGCGCGATGCCCGGCGACAAGCGTGCGCGCAAGATCCCGCTCAAGTCGCCTGTAGGAAATCGGTCCCCCGCCCGCCTCGATGGCCTCGATCTTCTGTACGACCTTCTGAGAATGGCGCATTGTCGAGGCGTTAACCAACGTCGTGCCATCGGGCAGTTTCTCGTACTCCGCGTCCGTCGAGTGAGGCAAGCCCAGCGGGCCTCGAAGGACGTCCTCAAGCCTGGGTGTCTCGTCCAGGTCCGCTGTCTCGCCCGCTGCAGGTTCGCCGGGCAGGCGGTGAGTGCGCTCGGGAGGTAGCGGCGCCGGCCCGAGGTGCGTTCGCCGTGCGAGGAAGAACAGCCGGCGGCGGTTCTGGGGCACCCCGAAATGCGCAGCCACGAACTCGTAGACGTTTGCGTTGAACCTCCGGCGCAAACGGCGAAGGATTCTGGTCTGGAAGCCGACACCGTTGACACGGCGTAGGCCAGGTACGTTTTCAAGCACTATGTACCGGGCACCTAGGTCCTCTGCCACGCGCACAACATGCTCGTACAGTCGATTCTTCTCATCGTCAGGCTTGCGCGAGCCGGCGTGTGAGTAACCTTGGCATGGAGGACCAGCTAAGATCACGTCGGGCTCGTCGAGATCCGGGCACACATTCCTGATGTCGTCGGCGGTCAGCTTTGACACGTCGGCCTCGATGACGAGGACACCTGGGTTGTTGGCACGGTACGTCTGGGCGGCATGGCGGTCGAGTTCGACCGCCAGCGCGATCCTGAAGCCGGCTTGAGCGAATCCGCTTCCCAGCCCGCCGGCGCCGCCGAACAGGTCGATGGCGGTGCGCTCCCTCCCGGTCCTGTGGACGGTTGCCGCCCGCGGCGGGGACGGTCGTGTCGCGGGTGGGCAGAACGAGACCAGCACGCAGTTGCCGCACTGCGGTCTTGCGGTGCACACGGCTCGCCCGTGGTGGATGAGGTTGACATGTAGCTGCCGCCGCAGGCGGGAGGGGACTACCCGCTCGAACGCGTCGTGGTCGAATTTCTGGCGGCGATCGCCAACAATGCCCAGCCGGTTGAAGATGCGCTGGATGTGGGTGTCAACGGCGAATCTCTCGTGGCCGAGCGCATACGAGGCGATGCACCGGGCTGACTTCACGCCTATGCCTGGCAGGCGGGTGAGGTATGCCTCGGCTTCGGCGGGGGGGAACTCGCGGAGATATTCGAGGGTTAGGTCATCGCCTTCGGCGGGTCCCACACCGCGTGCAAGATTGTCGGTGTTGACGGCCTGGAGCAGCTTCTTGACCTTGTCGGCTCGCTGGCGCTGGAGCCCGCCGACCCGGAGTAGAGCTTCAAGATCGGTGGTGGGTGCGCTCATCATGTCGAGCCACGCGGGGTACTTAGCCCTGAGATCCTCGAAGACGCGGCGGTATATGGCCTCGTGGGTGTTAAGGCTGAGAAGGATGTAGACGGTCTCGGCCAGCACGTCGTCTGCGATGTTGCCGAGGTCGGCCGAGCGGTACCTCACCTCCAGGAGCTCAGCGATCCGTTCGATAGTCGGGCGCAGGAGCTGGCCGTGCTTGGTCGTGATGCTGCCTGGCCGATCAGGTTGGCTGTCGCGGCTCCTCGCCACCATTCACCCTTTCACCCGCGAAGCTGACCCGGCATGACTGGTACGCGCGATCGGAGCCCAACTAGGGCCTGCTAGCGACTGGCAGGCCAGCCGCCTCCGTCCGCCGTGTCCCGTCTGGCACGCGCTGCAACGTGATCGTGCCGTGCCGCCGGCGGCACGTCAACGACCATGGCCGACCTGCTGGCCGGCGCGTCGCCATCTGCGCAATTACGGAGGGAAGCGCTGGGCAAGCCAGGCCCGCACTGCCTCGCTCGTGGTGTACCCGTGGCTGCGCAGGGCGTCCGTGATGTCGCGGGCGGCGACAAGGACGATTGGATGGCCGTCATTGCGGACCTCCTCGTAGGCTTGGCGGTCGAAATGCGAGGTGGTCACGAACACACCGAACATCCGGTGGCGGATCCGCGAGATGAGCCGCGACACCTCGCGGACGCCCACCCCGTTGCCCGATCGATAGCACTTCGCCTCAAGTGCAAAGTCCATGCTAATCCGGTCCGTTGGCGGGCCTATGAGGTACTCCGCGATCGCGTCACGCCCGCCATCCTGGCTGGGCCGTGTTAGGTCCACCCGGCCGGTGGCTGGGGCGAGCATCCGCCATAGTTCGACGGCACAGGCTTCGAAGTCGTGAGGGCGGTCGGCGAACCATGAGTGGATCACCGAGATGATCTCTTTCCCGTCGGGGTCGGCCGGCGCCTGGACTTCACGGGTGCGCACGGTTGTTGTGGGCTGCGCCACCAGGGGCCGGTACACCCGCCCTTCGACCCACGCCCGCCACGACAGTGGGCACGGTGGTCCGTCTGTTTTGCCGGCAATTACGTCGGATAGCCAGTTGCGCGAGATCGTCGCCTCGTCGAGCACGGTGAAGCGTGCCCGGTAGTTTTGGAATCGTAGGCCGTCCTTGCTCCGCCAGATCGCCTGTAGATCATCGTCTGGATGTGTCGTGCCGCTGCCGGGCGCCAGTAGGCCGCGGAACCTCACGTCCCGGTACGTGCCTGCCCGCGTGAACAGCAAGAAGGGCGGGACGGTCAGCCGGTCATCGTGCGAGCCGTAGCACCTGGCGAACACGTCTCGCAGGAGGAGATTGCCGCGGCGGTCGGTGCTGTGGAGGTCGCGGCCGGGTGTCTTGTTGTCACCGTAGTAGGTGAAGATCCCTGTTTGCTCGTCCAGCACGTCTGGCCAGTCGGGGTCGCGGCTGCTGGAGCACAGCGCTACGAGGCGGACCGTGCCCGCGCGTGGAGATCCGGCGAAGCGAAAGCCTCCCTGGTTGCCGACGGGAACTAGCTTGGCGATGGGATCATCGGCGGAGTTCCCGGCTCTGCCGCCCGCGTAGTACTGGTCGACCACGAGGTCGGCTGCCGCAAGACTGTCGAGGCCGTTGTTCCGGATGGGGCCATTCACAACGGCAGCGTATGCGCTCCGTGTGCGCTCCTACGCAGGGCTCATTGGGGTCCGAGGAAGCCGAGGTCGAGCCGATCGAAGGTTCCGATCATGAGCCCGCGGTCGAGGAAACGGTTGAATTCTTCGCGACTTGTCTCTGCATTGCTGCCATTTCGCTGCCGGGCTCGTCGGAGGGGTCCGTCGCTTTGAGCGCCAGCGTGATCGAGACAGACTTGGGCTGTGAAGGTGTCGAGCCGTCCTCGCTCGTGGCTGCCGCCGAAGTCCGCGTTCGCTGGGTCTGGTTCCCGCCGGGTTGCGGGGAAATGATGCCCCGTAGCGAAAGCCGTCCGGCGCGGCTGGCCGAGGTCGAGATGCCTGCCGAACAATGCCCTTTGGCGCTAAGGGGACCGTCGGCACCCGACACAACTCTTCGAATCCAATCGGTTGGTGTACGCATCTATAGCCAGCTCAATCGCGCCTACAAACGTGGGGTGAAGAAGCCCACGTCAGGATCTTCGATCGAACCGACGAGAAGGCCGCGATCGAGGAAGCGGTTGAACTGCTCGCAAGCGGTCTCCGGCACGAGGGCGCAGTTGTGGCATGCGGCGAGGTTGCATGAGTCAGGTCCCTGCCCGCTGGTGCTTCCTACCTCCATGCAGACGGGGTCGGCTGAGCACCAGGTGGCAGCTTCGATTGCGTTGGCCACGATCCGGGTGAGGTGTTCGGGCCGGCCCATCCGGACCAACCCGCCCATGGTGCCCTCGGCGTCGCCGGCGGCGGTGTAGATGAGCACACCAGCCATCGCGTGAGGCGGGGGACTCGCGTAGAGGCGCTCGCGCAGCGACGCGGAGCTGTAGCCGCACTCGAATGTGAGCTGGTTGATCAGCACGTGCGCAAGGGTGTGGAGCATTGGAAGCCGCGCCGCGAGCTGCCGTTCCGTCAAGCTTCGGCGTGTTGCTGCTTCGTCGAATCTGTGCTGCAACAGGGCCGCCCGCTGCGCCACGCCGGCACGGGCTTCCCAGGCGCTGAGTCGGTCTTCGTTGAGAGTAAGGAAGATCCCCTCACCGTATGCGAGCGCGGCGGGAAGCCAATCCTCATTTGAGCCAGCATCTGGCCGGCGGAGCAGCCTCTTGCGCTGCTCGATTTGTGACGGCGTCTCTGGCACGATGCGCTCGAAGCCAACCAGTGCGCGGGTCTCGCGGAGACGATCGACCAGCAAGATCCCGTCGAAGTGGTCTGCTATCCATTCGCCGTATTGGGAGGTCGGGAATGTGCGACTCTCAAGTTCGGCGTGTCTTTGCGGTTTTCCGAGCACGTTGAATTCCGCCCGGCGGAACTCAGTCTCGCCTTCGCTAGGCCCGCTGTTGTCCTCTCGCGGGACGTCGTTGCGGTCGGAGAAGTACTCGTCGAGGGCGGCCTCCAAGGTGCTGTCGTGGAATCCTTCAAGATCGGCTCTCGCGATGTTCCGCATCGTCCCGGGCGCTCCCTTCTGGCCAGTGTCACGAAATATCTGCAGTACGGTCGATAGTCCTGCATGCGATCCGAAAAGTTCAAGTATGGCCTCGATGGCGGGATCGTCTGACTGCGGGAGATAGATGGAGCTCCGTGTTACCGCGTAATAGACGTTGCTTGCTGAGCGCAAAGAACCCTTGATCGTGCCGCCGCATCCCATGCCTTCTTCAGTGCCGTGCCAGGGCGCCTTGCCAGGACAGGTATACAGCTCACCCTCAGTCAGGTTGCTCGATAGGAATGATCGGTCAGCACTTCCGTCGGTGATGCCTGACATCGTGCGGAACTTCCCACAATCGCATTCGACCCGCTGCGCGGATAGGCTGGCACCACCAGTTGACCGTAGCCGGAGTACGCCATTGCAGGTCGGGTCTAGCGATTTGTGAACCCATTCCCTGAAAGGGAAGTCTTGCGCGTGTCCTGCGGCGCAGATCGCCACGAATGGCACCTGGACAAGCCACCCCTTGTCGCAATGGGGGCAACGCTTCCGGCCGCGGGTGTGAAGCGGCTGCTGCGTAAGCCGTAAACACTTACCGTTGCGGCAAAAGTGCATCTGGGGAAACCGGACCATCGGCACGGTGAGTGTCGCGTTCGGCGCTGGACCGGATGCGAGCGTCCGTCGCTCCCTGAAATCGGGTGGCAGGCGGAACTCCTTTACCTGTAGGTACCGCTGTAGCCGCCATTCCTCAATATTGAATTCCGAGACGTCAAGGTTCGCCGAATCCTCACCGCCGCCCTCCCTCCGGAACCACGCGTCAAGCCCTGCCGTCATGACTGAGATGCCGTCTGGCCCGGTCACCATGGCGCCTACGCCGAACGGTGCAACGAGCTGCGCCCGGCGCACCGGGGTGCCAGGCCGGATCATCCGCTACTCCCTTCGTTCTCCAGCGCATAGATCCCAGTGATGACGCCACGGCACTCAGCATCGACGTTCCTTAGGGACGTGGGCGTTGGCCAGGAGCGCACTCGTTCCTCGGGGTCGGCGTAGTCACCCGCCGCGTACATGAGGCCCGGTTCCGATGCCGTCCCTGGTCGCCGCCACTCGCCAGGCAGCCACCGCTCCCATTCGCCAATGCGCTTCTGCAGGTACCGGTCGAGCGTGGCGCTCTCGTCCGGATCCACAGTCTGGACTCGTTGCCGGACGATCTCCGCGACCTCGTTGATCGCGGCGATGGGCATGGGGTACGGGCTACCGGCTACGGCGCTGTCCAGGCGTTGCCGGACCCAGGCGATGAGCACTGCGTGAAGGGACCTCTCTAGAACCGGCGGTGCGAATGGCGTCACGCTGGTCGGTTCGACTTGAGCGTAGAGCCGTTCGTGATACGAACGGAACTTCTCGTAGTGGCTGCGGTCACGCGGCTTTGTTGGGCTATAGATAGTGGCGATGAGTCCGGGCCTTTCGAACCACCGCCGCCCGACCCGGCCGGTCACCTGGATGTACTGGGAAGTCGATTTTGGCTGGCCGACTACGGCCATCACAGAGAGGCGGTCGATATCAATCCCGACCTCGATGATGTTCGATGCTAAGCAGACGTCGACCGTCTCACGCCGAGCACCGTATGGTACCTCTAGTGCTTCCATCACTGAGGGAACATCATCGTTCTGGAGCCGGCCGGTGAGTTCCAGCTCTCGGTTCAGCCTTCGCACATCATCCCAGGAGGCGCCGCGGCGGTTGCGGATTACCTTCATGTAATCGGGGATGTCTGATTGCAGTAGCGAAAGCGACGTCCCTAGCTCCCGCAGGCTGTTGAAGAAGACCATGAGCGTCCAGTATGGGTCCCGTTGCACCTCAGGGATGTCCATGCCTGCTTGCAGGAGCGCGGCGAAGGTTCGCACTTGGGCAGTTTGCAGGGAGCCGAGGCCGCCACCGTGGATGCCGACGTACATCCGCCCTTCGTGGATCTCACCGGCTCGTGCGTGCGAGCCGGAGTACGTCGCATACCTTGCGAAGAAGGAGTCGCTCGCGTCCACGCCATGTGGTGGGAAGAGGGCCACGTTCTCCCTGGCGAAGAGTGCGTTGACCTGGTCCGCGTACCGCCTGATTGTGGCGGTGGAACTCACGATCTTGGGCTTGGCAGCTAGCGGGTGGCGGCGATCGATGCAGAGCTGCTCGATGACCGACTCGTAGAGGCCGACCATGGATCCGAGGGGCCCAGATATGAGATGGAGTTCATCCTGGATGATTAGCCCGGGAGGAGATGTCTGGTGTATGCCGTCAGGACCAAGACCGAATAGGGACCTTGCGTCATGGCGCCACGCGAGCTGAGCGAATTTGTCAACGGTGCCGATGACGATCGCCGGCCGATGTTCGTAGATATCCTCGTCGATAACGTATAGCGGTAGCCCCTTCGCAAATTCGCATTCCTGGTCGGGGCAGCTGACGCGGACTGTTCCTTTTGTCTCGTCGTATCCTACCAGTCGAGGACCCTTGGCCCCACGCCCGCGTTTTGTGTTGTCCTTTAGCGGGCCGATCTGAGCGGCACACCAGGGGCACCGGATCACGAGAAACGGGTTAGGCCCCCGACCCGCGCGAAGGTTGCGAAGGTCCACCAGTGCCCGCTTGCGCGTGTTCGGCGCTGTGTCGCCGCCGACCCAGATCCCGATCGTGAACGGAGCTTCTCCTGGCACCTTCTCGCTGTGGCGGATCATCTCCATCGCGCAGACCAGGGCCGCCGCCCTCTGGAACTGCTGAGCTGTGAGTAGCCGTAGCGTGTATCGCATTAGAACCTCGACACCTACGTCTGCTGGGTCCCTGAGGCGGCGGAGGAATACACTGAAGGCGGAAAGGCCGAGGTATGCCTCCGTCTTTCCCCCTCCGGTCGGGAAGAAGATAAGGTCGACGAGCTCCCGATCATGGTGTACGCGGTTAGCGCACGACGGGATAGCGGCCAGGATGAACGCAATCTGGAACGGCCGCCACGCTCCCCGGCCCGGCGGTGGCGCCAAAGGGTCAGCTGGTCGGCGTGGCTCTCTCAGCCTGACGGCCTTGGAGCGCTCGTCGTAGACGAGATCGCGGGTCGTGCCGGCGGAATGGACCTGCTGGAGTAGGACCGCTCGGTTGGCAAGAACAAACGCGCGCTGGATGTTTTCGTCTTTTCTGACAAGGTCAAGTCCTTCGCGCATCCTCGCGGCGACGTCGCGGCATGCTGCAAGGTGGCGGGCCGCGGTCCTCCCATGCCTTTCGCCAAGGGAGGAGATCTCGGCCTCGCGGCGCTGGATCCAGCGTTCATAGAGGTCGATCACTTCCGTTAGGGACTCGAACCCGTCGTTCCCCTCGACCAGCCGGGCGAGGGGAGCCATCGGGACCTTGACGTCTGATCCGTCGGCGCGAGTGATGTCCGGTGTAATGCTGGGCGTCTCAACAACGGGCAGCGGTTCGCCTCGGACCTCTGAGCATCTGGTTCCCTGCTGATTCGCTGTCCAGTCGGCGGCACATCCGTGGCCAACCGCGAACGTGGGTAGGGCTCGGTAGAGGAGGTCCATTGACTCCTCCTCCTCGTCGCGGACAGCGTGCTCGGCCTCCGGGTAGGGAAGGACCAACGGCATACCTCCGATGGATACTTTGAAGGCGACCTGAAAGAGGAAATGGTTGGGTGTGTTTCCCTCCGTTAGATTCATTACGCCCGCCGTGATCAAGGAGGTGCCGTCGCCTCGGGGGCGGGAAACGATGAACGCCCGGACGTCGAGCCCTTCCAGATTTTCGGCCGTAACAGACGGCTCGGATCGGCCGGCCCGCGAGCGAAGGTTGTCGGCCGTCCACTCGGCCCGAAGCGTGCACGGTGAGCGGAACCACCACGACCGGGCCTGCTTCCCGGCCGGGACTTCGCGCTGCAGGTAGCGACCGGCCGATAGTGCAAGGTGGACGTGCGTGCCTGCGGTCAGATCAACCAGGAACGTTACTGCCATCGTGGTAGGGCGGAATTCGTTTGCGCCTGAGAGGTCCAGGTCATGGTCGGGCTTTTCGTAATCCAAGCCCCCTTGTGCCTCTCCCGCACGGTCTTGGAATCCTGATGTTGCGACGTCCGTGTCGGAATCGCCTTCCACGGGCTCCGGCGGTCCCTCCCCCGCCATCAGCTCCTCCTGCGGGCGGGCCCGCCCCCCGCTGCTGTAGAGCACAGCGATTCCGTATCGTCGATCAGGGCTGTCGCGGGTGAGGATTTCTTCTCCGTTGCCTGCCTGGCGTCGGGGCATCCAGGCGGTCTCTTCATCGACGGTGCCGGTGGCGGGGTCGAACGGTTCGCCCTGCGGGTCGGGGCCGACCAACTCCCTCCGCAAGACGTCGAGTACGGTCGCCCTTGCCTCAAGGTAGCTGGCCACGTGTAGTCCCCCCTGTAATGAGTTGGGCGATGTGTTTCTGCAGCCCGTCTCTGACTAGCACGCATAACCGGTCGGTAGCTCTTGACACGCCCACGTAGAAGAGGCGCTGCGCCTGGGGGGTATCGACCTCTTCTATGTCGGTCAAGATCACCACTGGGGCCTCCAAGCCCTTGAATGCCGATACCGTGCCATAGCTTGATGCGCCTTCGCGCTTTCTGGGGAGCGGAACGACCGTGGGCCCAACTCCTGATTCCGAAAGGTGGCGTGCGCAGGAGTCCACGACGGGTGAAAGGACGACGACATCGTCAGCATCGAACTCCCCATCTGCGACGACGTCTTCGATCGCGGTACGAAGAAGGTCAACTTGTTGCTCGTGGGAGGTGTAGAAGCGTGTGCGGGGTGTGCCGCTGGATCCGCAGTCTGGACGCATTACACGGCTGTAGCCTGGCTGCAGGCCACCGAGGCGCACGACGTACTCCGCGACGCGGGGTAGGTTGCGGCAGTTCCGGCGGAGGCGGTATCGCGCGATGGCGGGTGCGCGGGCTGTGACTCTTTCGATGACATCGGCCGGTTGAGCCGTGTAGATGGCCTGGCGCTCGAAATCACCAAACATCCGCCAGCACCCGCGGCTGAGCTCTCCCTCCACTAGCGCGTCCATGAAGTCGAGGTAGGCCGGCTCGGCGAGGTCCTGTGCCTCGTCGACGATTAAGAACTCGAACGGCGGGCCGCGGTCGATCAAGATCGACAGGGCGGCATCGGGCAGTGTACGTGTCCAGTACTCATTGTCGGCGGTGCCGGCCGGCCCGCTATGTCCAGCGAGCCGGCGCATCAGCGCATGCAATGTCGATATCTCGATCCCGTGCAGGCCAACCGCCTGCGCCTCGGTCCGCAGGGACGCCGCGAGCTGCTGGTTGAAGCAGAGCAGCGCGGTGCGTGCGCCAAGAGCACTCGCACGCCGGGCTTCCTCGAAGGCAAGGACGGTTTTGCCGGTCCCGGCCGGACCCTCGATGAGAGCGCGGTCGTTTACGCCGTCCAGGCCTTCGATGATGGCAAGCTGCTCGTCCGTGAACCGGCGGATCTCGTCCCTGCGGCGCTCCCGGATCGCTGACGTCGCAGGTAGGAAGTGTACGTCGGGCCTAAGGACGCGACGGATGTCCTCACACTCGGCCATTGACGGCCGCGAGGCCCAAGGGTCGAACCACCTTGCCGTGCGAGTCCCGGCCACGTGCTCGCGCGCCCGGCGCATGATCCCTTCGAGTAGCCTTTCGAGAGGTTCGTGCTCAAGGTCGGCGCTGGTGAGCAGCTGCCACGCATGCCAGTCGCCCGTCGACACGGGTGTCTGCGGGACGCAATGAGTGAAGATCACAGCGGGCCAGAAGAGGAGGCCGGCCGTCGTCGGCAGGCGGCCGGTGACCTTCCGCTTGACGCTGCGCGCAACCATCTCGGCTTGCCGGAACGGGCCGCGGTAGTCAGGAGCAGGATTCCTGCCCAAGTACCAAGCACCATCCACGTACCTTGCACGGCTATGGCCTTTGACCTCAACGCACAGGACCCCAAGCCCTGGCAGGAGGATCACGAAGTCCGCTTCACCTTCGACCTGGCGGACGTGCTCGGGGAGGTGAAGGGAATGCAGGACGGTCCATTCAGGCGCAACGTCGTTTTCCCGAAGCGCATCGAAGATCAGGATTTCCCCGGGGCTTGTCCCTGTGGGGAAGTCGGGTGGGATTAGGTGAGCCATTCATCCCTCACCCGGGTAGGCACCATTAGGCGGCTAGGCGGGCACCGGATTGGCGCCGGAGAGAAGCCTTCAATGCGGAAGGCGGTGACAGAACCACCCCGGGCCAATCCGAAGACCTGCCGCCCTGACGCGAGGAGCGCATCGAGCGGGCTTGTGTTCGCCATGTCGCGCAGCCGCCGCCCGATTGACATCCCTGCCTCGCTGTGGGCGCTGTGGAGCCTGCCCATGGCCTTCCAAATCGTTTCGGCCTCCGCTTCCAGAGACGCGGCCACCATCAGTGCCTGCCAATCTCGCCGGTCCTCTGTACGCAGCGACCGCTCCCCAAGCCAGTTCTGGAGGTTCTGCGGGCTGGACTTAGTACACCCCGCACGCCGGAGTTCGGCTGCCGCCCGGCTGATTGTCCGCCGTTGGCGGACCCACCGGCGCAGCCCTGCCTTCCATCGGCGCTGAAGCTCCCGCAACGCTGCGGCGTCGTCCCCGAGGATCTCGTCTGCGATCGGCACGATCAGGTCGCCACCGCCGGAGGTACGGACGACGATGACGTGACCCGGTTCAAGATCAGCGACGTCGACGCGGGCGACACGATGCTCGGACGGCGCGTGAGGATCGAGCAACCACACGACCCTGTCACCGTCCTCAGGGAGGAGGACCGCGTACCGGCCCGCCAGGACAGCGGCGCGTGCAACTACCGGTTCAGACAAATCGTTTTCGCTCGATCGCGAGAGTTCCCGTGAGACCGACTGCCAATCGACTGCCGATCGGTCTTCGTCGGCGCCTATTTGTGGCGCGGCCGCTGCGGCAGGCAACGGCTGAACCTTGATCCCTGCATGCCCACGGGAACCCTCCAGCGCTGTGCGGGCAGGCAGGTGCTCGCGGTACCACGCCCAGGTCAGGACGATGATCTGGGGTGCCCTGGGTGAGGTTAGAACGTATTGGTGGTCCCGGTACCAGTAAAGCGGCCCCACCACCGCCAACCGGTCGAGCGGGTCGACGCTAATCAGGTCGTGCCTGCTAAGCATCCTAATCGGGTGTTCCAGGCCCATCGATCCGATGAACCTGCCGACCGTCGCGACATATTCAGGTATCGGTAGCAGGACGCCGTAGTTGACGTCCTCCCCAGCCTCGACGAGGCCGAGGACCGCATCGAGCAGCGGGGCATCGCCCAGCGAGATCAACGCCTGGCCGGCGGCGACCACACGTTCGCCAAGGTCACCAGCTTCATCACCGCCATAGACGCGCAAGGCCGACAGTGACCGCTCAAGCTGTGCGAAGAGGGGGGCGATGCCCAAGTCGGGGTGGGCCAAGGGCAGCGGGACGGTCGTTGCGATATTCCGGGCACGCCGAGCTGGGTAAGTGAACCCTCGCCACCCGGTGTCATCGTCCTGTTGCTTCGCCAATCGCGAGAGGCTGAGCACGGCCTCGGAGAACTCCTCCAAGCCGGGGTGTGCCACCGCACGCCATGCTAAGCCAGCACTTCGCGCTACTGAGTAGTAGGCGTCGGCGTGCGCAATGTCCACGTACTTCACCGCGCACGCTCGAATGCTTGCAGCTCCGCGCCTGCCGGAACCTCAAGGCCGCCAAGGTACGCCGCTGTGCCTCGGCGGACTGCGAACTCCTGGTTCGCGACGTCGACCCCCTCGCTGAAGGTGGCCGAGCACCGGTCGAGGATGGCAATCCAGCTTGACTCGCCGAGTTGCGAGCGGTAACGGGAGAAGGCCCGCGCGCCATCGAACACCGCGACGTGTGGCGTGTCAGCGACCGGAAGCTCGAACTCGGACACGCGGTCCGACACGAGCAGGCTACGAGGTATCCCGCCGTCCGGCAGGAACCGGCTCGGCCGCAACAGCGCACCGAGCGGGGCCGCAGCGGCAGGCTCACCCTCCGGCCTGATCTGGACGCTCTCCAGCTCCTGCGTCAGCAGCGTTACGTGACCGACGAGCACCGCGTCAACAGTCGGAACGGAAAGGAACTCGCCGGCTTCGTCGCCAAGCAGAGCCTCGACCACACGTATACTCCCGCCTCTGGACGGTCGTACCGACTTAGGCAAAGATCGCTTGCCACCAGAACCCACCTGCGCCCTGTGGCATTCCTGCTTCGGTAGGAACTGGATCATTCCCTTGTACTCGATCTTGATGTAGGAGGCGCCTGAGCGCTCGGTGGCGCCGCTGAACCTTGCCGCGTAGATCTTCTCGCCCATCTTCACAACGAGTGGCGTACCGGGCTTCAGGGATGCGAGCGAGCTGAAGTGCGTGTCAATATCAGGGATAGCCCGGGCAGTCGTGGCGACACCGACTACCGCGCCGGTCGCTGAAAAGAGGGCGGCGAACGAGCGAACGGGAGGGATGACCACTGCACAGGTCTTGGTGCCTTCCTCATGTGCTGCCGCTACCCGCTGCCCCAGCTGGAAAAAGAACGTGAGCCAAGCGGGGCAGTGACGCCACGACGGGGCTCCGTCCGTCAATTCAAGACCAGCGGCGATGTTGGGAATCACCACAACCTCATCGAGCCTCCTCGCCATCGGGCATGCTTCCTCAGGACATCGTTCGTAGCGGCACGCTGTCCCGTACGCGACGACGTTCGAGGCAGGCTTGCCCAGGTCACGAATGGGTTCGCCGGCAGTGGACGCCGACTCCGGCACCGCAGCGAGACCCAAACCGGCCATCCCAGCCTCGCGCAGGTGGTCTGCGTCGACTGTGCCACCGTGGATCTGGCGTCACGTACTGTTCTGCCAGCGCTAGTTGGTCAGCTCGCTCCACCTCCCCAGTCCGTTTGCGAGGGCAGGTCACCTCGCTTGCGATAGCGCGTGTCGCGCAACCAGCCGCGCTGGTCGTCAGCCCGATCTGGGCGTACTGTCACGGACGACGCACGCACCGCCACCTCGCCCAATTTGAGCCGGGACTCTATCAGCAAGTATATTGCCCAGATAGGCGACTTTTTGTGAGCGTCAGGTCCTGATTCGTTGACGTATCGTCAGCAGCGCGGCACGATCATCTACCGTCCACGGGCGCAACGCGGGCCACCCACGGCTTCCTGGCTCACATCCGCGGGCTGCGCGAGCTGGGCATGTACCGGAGTTCTCCGTCGGTGTGGCCGTCACCGAGCCGGTCCGCCAGGCCATCGTCGCGGTGCACGAATGGATCCCAGCGTTGGACGCCGGCGGCGAAGTTGCGCGACGGGGCCGAGGTCGCCGAGATCACCGGCCTGCTCGACGGCGACTACCTGGCCGGCTACCCCGCCGGCACCCGCCTCGTGGTATGCCGCGAACGTCCGCATCCCGGCGCCCAGCTGGACCTGTTCGACACCATCGCCGGGTACCGGCACCAGGTCCTGGCCACCGACACCGGCGCCGGTGGCGGCTCGATCCGGTACCTGGAAGCCCGCCACCGCGGCCATGCCCGCGTGGAGGACCGCATCCGCTGCGGCAAGGACAGCGGCTTCGGTCGCTTCCCGTCCCGCCTGTTCGCCATCAACGCCGCCTGGCTGGAACTCGCGTTGACCGGCATCGACCTGCTCGCCTGGACCCAGCTCCTCCTGCTCGACGGGGAACTGGCCGTCGCCGAACCCCAAGAAGCTGCGCTACCGGCTGCTGCACGTCGCGGCCCGGATCACCCGCAGCGGCCGGCGCACCCGCCTGCGTATCGCCGAGTTCTGGCCCTGGGTCGACGACCTCGTCGGCGCATTCACCCGCCTGGCCGCCCTGCCCCGACCAGCCACCTGACCACTCACTCACCGGCACGCGGCACGAACCTACACGCGTCACCTACCGGACTGTCCACAAGGGCACCACGGAGACACCCGGCCAGCGGTCGGGCCATCGACGTACCGCCCCAACATCCCACGCCAACCAGCCCAGCAACGAGATCAACTATCGCTACTCAGGACCTTGATGAAAGACGGAGGTTAACGCCGAACCAGAATTGATCGGTGAGGTACCACCAGCGTGCCCGGCGCGTTGTCCTGCTCGTAGTTGCGGAAAGCGCTTGGGGCCGATGTTCCGGAAGAAACGTCTAGAAGTCGATGTCACTGCCGGGGTGCCGAAGGGATCATCTGTCGTAACCCGTTGCCCGCCCCGTCCGCGTGGTTGGTAGTCGGGTCCACGTCTTTCGCGTGGAACAGGGTGTACTGCATGGTCTGCCGCGCGACCTGAGCGAGCGGGTCGAAGATGTTGCCGGCATGGTGGGCTCGGCGAGGCGGGCCACCACTGCGGAGTCAAAGTTCAACCGGAAGACTGGTTGTTCAGCCGGAGCCGAGAAAGGTCGTGTCCATTCGACGGTGTAAATAGCGACGGGCGTAGGTTCCGTACGAAGAGGACCAACTCTCGAACGGAAGGACCACGCCCGTGCCAACACGAGTATCACCTACGGATCGGATCCGTGGGGAGCTGGATGCGCTGTTCGGGTCCGGCCGGGACCTGGCCGAGATCATCGAGGAGGTGGCCGGCTGGGTGCCCTGCTGATCCAGGTCGCGGTGCAGGCCGAGGTCGACGAGTTCCTCGGCCGGGCCCGCTACCAGCGCCGCGCCGACGTTCCCGAGGCGCGTGCCGGGTCACGCAACGGCTTCTGCGACACGACGGTCAAGACCACCACCGGGCCGGTGACGGTGTCCCGGCCGAAGCTGCGCGGCACGCAGGACAAGTTCGTCTCCCGGCTGTTCGGTACCGGCGTGACGAAGACGAACGCGTTGGAAACATTGGTGATCGCCGGGTTCGTGCGTGGCCTGTCGGTGCGGGATGTGGAGGCGGCGCTTGCCGACGCGCTCGGCCCGCAGGCCACGCTGTCCAAGTCGACCGTCTCGCGGGTCTGCCAGGCCATCGCCGAGGAGTTCAACACCTGGCGGCAGCGCCGCCTGGACGAGGTGGAGCTGGACTACCTGTTCTGCGACGGCTCGCACTTCAAGATGCACCAAGGAACCCGGGCCGAACCGGTGCTCGCCGCGTGGGGCATCACCACCGCCGGCAAACCGGTGCTGGTCGGCCTCGAGGCGGCCGGTAACGAGGGCAACGACGCCTGGGACGACTTCCTCGACGGGCTCAAAGCCCGTGGCCTGCGACCGCCGCTGCTGGTCATCTCCGACGGCGCCGCCGGACTGGTCGGCGCGATCGAACGGCAGTTGCCGCGCTCGTTGCGCCAGCGTTGTCTGATCCACCGAGGACGCAACCTCCTCGCGAAGGTGCCCGCCCACGCCCAGGCCGAGGTCAAGGCGGCCTACTGGGCGATGTTCGACATCGGCGACGACGCCAAACCCGGGCCGATCGCCGAGTCGCTTGTGCAGCAACGCATCGACGCGTTCGTCGCCACCTACGCCAAAACCTACCCGGCCGCGATGCGCTGCCTGCAAGACGACGACAGGCACTGACCGTCTACCTACGCTTCCCGCCAGAGCACTGGCACCGCATCCGGCACTCCAACTTCATCGAGCGCACCTTCGGCGAGACCCGCCGCCGCACCAAGGTCATCGGCCGGCTCCCCGGAGAATCCAGCTGCGTCTCGCTGGTCTGGGCGGTCCTGGACCGGGCCTCCCGCGGCTGGCGCGGCTTCACCGTCACCGCGGCCGGAACCCGACTCCTGCAAGACCTACGCCGCCAGATCCTCCACCCGCCCACATCCATCCGCCGACACACCAAGCAGATCCACCAAACCGCCACGACGGCGGCCTAACATCGACCACCACGGAGCCCGCGCCACGTCGCCATTTACACCGCTCCTGGGACGCCACCCCGAGAAATGGACGTCAGCCTTTGGCGTTCCGATGGGAGCGAGCCTCCGTCTACATGATCGCTGACTCATCCTTCCGAGGACGTGATCGTCAACTCTCGCGAAGCGATCACCGTGTGAGTATCTCTCGTGTTGAGCCTCGGACACAAACCTTATGCACACCGGTTCTGGTCGCGATTGGACCAGGACGGCTGCTTTTCCGGGGTGGTAGGTCAGCCGTAGTCCGAGCTGGCGGTAGATCTCGGCCTTGTCGCGTGGGTTGGCGTCGTGGATGACCTTGGTGATGTCGGACAGCGTGGTCACGAGGTAGCGGATCTGATCTCGGGTAAGTTGTTTGGTGCCGGTGCCGTGTTGGCGGATTCGTGCCTCGGCGAGGGATTTCTCGGCTTGGGTTTGGGCGATCCATTCGCTGACGACGGCGGGGTCGCCGCCGGCGTCGAGGGTGGCGCGGTAGGTGGCGAGCTTGCGGTTGCACTCGGCGATGATCTGGTTGTCGGTCGAGGTGTCGGTGTCGGGTTGGGCGTTGACGATGGTGTCGAGGGTGTCCTCGATCTGGTCGGGGGTGAAGGTGGTGGCCAGCCACCGGTCCAGCGTGGGCAGGACCTGGTTTTCGCGCAGGTACAGGGCGGGTGGATGTTCGACGTGATTGGCTAGGGCGTATTCGGTGGGGAAGCGGCAGCGGTAGTGGGGCAGGCCGTGGTTGAAGTTTCCTTGCATGCGTCGCTGGCACAGGCCGCAGAAGAGTAGCCCGCGTAGCTGGTAGGTGCGTGGGGTGGTGCGGGGCATGCGCGGCTTGTTGCCGCGGCCGGCCGCGGCCAGGACGTCCTGGGCGAGCTGGAAGGTCTCCACGGTGACGATGGCTGGATGGCTGGGTTGGCTTGAGCGCAGCCAGGCCTGTTGGTCGTTCCAGCGCATTTTGGTCTCGTGGCCCAGGGCGACGTCGTCGACGTTGAGCAGGATTTCCTGCTTGCGTTGCCGGTTCCAGATTTGGTGGCCGGTGTAGCGGGGGTTGGTGAGGATGACGCGCACGGCGCTTTTCGACCAGGCGACGCCGCTGC
>Ga0209382_10004607_pt1 | contig 18349 bp, 16 predicted proteins | sample SoiMetdeltSBSDD5_FD_187599 | JGI IMG/M metagenome (GOLD analysis project Ga0209382, IMG submission 187599) | Bulk soil microbial communities from a Populus tree surrounding site in Tennessee, USA - Soil MetaG P. deltoides SBSDD5 (SPAdes) (version 2) | ecosystem: Environmental > Terrestrial >...
GACCTTTTGTTGCTCGACGACGAAACTGACGGTGCCGCGGGTTGACTGCAGTAACGGCGCCGCGGCAGTGACGTTGACCGCTTCCGTGACGTTGCCGATCTGCAATGCGAGGTCGAGAGCGATCTGATCGCCGACACGCAAGGTGATGCCGTCACGACGAAGTGTGGCAAATCCGGATTTCTCGACGGAAACAGTGTAGGTGCCCGGAAGCAGGCCGAAGAAGTGATAACTTCCATCGGCGTCTGAAGTCGTCGCATGTTCGGATTGTGTATTGATGTTGAGCACCCGAACTGCTGCACCCGCGATCGACAATCCCCTCGGATCGCGCACAATTCCAGATAGCTCGACCTTCGTAGACTGCGCCGCCAGCACAATGCCCCACTCCATCATTAATAAAAGAACCGCGATTGCTGTCCGACGACGCATGCGTTCTCCAAGGCCGGCGCAATCCCCTCCTTCGCGAAGGAGGGGTGGCTGCGCCATACAGAAAATGGTCCCGTTCCTTTTGGGGCGCAGCCGGGGTAGTTGTTTCAAGCCACCGATTATCAAAACCGGTCGCGCTAGATAAGCGGTAGCTTGAAACAACTACCCCGGCCGCTCCTCAAAGGATGCTTCGCAACATTTTCTTTAGGTCGCGTCCACCCCTCCTTCGCAAGGAGGGGATTAGCGCTCAGCCCTACGGCGGCCAAGGTCGAATGTCGTGGATTCACGACAACGTCGTGATACATTAACACAGCCATGGGACGAGTCCAAACCAATCTGACCGCAATTCGAAAGGCGCGAGGCATTGGCGCCGCTGAGTTGGCCAACAAAGTAGGCGTGACGCGGCAGACGATTTACGCTATCGAGGCCGGCACGTATCTACCGAATACGGAAGTCACACTGCGACTCGCACGGCAACTGGAAGTAAGTGTCGAAGAACTGTTCTCACTCCCGGGCGAGCAACAGGAAGAGTCCGCAAAAGTGACGGCCGAATATCTCGGACAAGGTTCGCCGGGAGACGGTCAGCCTGTGCGGGTATGCCGCGTCGGAAACAAGTTGGTCAGTGTGCCGGCGGATGCGCGGCCCTATCACCTGCCCGAGGCGGATGCCGTCGTCACAGGTCCGTACTCGCGTTCCAGAAAAACGCGGCTTTCCCTGTTTTCGGAAGACGAAACGATGCGGAACAAAATCGTGCTGGCGGGCTGCGACCCAGCTACGAGCCTACTCGCACGAATGGTCGAGCGCCTCAGTGGCGTCGAGATCGTACACGCGCCCGCATCCAGCCAGCTCGCCCTGGAATGGTTAAAAGACGGAAAGGTCCATATTGCCGGCTCGCATCTTCAGGATCCGGAAAGCGCCGAATTCAATCTGCCGTTCATCCGTCGTCAGTTCGCCAACAAAGACATGGCATTGGTGACTTTCGCGCGCTGGGAAGAAGGTCTGGTGGTCGCATCCGGCAACCCCAAGGACATCCGGAAAGTCGACGACCTTCATCGAAGGAACGTGACGCTCGTCAACCGCGAACCCGGCTCAGGCAGTCGCGCTCTTCTCGACAGCCTGATTCGTTCTGCCGGTCTCCCGGGAAAGAGTTTCCGCGGCTACGATCGAGTCGCCTACGGACACCTCGCAGCGGCTCACGCGGTTCTGGTCGGCGAGGCGGACTGTTGCATAGCGACGCGTTCTGCCGCCCAGACCTTCGGCCTCGATTTCGTGCCGCTTCGAAGCGAACAGTACGACTTCGTCCTGCACCGCGAAACACTGCGATTGGCATCCGTTGAAGCGCTGTTCGACGCCTTGCAACGAGCAACGCTGCGGCGAAAGCTTGAAACATTGGCCGGCTACGACACATCGCAAACTGGAGTTATCCGCGCTTAATAGACGATTGCGCCCGAAACGACTCCCCTTGACTGAAATACGACTTTAGACGATACCCTCCAAATGCGAACCTTCAGTTTGCTCTTCGCATCCTTGTTGATACTGACCTTTACCATCCACGGCTTCGGCCAGGACGCCTCCGCCGGCAATAATCAAACGGTTGGGGCCCCACCGATCTCTTCGGCAAAAAGAGGCTGGACCGGTGGAAGTATGACGCGTATGTTACGTTCAAAGTTGCGAGGGGGTTGTCATCTGGCATTAGGTTCTCATCACCCGAATTGCAGCGCACCATTTCGCGCACAGTGAGGTCGACATGTCACAAGTGGCCGCTAACCCGATCAATGCGGATTCCGAATCACCGATCGTCTTAAAAGACGTGCTCGTTGCAGAGCACCAGTCCATTAAGGATCCAAATGCCAAAGCCATGGACCTGGACCAGGTTCATCGCCTCCGCAATAAATCCAACTACAAAGCGCTATGCCTGTCGGGCGGCGGAATTCGAAGCGCCACATTTAATCTGGGCCTGCTGCAAGGACTCGCTCAGAGCGACGATAAACTCGAAGAGTTCGATTACCTGTCGACCGTTTCAGGTGGAGGGTTCATCGGCAGTTGGTATTCCGCATGGAAACATCGCGATCGCAACGGCGCGGCAGACCTTAATGATCCACTGTCCTCGTTGAGCCGAAAGACACCGCGGGATTCGACGCAGACCGAGCCTAGGCCAGTCGAGCATTTGCGGAGCTTCAGCAACTACCTCAGCCCGAGCCTGGGACTGCTCAGCGCCGACTTTTGGACTCTCATCTCCGTTTATCTGCGAAATGTTTGTTTGATCAATCTTGTGATAGTTCCGGTCGTCCTTGCAGTTTTGATGGCGCCCAGGATTGTCTTCACGACAATGACCCTCTCGCCTCATCTTTGGGCCGCCCCGGATCTCCAACTTGGGCTGGTTCTTGGTATGGGTCTTGTGTTCGGCTGTTTCGGAGTCTGTACGGTCGCGCAGAATCTGCCCATGTTCAAGCTGCGCAACGACAACGACTCCGCCTACGTTGCACGCTGCCTGGCGCCATTGACGATCTCGGCGGTTTCTCTCGTCGCGTTCTGGGGCTGGTATCGGCGCACGGATTGGCGAAGCGCTCAAATCCAACCTTATTTATTCCGTTTCGTTGACCAGCACCTAGTGCTCAGCATTTCCGTGGTCGCCGGATTACTGCTGATTGTCCCCTTCCTCCTCGTTCTCAGATTCAAATCGATACCGGCACTCACCCTCGTCACAGCCGCAGCGGCACTAACTGTCGGATTGACGTACGGTGTATCCAGACTGCCGATGCTGGCGGACAGCCGGTATTACGTGACTCTGGCTTTTCCCTTAACGTTCCTGTTAATGATGGCATCCGGAACGCTGGTGGCCGGACTGACAAGCCGCTACACCACGGATAGCGACGAAGAATGGTGGGCGCGGTCGGGCGCGTGGATGATGATCGTCATCATCACCTGGATCGTCATGTGCGTGCTTGTCTTGTGGATCCCACAAGGTGTTCTCCAGTTCATCGATGCGGCGCGGACTGACCCATCACGTTTGTTTGAATCCTGGAAGAACGTTTTCATCGCCGCCGGGCCTGTCGTCGGCGCAATTTCAACCGTCCTGTCGCTCGCCGGGGGATTTAGCTCTGCAACCCCAGCCAACGATAGTACTCAGAGCAGTACAGCCGGCTGGGTGATGTCGAAAGCCACGAGTTTGCTCGCTGTTGTTGCCGTGGCTTTCATTTTTGGCACTTTGGCCGCTTTCAGCGGACCGATCCTGCTGGGGATCGAAAGCGCCGTCCATGGTGAGCAGACGGCGGATCTGTTGGACCATCAAAGCATCCTGACGTCGGCCCATCTGAATACCTTGCTCCTGACAACCGTTGTTTTGCTCGTCACGGGATGGGTCTTCGCACGGTTTATCGATACAAACAAGTTTTCGCTTCACTATTTCTGGCGAAACCGAATCGTTCGCGCGTATGTCGGCGCGTCACGCGACCATGCCAAGTCCACGACTTTCCGGTCGTTCATCGGTCTTGATCCGGGAGACAACCTTCCGATGCACGCCCTGCGCGGCCAACGTCCATTTCACATCGTCAACATTGCTTTAAACCTGGTACGCAGCAAAAAGCTGAACTGGCAGGAAAGACTTGCCGAATCCTTCACAGTTTCGCCATTACATTGCGGAACCTCTTGGTTGGGATATCGCGACACCAAAAAGTATGCGAGTGCGAAAGACACCGGCATTTCACTGGGAACGGCCGTCGCGATTTCCGGTGCGGCGGCGAGTCCGAACATGGGCTACATGATGTCGTCTCCAGTCGTCCGGTTTTTGATGACGATGTTCAATGTCCGGCTCGGCGCGTGGATGGGAAACCCTGGTGAGCAGGGTAACTCCACGTATACGGATCACGCACCTCGCAATATCATTCAGCCGATCATTGCGGAAGCGCTCGGTCAGACGGATGATCAATCACCCTATGTTTATCTTTCCGACGGCGGCCACTTCGAGAATCTGGGGCTGTATGAGATGGTGCTCCGGCGATGCCGTTTCATCGTTGTCAGCGACGCGAGTACCGACCCAGGCTACACCTACGAATCGCTTGCCCAGGCGGTCCGAAAGATCCGAATCGACCTCGGAATTCCGATCGACTTCGAGCCATTCCCAGTCTTCGGTAGATCGCAGGATGGTAACGGAGTCCATTGTGCATTTGGTACCATCCACTACAAAGCGGTCGACTCGAAATGCGAGGATGGATCGTTGATCTTCATCAAACCTTCGCTGAAAGGTGGCGAACCACGAGATCTGATCAATTACCTGAGCACGTCTTCCGCATTTCCTCAGGAAAGCATCGCCGATCAGTTCTTCTCCGAGTCCCAGTTCGAGTCCTATCGAATGCTCGGATGGCTGATCGCAACGCGCGTCTTCGACGGACCCGACCTGAAAACCGATTTTGAAACGCTCTCGGGTGTAAAGAGGCATGACGAACTGGCTGTCGATTGAAATGCGATTGGTCTTTGTTGTCGGGCTGTATGTCCTGCTGATTTCGATCGAGGCAATCATCCCCCTTGTCCGATTTCGCGAACGCCGGCTTTCGCGCACCTTCCCAAACCTTGGTCTGACCGCCCTGGTGCTCCTGACAAACCTTGCCCTTTCCTTCACGGCGGCCTGGCTTTCGACTTTTGTAGTGAGTCACCGGATCGGCCTGCTCTTCGTTGTCGCTATACCTGAATGGGCGGGAGTCCTGGCGGGTGTGATCGTTCTGGATCTCGGCGCTTATGCCGCGCATGTCCTTCTGCACAAGACAGACTTCGGCTGGCGCTCTCACCGCGTTCATCATTCGGAATCCGAAGTCGACGTCACGACAGCCTTACGGCAGCACCCTTTTGAATCGCTCTGGAGAATTGCGTGGCAACTTCCGGCCATTGCGCTGCTCGGCCTTCCGATGACGACGGTGCTGTTTTATCTCGTACTGTCGGCCGCCAACGCGCAGTTCGAGCACGCCAACATAAGGATGAACGCATCGCTCGATCGGATCCTCCGTCTCATTTTCGTGACGCCGAACATGCACAAGATGCATCACTCGACATATCAGCCGGAGACGGATACCAACTATTCGAATATTTTTTCGTTCTGGGACAGATTCTTTAAGACCTACACCGATCCTAAGAATGTTTTGCGCCTACGATATGGCCTCGACGATTGCGCGGAGCCACAGACGTTCGGATCGCTGTTGAAGATGCCATTGCTCAAACCGATCGCAGTGTCCGGCTCGGGTCCAGTTTTACCGCACGAACGGCGGGAAGTGCGGCGGCAATCATCGCTACGGCCGTGACCAGCAACACAACCCCGGCAAATGTGAGTGGATCGGTCGGACTGACTTCGAACAACATCGACGCCACCAGCCGATCCGCCCAGAGTGCACCCAGAATGCCGAGCAGCACACCGCACGCAGTCAGCTGAAGTCCAGACTTGAATACCATACGCACGACTTTTACTTCGCTGGCGCCGAGCGCGCGGCGAATGCCGATTTCGTGCTCACGCTCGCCAACCCAATCCGCCATGATCCCGTAAACTCCCAGGGAGCAGAGTGTGATCGCCAAAAGGGCGAACGATCCAAGCAGAAAGGTTTGGAAGCGCGGTAAAGCCGCGGACTCGGCAAGTTGATCGTCGAGGGTCTGCATCCTATCAAGCGGAACGGCGGGATTGATTTCCCAAATCGCGGCGCGAAGTTCCCTGGCGACCGACGCAGGTTCTCCGGATGTTCGCACGAGGAGCGTCATGTCCCGCATCGAGAACTGATAAAACGGAAAGTAGATCGCCGCACTCTGCGGCGCATTCGTCGATGGAGTCGCATCTGCCGCGACGCCAACGATCGTCACATCCGTATCGTTCAGCTGGGTTCGAATCGGTTTACCGACCGCGTCGATGCTCCCAAACACTTTCCTCGCAAACGTCTGGTTCACGATGGCGACCGGTTGCGCACCCTTTCGATCTCTCACCTCGAACGCGCGGCCCGACCTTATCGCAATGCCGGTGGTCGCGAAATAATCCGGAGTGATTGGCGAGATCAACACTTTCGATCCCGGATCTATTGTCAAGGCGCCGGGAGCGCTTGTGCTGAACGTGACTCGAAGCCCTAACGCGTCTACCGGCGTTTTCATGGCGAGCGCTGCTCTTTCGACATTCGGCAGCATCGTCACGCGTTGCAGGACGCGGTCATAGAAGTCTCCGGCGTTGCTTCGCAGGGTAATGGGAACCGCAAGGACGTTGTGGCTCTGATAGCCGCGATCGAAAGTCATGAGCCGGCCGAAACTTTTCAAAACAAGACCTGCGGTGATGAGCAAGAAAGTGGACAACGTGATCTGCAGCACAACGAGTGATTGACGAAATGCGTGTCGCGTCATGCCGTGAGTTCGATCGGATGTGCGCACTATGGGACCTGAGGCGGAACGAGCCAATTGAAGCGCCGGCGCGAGGGCAGCCGCAATTCCCGATGCAGCAACCACGATGGCCATAATGGCGAGTACGCGGCTATCGACGGCTGCTTCCTCCAACCGCGGGATGGTTCCCGCATTGAATATCCGCACCATCTGGACGCACCATCGACCGATGACGACACCGAGCACACCTCCAACCGCGGATAACACCATCGCTTCGATCAGTAACTGACCAACGATGCGGAGCCGCGAGGCACCCAACGCAGCCCTGATGCCGATTTCCTTGCTGCGCCGCCAGCCTTGCGCCAGCAACAGATTCGCGACATTCGCGCACGCAATCGCAAGGACCAGGCCAACGGCTCCTAATTGCAACAGCAGCGGAGTTTTGACATTTCTTACCAGCATGGTCTGCATGCTTTGGGCCCAGAAACCGCTGTCGAGCGCGCCACCCAACTGTTCAAGCGTCGCACCCGGTGCGAGGCGGGCAATGATTTGATACTCCCGATCGTCGTCTTCCTGCTCCGCGGCCCGGAGTGGACGCCACAAATCAACCTCCGCCGGGAAAGCATGAGGACCGGCAACCCCGACGATTCGAAAACTCTCGTTATCAATTCGAACGGACTGCCCGACTACCTCTCTGTTGCCACCGTATCGGTTCTGCCAAAGTCGATGCGTGAGTACGACAACGGCTTCTCCCTGCCTGAACTCATCCGACGTAAAGGTGCGTCCGGCAGCGGGTGACTCTTCCAGGACCGCCGTCAGATCGTCCGATACCCGTCCGATCGTTGCATGGATCGGCTCACCTGCGCCGTCATTCAGAATGCGCGGTGCGACGGAAAATGCGGCAATCCTGGCGAGCGGTCGAAGACGTTCACGCAGTGCGGTTACTTCTGTGGCAGACGCTTCCATAAAGCGTTGGCCGGTTTTGGAGTCCAGATGCCAGATGCGAACGAGTTCCTCGGATCGCGGGAATGGCAGAGCGCGGAACAGAACGCAATCGACGATCGAGATGACCGCCGTGTTCACGCCGATGCCAAGAGCAAAGACCAGGACGAGTAAACCATAGACGAGCGGCGTTTTGCGAATCACCCGAACGGCATACTTCAGGTCCTGGAGCACAACTTCGATTGAGCGAACACTGCGGCGAGCGCGATACTCCTCTTTCATCTGATCCATACCTCCAAACTGCCGGCGGGCGGCGGCTTCGGCGTCGCGTCGAGACACTCCCTTACGCAGCTGCTCATCAGCTTCCATATCGAGGTGAAAGCGAATTTCCTCATCGAGCTCACGCTCGAAGCGATTGCGGCTGAATAGTGCGGCGATCTTCGCCATGAACTCACGGATGTATCTCATGTGTTGGTAGTCCACAGGAGTCTGCCATGGCTATATGTTGGTAGTCAACAGTTACGCGCGCGGCTGTAACTCAGGGCATGCGACAGGTGACGTCAGCCGCCGGTTCGAACAAAGACAGGAGGTTCGTAATGCTGAAGAGTTTACGGATGTTCGGACCAAGGTTGATGAGCTCCATTCGGCAGCCGGCGGATTTCGCTGAGACGTACAGGCTGATCACCGCCCCGATTCCCATGCTGTCGCAGTGAGTGACACCGGTCAAATCCAGCACGAGCCGGGCGCCGGGACGGATCAGTTTGTGAAGCTCGGTTCGAAGAGTGGCTCCGCTTTCGATCATCAACCGGCCAAAGCACCGGACGACGGTCGCGTCCGGCTGCACATCCACTTCAAGGCTGAATTGCGGCGAAGTTCCGGCTTCAGGTTGTGACATCAATTGCCTGCATCGTCGGCAAACGCAATGTTGGTTGTCGTGCCGTCGAGATCGCCCCAGCGAAGGTTGATGCGAATTCCGGATGCCTCGTAACGCGGCGGCTGATTCTCAACCTCGATTGTTTTGCCGGGCATCGTCGCCAGCGTGATGCTCAACGACTCGATCATCGGTGCTCCATCTTTGAGGAACAGGGGAACGTTGGCAACGGTCTCTGCGCCGGGCTTCGATAGCTGCAACGACCACATTTTCTGCTTGGGCTGGTACTCGAAACCAAGATCGTATTTGCCGGCTTTGATCGTCTGCTGTTTGTGATCCATGTCGAGGACCCGCATAGTCTTGGTTGTTTCCAGAGTTCCGATGCGTTTCAGGATGCCTTCCAAGCCGACACGAACGTCACCGTGCGCCAGTTCGGTCTTGATGTTGCCGCCCACGTTGGTGAAGCCGGGAATCGGATTTACTGCAACCTGTGGGTAGCTGATCTTAACGCCAGCCACTTCCATAGTTGCGATAGGCGATCCTTTGATCCTTCGCTCTGATGTCGCGACATTGTGCTTCTCGTTCGTTTCAATTCCGATTCGTTGCGCATAACCGATGGGCAGTCCAAGACAGAACACCATCAGACAAATGCTTGCCACATAGCCTCTCATAGGTCCGCCTCCAGAATTACGCATCAGATTCCTCTCTTCCGACCGCTTAGTCAACTGCCATATGCGTTAAACCGCTTGGGACCGGAGCAGGTCGCGTGTGATATCATTGATATCACTGGAGGAGGATCGATGGCGCAGCTGATTGTGAGGAACCTCGATGAGGAGGTCGTCAAGAAGCTTAAGAAGCGTGCCGCTGCGAGCGGGCGTTCTGTCGAAGCCGAACACCGCGAGATCCTTCGCAGTGTATTACTAGGGCCGAACGCCGGTGCGTCCTTGAAAGAAACTCTTCTAAGCATGCCAGAAGCAGGACGGGACACCGATTTTCGCCGCAATCGTCAAAAACCCCGCAAGGTTCGGCTTTGAGCTTCCTGATCGACACCAACGTCGTTTCCGAATTGCGAAAGAAGAGGCGGGCTAACCCGCTTGTCTTCGACTGGTTCTCCAAATTGTCCGACAGCGACATTTTTCTGAGTGTTCTGACTGTCGGTGAACTGAGAAGAGGCATCGAGCGGATACGTGTTTGCGATACAAAGCAAGCGGCAGCCCTGAATTCGTGGTTGACTGGACTCATTGCATCGTATGGCGATCGGATTCTGCCCATCGACCTGAACGTCGCGACAGAATGGGGCAATTTACCTTCTCGCGACACCCTGCCTGTCATCGATGCGCTGATCGGCGCGACGGCACGCTGCTATGGACTGACTGTTGCAACTCGCAACCTCAAAGACATCTCACGAACCGGTGCGGTCTGCATCAATCCATTCGTATCGAACGCCTGATTCCCTGATCGTAAGACAGGAATTATGTGGAGGAGCTGTGACTCCGGCCGGTAAGTGCCACGTCAATACGGTTGCGCACTTCTTTGCCCGCGACCTCTCGCCATGCTTCCAGAATCCGGCGGGCCGAGGCATCGTCGAGGCGGACTACCGAATCAATCAAACGGATTTGTTCTTCCCGCTGTCGCTGTCGCCATTGCACGAGAATGTCATTCAGGTCATGCTTGTCGGCCATTGCAGCGCGACGACATTCCTGTTCGTTTGACCAGTCACGGACTCGTTCCCATGTAGAATTCGGCAGAAAAACCAGAGGTAGATCTCCGGAAAGCTCGACGTTCAAATCACCCTTGCGTATTACGTGATCGATGCGGTTCTCAATTTCCTCAATGGTCAGAAGCGACAACTTGCCATAAGCAGCCGACCTTTCAAGATTGTGCTTCAACAACTTTTTATCTTTCGAGCCCTTTAAGAGAAGTGCAAGTTGCGTCCGGCCGCCTCGTCCTGTGATTTCAGACGCGCCGCGTAATATCCAATCCATTTCCTCTTCGGTAGGTTGAAGGTCTTCAACAGGATCAATCTCATCCGCGGTCTTTTGGACTGGCCGGGAATCGACGACTTCCAAAACCTCCCAATCGAAACTTTTAATGAGGCTGATGGCCTCCGCCCTAACCTTCGATGCTTCGAACTCAAACCACTGCTGCCGGACGGTTGGATACTGAAGGAGGGCATCTTTGAACTGTCGAAATGGTTTTTTCTGGTTCAGCGCCCGACGAAGGGCGGACTGTGCAGAGATCGACCGGACCGTAAAAATAAAGTCCTCCATCCAGCGAAACCGCTCTGAACTGGAGATGGCATCGAGCGGTAACATCTCGCCTCCGGCCTCTGCGTCATCCTCATCCTCGAGGTCTTCATCCTCGTCGAAAAACTCAGAATGAAAGACAATTTTGCCGGACTCCGGTAAGAAGTAATGTTTACCCGGTTCTACTCCTTCCAGCGCATCCTCGAGCCGTATAAGATCGATTTCGCATTCCGAGCCGTCCGGCCGGCGCGCGCGAATGTAAGAATTCACCATATGCCGCAGTATACCGACTTAAGTACAAATGTCTCGTGCACCGATTTTAGCGCTTAGTCAGAATCCATGTACCTTTGAGGGGTGGGTCCGCCGTCGGCCAGCTAATCTCAAAAGTACCAGACGCTCCCGTGCGATAAAACTCTCCGACCAGCGTAAATGACGCGAAGAGGCCTGAATCCGACAGATTCGAGTTCAGGCTCAGAGTGCCATCAGGCTTAATGACGAACGTACCCTGGCCGCCATTTAGCGTGGCAGTGAAACCGTCCGGACCGAATGACCCCGAAAACGAAAGGAGGGGAAATTCATCAACAACGTTGAGCGATCCCGCCGCGGTGTTCGTGGTGGTATTCACGGTGAGGGACAGAGCCAATTCACCGTCGTAATTATCGGAATTGTTCCAGGAGCCAATGTAGTTTCCACCAAAATCAGCCGGCGAAAAGAGCGTCTGGCGTGCCGCGGCCGTTGTGGAGAACACGCCACCGCGGTCAAGCAGCGCAAGCGGCGCAAAGGTTCCTCTTGTGACCGGTTCCACCAGTAACGAACTGTCGGCCAGTCCTGCCCCACCCGAGAAACCCATCTCAGTGAGGTAACGTGCGAACTGCCCATGTGTGGAGAGCGGTGTGAGTGCCTGCGGTTGTACCGTCTGTGCGCCGGCCCCGTCGCGGTTCTGAAGCGTCATTTTGAAATTCGCGGCATCGAAACCCGCGGCCAGCGCCACCCCGGTGTTGTAGCCCGGTGTGGTATTCACTGGAATTCGCGCCGAGCGTATTCGCGACGATGCCAACACACCAAGATGACCCTGACCGGAAAAGACTGTTGCGACGGCTCCGATCGGAGCGGCCGAATCCACTCTCGCCATGCCGATGCCAACACTTGATGGCGCACCCGTCGTCTCGAGAGCAAGGGTGCTTTTCGGACCGATAAGCAGTGAAAACTCGCTGGCGGTACCGCGATTGACTAATCCCACCGATCGCGGCGAGCCGCTTGGATTGAAGAATCGCACTTTAGCCGGAATGCTCGAGCTTCGCGGATTGAACAGGCGCATGACAGTGACATAACCACCGCCGTCGGCAACCTGTGGAAAAACGACCGGTGTTTCGATATCCGACGAGACAATCGCCGACGATGAAAACAAATTGTTTCCAACAACCAAAGGCAGAGCGACGAAACTGCCTGCGGTGCTCGTCGCTTCGATCTGCAATGTACTGTCGGAGTTGATGGGTTTCGTAAATCCCATTTCGGAACCGGCAAACCGCGAGTATTGGCCGTTTGCCGGAAGCGGATTCGTCTCCGCCGGCGCCGAGGTCTGTTCCACTGTTCCGTCGGAGTTCAGTACGGTGAAACGAAGATTGACCGGTGTCACATCGGGGTTCTGTATGGCAACGCCGTTGGAGAACCCACTACGCGTATTCAGCGGTATATATCCCAGGCGAATCGGACTCGTGCCCAGCACTCCGACGACAGCAGACCCGAAGTTGAAGGTCGCCACGCCGGCAACGGAGACGCCGGACGTGACAAACTTCGCACTGCCGACCGTCACATCGCCAGGCGATGTGACGGTCAACAAGCGGACGCCGCCAACAGGAATCGTAATGTTGAATTCCGAACCGCCTCCCATCTCCGACGTCGTCACGGTTCTCGCCGTTCCGTCGGGATTATAAAAGTTGATCTTGCCGACCGCTGGTGTTGCGGGGGTTCGTGCATCGGTGTGCATCAACGTGACGCCGGTAACGTAACCGCCACCACTTGCGATTTGAGGGAAGTACAGTTCCGATTGCGATATCGACGATGCCAGATATGGCGGCGGTCCGGATGTAGCAGGCGGGGAAGGTGCCGGACGACTAACAAACCACAGAAGGAGTATGTCGACTATTAGTTGAAATAGTTTTTCATTATCATAACAGCCCGCGAGTAACGTCGTCATGGTCACTACCGCCACAATCATCCTGATTCGTCTCATGTCGCCTGGCCTCCGAAAACGCTGCACAGTATACGGACGGATGGCTTTTCTGGGAATTTTTGCTCGCTACTGTTTTTTGTCGCTGCGGGTTAGTCGAAGCTTGCGGGCGACGAGGAGCAGAGATTTGCCGGTGTGGCGGAGTGCTTTGCCGGTCACGTTCAATGATTCGGCGCCACCAGTTAATAACGCATCGCCGGCCGAACCAGTCCCGGTTATCAACGCGGTGAAAGTCGAATTGCCGCTTAGGAGGAGCGCTTGAGTTGGCGGCGGAGGAATGTTCAGACTGACGATCTGGTTTTCACTTTCTTCCAGCCGAGCAATGACGTCCTCGGAAAAATCTGGTCGCATTTTTGCCTTCAGGGACCAGAGGTCCGACTTCGCCCAGACAGCGCCATTCATCGGAACTCCCGGCTCCCCTATGTTGATCACGCTTCCGGGCTGTATGAGCTTCATGGTCTTGCACCGATTCTCTCCGCACCCGAGCCGGCACTTGAACTCACTGAGAAACGACGCGTGCTTTCCACCTGAAACCCATACGGTCGCACCGTGATCTTCGGCTTCAAGTGCCAGGCCTGTCGCGGCGTTACTTGCATCGCACAGTGTGTTTTCGTGAGCGGCGGCATACCAGTACCTGGCTCGCCATGCGCTCGCGGGACGATCAAGATTATCGGCAGTGACGAGAACGGAAACGTGTTCAGGATCGAGCTTGTGTCCGACGCGGCCACAATCGCGTGACCAGAGATGGTAGTAGTGGAGTTCGAGGAAAGTTGCGTTGTCATCCGCGCTGTGACGGGAGACCTGTCCGTACACGGTTCCATTCTTTGCCAGAACTGTCGGCTTCGAGGAACCGGCGACGAACTCCGCCGGCAGGCCATCGCAATCATCGGAAGCGATCATGAACGTTGGGAGAAACTTCGCGAGCAGCTCCTGCTCCAATTGATCGTTTAGTCCATCGCGATCCTGATCTTGGACGATTTGCGCAACCGCGAACCGCGCCAGCAGGAGGATCAGCAGCGCTGAGAGCGAGAGTCGTCTCATCCGCACTCAGTGAGTCATCGCATACATGATGGAGTTCATGCCCATCCGGTACGCGTAACCGGTGAACAAAGCAGGGTAGTCCGGATCGTCCATCCATTCCCAGGCATCGCCGAGATCAGAGTTATAGGTGATCAACACCATCAGACGTCCGGTATCATCCGAAATACCCAACACGCGAGGTTCAGTGTCGGAAGGCTGCTCCCACGTCTGAGTTCTTCCGCCGGACATCGTGTACATGTCGCCCAATCTCACGTTGGCCACCTGGAGCACACGGTCGATGTTGAAGAAGATATGAAAGATTTCATGCGTGAGCGGCAGTTCCTGAATCTGACGGTCAGGAAAGACCTTCTTCATTTGCCGTGCAAACTGATTCCACTGCTCTAATCCCCAGAAGTCGTCGACGTGCCAGAAACCGCCGCGCAGCAGGTATTCGCGAAGCCGCGCAGCCTCCTCGTCACTCAACTCCATCTGGCCGACTTCGACGGCGTAGATATAAGGAAACTTGAAGAGGTCGGGATCCATGATGCTCATGGGATGCGGCTCTCTCGACAGCTTGACGTTTGTCATGCGGTCGATGCCCCACATGTATTTGTTGTCCGCTTCCCACGCATCCGTCATCCAGGCGCCGCGGCCAAAGCCACGATAGCCGGAGAAGCCGCTTGCTCCCGGCCCTCGGCCATAAATGTCGGTGTACATCAGCCGTGTGAAATAGAACTCCGGTTGAGACTTTGGATCGGGATCATCAGATGATGCGGGCGTGACCAGACCGAGAAGACAAAGAAGAACAGCAGCGCGGATCCACATCGTTTTCTCCTGGACGGACGAATTTCATTCTATTCCGAAAAACGTCCAGGTCGTATCACGATTTGGCCGGCGGCTGTCGCTCGCCAAACCAATAGCACAACCCATCAGGCGCGACGACGTAGAATACCCTCCAGTCGGCGTCGCCATGGTTTTCCACGGAGAAGTCGGAGAGTTCCTTTTCCAGACCACTCGCTTTGAACTCTGCGAGCAACGACTCCAGTTCCTTCACATGAAACGCGCAACCATCTTGCGAGGAATCGCCGCCGTTTTCGGCGAGGCCGATCTGGACGTCGTCGCGAACGAGGATGGCAGATTTGTACGGCTTGTCGCTGCGTGAGAGAACGCGGAACCCGAGGACGGTTTCATAGAAAGGAACGGCGGCCTCCAGATCGCGGACAGGTAGATTCATGTTGTTGCCTTGGTAACCAAACGCCTTTTCCAGCCGTGCTTTCATTGGACAGGCTCCTTTCGACTTAGCTTATCACCGTGTTTGGACACGGCCCCCCTCTCCCTCTGGGAGAGGTCGGCGCGAAGCGCCGGGAGAGGGTTCGAATTGCGGCAAGTTTCGAACCCTCTCCCGCCCTTCGGGCGACCTCTCCCAGAGGGAGAGGGGCTGCCGCTCAATTCCGCTGCGCTTCCTTTAACAAGCGAAGACAGTGCACGAAGTCTGTAGGCAATGGGCTTTCCACCGAGATGTCGCGGGCGGTAAGCGGGTGAGGGAAAATCAAACGGACGGCATGCAGCATTAGGCGCGGTGCCATTTCGGCGCAGCGGTTATCAGGGCAGTAAAGTTCATCGCCTAGTATCGGCAGTCCATGTTCCGAAAGGTGGACGCGAATCTGATGTGTGCGTCCGGTTTTTGGAGTCGCCTCGATATGCAATCCGCGAGGAAACTGGGCGATCAAACGAAAGGACGTCTCGGCGAGATCGCCGGCTGAATCAACGGCGCCATACTTGGCCGTTTTCCCTTTCGATGAAATCTTTCCGAGGTAGTTTCGGACCGTCCATTCCCTTTGTAGCTTCCCGCGCGCACCGGCAGGCGGACAGACTGTCAGCGCCTGATAAGTTTTCACGCCGCGCCGTTTCGAAAAGATCTCCGAAACCGCGGCATTCACGCGCTGTGTCTTGGTGTAGAGCACAATTCCCGATGTGTCGCGATCCAACCGTTGATGAACGCCAACATACGGTTTGGCGACTCCGTCTCTCTTGTGCAGAAACCGGCCGACGGCCGCGAAGAGGCTATCGCGATCCTCGTCTAACGTGGGTTGGGCGGGAATCCCGGGTGGCTTATCGATGACGAGCAGATCCGTATCTTCGTAAAGAATCCTCTCTTCGGTCAGCTCAAATTTACGATCCCGCGCGGTGGCATCTGCAAAAAGCTTTTCGACATCGATGACGGCTTCGATCGTTGCGCCTGCTGACAACGGTTTCGAGGCGACCCTCACCGGCCGCCCATTCAAATACACAGCTCCGGCCATGATGAGCTTTCGTGCTTTCGCTTTCGAAACCGCGCGACCGAGCTCCTGCGGCAGACAATCGACCAAGGCGTCATCAAGACGCTTCGGGCTGGTCGCCCGGAGTCTCACTTTCTTGATGGGCATTATTGCTGGGCGTCCGCCTCGAGCCGACGAACTTCACACTCGCCGGTAAACTTCGGCCAGTGGATTCGATGCAGATCCATGAATCTCGTCGCCAGGGCAAGCGCCTCTTCGTCCGACTTCGCGTTGACGATCGCGTAGCCACCAACCACTTCCTTCGACTCCGTAAATGGACCATCGATCACGCTGAGTTGGCCTGCCGCCAAACGGACCTTCTTTCCTTTTGCGGTAGGCTCCAGTCCAGCGGTATCGACGATCGAGCCGTTCTTCATCGCTTCGCCGACAAACTCTCCCATCGCTGCAAACAGGGACTGCGGCACTTCTTCCATTCGGTAGTCTTCAGTGTGTTTAATGAACATCATGTAGCGCATTGTGTCTCTCCTTGGATGAAATTCAGAATCTACCAACATATCGAATGAAGGCGGTTGGAATCGACACGCGTCAGGGCCAAGAAGCTTTTTTCGGATTACTGACCGGGAGTCTTGCTTCGGGGAGCGTAGTATCCCGTCCGCGAGCGGACCTGGAAGTTCTTGTCCGCCACTTCGACGCGAATCTTTCTGAATGCTCCATCACGATTTACGTTGGTGGGGCGATAGGCGAGCGAGTATTGGGCACGCAATTCCTCGCTGATGTTCTGGAACTGAACCGTCAAGTCCGCGAGCTTTCGTGGAAAGAAAACCTTTCCGCCGGTTTCATCGGTGACTTTTTTCAAGATCTTGTCACCCTCTTCCATCCCTTTTGATTTCTGCACGGCAGTTGCGGTCGTACTGATGGCATACACGACGGCATCGTTACGATGGATCTCTTCCAGAGTTTCCGTCAGCTCGGTCTCGCTGGCATTGTCCTCACCATCACTGATCAGAATGATGACTCGCCGGCCTTGCTGGTCTGTGAGCTTCTTTGAGGCTGCCAAATACATTGCATCGTACAGGGAAGTCGCTCCCCCCGGCCGGATCTTACGTACTGCCTTGGCTAGGACTTCGGGGTCATCCGTATAGTCCTGAACAAGATCAACACCGTCGTCGAAGGTGACGAGGAGTGCCTGGTCCATTTTTCGTTGCAAGATGGAATAGAAAAATTCGATCGCGGCTTCCTGCTCAAAGCGGAGTTTCTCGCGGACACTCGCACTCGAGTCGATGAGCAAGGCCATTGAAAGCGGCAGATTTGTTTCCTTGCTGAAGTTGCTGATGCTTTGCGGTTTGTTGTCTTCGAAGACTTTGAAGTGGCTCTGCTCGAGGCCCGTAATAAATCTGCCTTTGTTGTCGAACACCGTGAACACAATGTTGACGCGATCGACATCAACGGAAAGAGTTTGCCCGCCGCGTTGTTGGCGGAGAGGTCCCGACCCACCCGCGAGCGGTACGGATAGAGCCAGTATTACGAGGACGGCCAAGAGTCGCATCTGCACAGATTACCACGGCATGACCGCTTGCGGCGTATCATGGTGTGGATGGACATCACAAAGATCAGCGCCGGGCGGAACCCGCCGTCGGACCTCCACGCCGTAATCGAAATACCCGTGGGCGGAGTTCCGGTTAAGTACGAGCTGGATAAGACATCTGGAGCGATGTTCGTCGATCGGTTTCTCCATACGGCGATGTTTTACCCAGGCAATTACGGATTCATTCCACAGACGTTGTCGGAGGATGGCGATCCCTGCGACGTGTTGGTGATCGCTCCGGTCGCGGTCGTGCCTGGCGCGGTCATCCGCTGCCGGCCGGTGGGTGCGCTATTGATGGAAGACCAGGCAGGTAAGGATGAGAAGCTCATCGCGGTACCGGTCGATGACCTCCACCCGTTTTACACGGGCATCCGGAGTCATGGCGATCTGCCGGAAATCATGCTCGATCAGATC
>Ga0209382_10004608_pt1 | contig 18349 bp, 14 predicted proteins | sample SoiMetdeltSBSDD5_FD_187599 | JGI IMG/M metagenome (GOLD analysis project Ga0209382, IMG submission 187599) | Bulk soil microbial communities from a Populus tree surrounding site in Tennessee, USA - Soil MetaG P. deltoides SBSDD5 (SPAdes) (version 2) | ecosystem: Environmental > Terrestrial >...
CAAGCCGTATTCCTTGGGATTGGCATCCGCCCATTTGGTATGCACGGCCCATGACCGCGACGACGACAGCTCAGGAATGCTGGTGCCGAACGCCTTGTTGACCGGCGGCGCATCCTCGGTCTCGGCGGCGAAGATATTCTTGTCGTTGAATACGGTGAGAACCTTGAACTTGTCCTTCAACGATAGGACGCCGGTGATCGGCAGCGCGCCGACATCGGCCTCGCCACTCAACAGCGCGGTGTAGGTCGGGTTGCCGCCGCCATAAGGAATGAAGTTGAACTTCGCGCCGGTGGCCTCGCCTAATGCCAGCATGCCGATCGTGGCGGGATGCGGAATGCGGCTGAGTGCGACGTTGAGCTGCTTCTTCTTCCCCGCTTCGACCACATCCTTGATGTTCTTGTAGGATGAATCCTTGCGCACGAAAACGCAGGAGTCGTCGATGTCGGTGCGGCAGAAATAGATGAAGTCCTCCGGGAATTTGTAGTCCGGCTTCTGCGTCGCATACATGATCATTTCCGGGCCCATGTTGCCGAACAGCAGGTTGTAGCCGTCGTGCTCGCGCTTCTGCACGAACAGCGTGTAACCGACCTGGCCGGCCGCGCCGGCCTGGAATTCGTATTCGAAAGGCTGGTTGTTGAGCAGCTTCGACCACGGCCCGTCGAAGGAACGCGCCAGGCGCTCCGCCCCACCGCCCTGCCCCGTCGGAACCATCACCCGGAAAGCGCGCGACGGATATGCCGCCTGCGCCCAGGCGCCCCGTGTCGAGACAAGCGGCAGGCCGGTAGCCGCGGCGACGACGCCGCAAAACGACCGGCGCGTCAGAGTAGGCAGTTTCTGCATCATCGCTTTCTCTCCCTGATGTTTTCTGGGCGGCGGTTCTTGCCGCCGCAACTCAAGCCGATTTTGTCATGCCACGGCAGGCCCCGAAACCTCCCTAAAGGTCGCATCCGTGCCCGCGAATTCCCTAGATTCCAAGGCCTTTGAGCTGAAATTCCGGATATCTGAAGCCGGCCGCCGCGCCGAGCGGCAAAGCCATTTCCAGCGCTTCCATCTCGGATTCGGTAAGACTAACACCAACCGCGCCCACATTTTCCTCCAGGAATTTTCGTTTTTTAGTCCCAGGTATCGGGACGATGTCGTCGCCGCGCCCCAATACCCAGGCGAGAGCGATCTGCGCCATGGTGCATCCCTTCTGCCGAGAGATCGCCTCGATCGGGCGTAGCAGATTCAGATTCTGCTCGAAATTGCCCTCCTGAAAACGCGGATGGGCATGCCGGCGGTCGGCAGGAATGAGGTCGTCGCGCCTGCGGAAGGCGCCGCTCAGGAAACCGCGTCCGATCGGTGCATAGGCCACGAGTGCAATGCCAAGCTCGCGGATGGTCGGTAGGAGTTGGGCTTCCACGTCGCGCGACCATAGCGAATATTCGGTCTCCAGCCCGGCGATGGGATGCACATTGTGGGCACGGCGGATGGTGTCCGTTCCCGCTTCGCACAGGCCGAGATAACGCACCTTGCCCTGCTCGACCAGTTTGGCCATGGCACCGACTGTCTCTTCGATCGGGACCTTGGGGTCGACGCGGTGCTGGAAATAGACGTCGATGACGTCGATGCCGAGCCGCTTCAGGCTCGCCTCACAGGCAACCGGCACATATTCCGGGCTGCTATTGGTGCCGCCGCGTTGGCCGTCCGGTCCGCGAACATTGCCGAATTTGGTGGCGATCAAGACCTTGTCACGCTTGCCCTTTATCGCCTTGGCTATTAGCTCCTCGTTTTTTCCGGCCGAATAGGCATCCGATGTGTCGAACAGGTTGACGCCGAGTTCTATCGCGCGGTGCATGGTGGCGATGGATTCGGCGTCGTCGGGTACGCCGTATTCGCCACTCATGCCGGAACAGCCAAGACCAAGTGCGGAAACATGTGGGCCGTTCTTGCCAAGCTGCCTGTATTTCATGGACTGCATATCAAGTTCCCCGGAGAAATAGCCGCGAATTACTCACGCGCTTTGTCGCACAAATCAAGAGGCCGTGCTCGGCAGCGATACCGAATAAGTCGCACAGAGTGGGGCAATCACCCTCTCGTGAACCCGACGGCCAGGTCAGGATGCCAATCCCACGCATTGCTCCGGGCGGATCGCCACATGCACTGCGCGCCCGATGCCAAGTTCGACATCCGGCGCCGCACGCACCCGAATTTCCCGACCCTCACCCAGGTCCACAAAGTAGTCGGTGACTTCGCCGAGAAAGACACGATGCGCAATCTTACCCGCGAACACATTCAGCCCGTCGCCGGGATGCTTTTCCGAAATGGTCAGGTCCTCAGGTCTTGCCGTGACCATGACGGTCTGCCCGGCCTGCACGGATTCCACAAAGCTGCAAAGGATCATTCCGTGCGGCGTATCCACGGTGGCAGTGTCGTCGCTCCGCTTGGCGATGGTGCCGTGAAAAAAATTGGCCGAGCCGACGAAATCCGCAACAAACTGGCTCCTTGGCCGGCGATAGATTTCCTGCGGGCTGCCACGCTGGATGATCCGGCCGGCGCTGAAAACTGCGATCACGTCGGACAAGGCCAGGGCCTCCGATTGGTCGTGGGTGACATAGACCGTGGTCACGCCCAGCGTGCGCTGCAGCCGCTTTAATTCGACCCGCATCTGCTCGCGCAATTTAGCGTCGAGGTTTGACAATGGTTCGTCGAGCAGCAGCAGGTTCGGATTGCGGACCAGGCCGCGTGCGAAGGCCAGGCGTTGCTGCTGACCGCCTGAAAGCCGGGTGGAGGCACGGTTCTCGTACCCACCCAGTTGCACCATCTCCAGAACACGGACGACTTCCTGTTTGATCTCAGCAGCGGAATATTTGCGGTCGCGGGCCACACGCAGGGGAAAGGCCACATTCTCGAAGACCGTCATATGCGGCCAGATTGCATAAGACTGAAACACCATTCCAAGCGCGCGCTCGCTGGGCGGCACGAAAATGCCCTGCTCGGAGTCAAAAACGACCCTGCCGTTGATAACGATGCGTCCGCGGTCGGGGCGCTCGAGTCCCGCCAGGCACCGCAGGGTCGTGGTCTTGCCGCAGCCGGATGGTCCCAGCAGGGTAAGCAACTTCCCGGTTTCCACGTTCAAGCTGATGCCGTCGATGGCTTTGACCCCGGCTTGGCCTCCCACGTGAAAGGTCTTGTACAGATCCTCAATGACGAACATCGGTCCTCATCATGGTCGTGCGATCGACGTGCTGGAGTCTGCCCGGCGTTGCAACCGGGTTTCCATCCAGCGCAGCCCGGCGACAATAAAGATCAGCGGGATAATCTGAATGACACCGAGCGCGCTCACTGCGCCATAGCTGCCGCCCTCCTCCCACATGGTCAGGCTGATGGTGCCCAGCACGTGAGTGCCGGGACCAACCAAGAAAATGGACGCGCCCAGCTCGCGCACGGCCAGCACGAAGACGTAAATCCAACCCGCCAGGAGGAATGGCGCGAGCAACGGCATCAGGATGCGGAAGAATATCTGGTGCAATTGCGCACCGGCGACTTCGGCGACCTCTTCCAGCTCCTTATGGATTTGTGCAATGCCGCCGGAGGCAAACCGCATCCCATAAGGCAGATAGCTCGTCACGTAAGCTACCAGCAATATCCAGATCGTATTGTAGATCGGGATCGGTACCACGAGATAGGCGAAAAGGACGCTGGCGCCGATGATCACGCTGGGAATCGCGATGGGAATAAAGGCCAGCGCGTCGAGCAGCCACCCATACCGCGTCGCCGAGCGTTGCGCGATCCAGGCCATGACGAATGTAAGCAGCACGACCACCGTGGCCGACATTGCCGCCAGGGTAACGCTGGTTTTCACAGCAGATATGAAGATCGGGTAGCTCAGGATGAATTTGTAATTATCCAGGGTGAAGGGCAGATCCGAGGCAAACAACGACGGGGCAAGATTGCGGAAGAAGGATTGCCAGACAAGCGTCAGCAGCGGAAATCCAAGTGCAGCCAGGAATAACAGCCCAGTGGCGAGTGCGACCGGCCAGCGCCACGGGCCGAGCCTGATACGGGTGGGCGTATAGCCCTTCCCTGTAATGGTGGCGAAGGCCTCGGCATCACGCGTGACGCGCCGATAGAAAAGGATCGCAGCCAGACAGACCAATAGAAGTGTGATGCTGAGCGCGCTTGCGATACCGAAAGACGGCGGCGCGCCGCTGGTGGCGGCCTGGATTTCGGTGGTGAAGACGTCGATGCGGCCAGGCCGGCCGATCAGGCGCGGCACCTCGAAGGAGGAGATACCGAGAATGAAAAGCAAGAGCAGCGCGGACAGGATCGCCGGTCGCAGCAGCGGAAAGGTGATGCGCCGCAGGATCTGCCAATAACTGCTGCCGGATACCAGCCCCGCCTCTTCCATGCGCACGTCCAGCACACGGAAAGCCGGCCCAAGCGCGAGATAGGCGAGCGGAAAATAATGGCTGGACAGCGCCCAGATCATTCCAGCCATGGTGTAGATGTTGATCGGAGAGGCTGAGAAACCGAAATAATTTTTCAGCCCGCTGTTCAACCAGCCGATGTTCGGGCTGAGGACGAAAATCCAAGCCATGGCGGTGAGCAAACCGGGCACGGCGAAAGACAGTAGCGCGAGACTGTGGAAGAGTTCACCGCCGGGAGCGTCGGTGCGTTCCACTACCCAGGCAACAAGGCCGCCCATGACCAAAGCGGTAATAGCCGTACCGCAGCCGAAGAGCAGCGAGTTTCCGAACAGCCGCAGGATGTGCCAGCTCGAATAGGCCTCAAGGAAATTATCGAATGTCGGAGCGCCGAAGCCGTAGATGTTGTCTTCAGTAAACGCCGTTAGCAGCAGCGCCGACAGGGGCACAAAGACCAGCCAGCCAACGACCGCAACACAGACCACGAGCAAGAGGTGCGAAAGGCGAAGCCTCGTCAGCCAGCCGAACGGCAAGCCTGCCAGCGGGGAAATGCTGGGACTAGCAAGGCTCAACTGCGATTACTCCCCGGCACAGTCCGGTTGGAAAAAATCGAGTGCCGTTTCAACACACCCTATCTCGGCCTGAACAGGTCCTGAAAGAGCTTCAGCCATTTCTTTTCTTCTTCGCCCGAGAATTGGATCAGAATGACCTTCTTGGATTCCAGGCGCGTGAAGGAATCCGGTGGATTTGGCGTCACATCCGCCCTTACCGGCAGGCGGCCGGCTCTCGGCAGCATTTCCTGTGCTTCCTTGCTGAGCAGGTAGTTGGCTGCGAGCTTGGCTGCATTGGGATGTGGGGCGAGCGTATTCACCCCGACCTGGCCGTAGAACAGCGCCACGGGTTCCAACACCCAGTAGTCGGTGTCACCGCCCGCCAGCTTCACGTTCGAGGTCAGTGAGGCGTAATTATTGAGCGCCAGCATGTATTCGCCGGCGCCGACCGAGCGCGCGAGCGCGAGATGGCCGTCGACCGTAACCGGCTTGAGCGCGGCCACGATGTCGCTGACGATCCTGCGGGCTTTCTCCTCGCCATAATGGATATACATGGCGTTCAGCCAATGGGCGTCGGTGACATCGATCGCGACCTTGCCCGCCCATTCCTTCTTGCCGGCAAATTCCTCGTAGCTCTTCGGCAAATCTTCCGGTTTCACCATCTTGGTGTTGTAGGCGGGCGTGTTGTAATTGGCATAGACGCCGTACCAGCGCTTGTTCGGATCGAGCGCCTGCGGCTTGATCTGCTTGGCCTGCGGCGGATCGATCGGCAGGAGAAATTCCTGCGGCAGCCTGCTGACCACGGTGCTCACCACCACGTCCCAGGTGCGCTGCTGGGCGCGTCGCTCGATGGCGGTGCGCGCCATCAGTGCATTGTCGTTGGCGCGGACGTATTCGGTCTTGATGCCGGTGGCTTCCTCGAACTTCTTCCAGAGCGGAAGACCCTCCTGCTCGTTCATTGAGGAATAAATCGTCAGCGTCCCCTCTGCCTTAGTCGCCTCCAGAAGCTCCGGAATGATCCAGGACGGCGCTTGCGCCGCGGCCGATGAAAGCCCGAAAACAAGGCCCAGGAGGCCGAAAACGCCCGCACGCAAAGTTGAAGTCAGTTTGGTGGTCACCGTGTCCCTCCCAGGGCCGTCTTTGCTTACGCGGCATGCCGCGCTGCCGCTATAGACGCGCGGCTCGCAAAACATAATGCGACGGCCGGCCCCTAGACAACCGGCTTGACGGAGCCTTTTCGATTCGCGTCACAGCGCGCCAAGTTAGACGGTCACGAAATCGTGGACCGGGAGTATCACATTCGCCTTGACAGGAGTCTTGCGAACGGCAGGCGACAGCGAGGGATCAATCAGCGAACCATGCTATTTCGACGGTGTGGCATAGGGCGGCCGCGGAATCGCCATATGGGCTTCCCGTAGCGCCTCCGACCAATGTTCACGCAAGCCATGGAAGTAAGGTTCCCCGGGTTCGATCCGATAAGACACCTCTGCGTCGCAGGCATCGGGCCTCGCCACCAGAATATCGATCGGCATTCCAACGCCCAGGTTCGATCGCATGGTCGAATCCATTGAGATGAGCGCGAGCTTGAGTGCGTCGTAAAGTTCAGTCTCATAGGTGACGGCGCGGTCCAACACCGGCTTGCCGTATTTATGCTCTCCAATTTGAAAATAGGGTGTATCGGTCGTGCATTCGATGAAATTGCCTGCGGAATAGATCATGAAGAGGCGGAGCTTCTCGCCCTTGATCTGGCCACCGAACAAAAACGATACATCAAATCTCACCTCGGCGGATTCCAGCGCGTGCCCTTCATGATCGTGCAGTTCACGGACGATGCGCCCAATCCGCTGCGCCGCCTGGAACATGGTCGGCGCGTTCATCAGCGTCTCGCGCTCACCGGTTGTTTTGTTCTCGACACCCCCCCTCAACAGACTCACTACCGACTGGCTAATTGAGAGATTGCCGGAAGAAGCAATCGACATGATCCGCTCGCCCGGCACCCGGAACATATGCAGCTTGCGAAACGTCGATACGTTGTCGAGCCCGGCATTGGTACGGGTATCGGCGATCATAACGAGGCCTTCGCGTACTAGGATTCCGCAGCAATAAGTCATGGCAACGTCCGATTGGGCGCTTACAGGCTATGATTCTTTGGATGACGACAATACTTCAACTCTGCATTTGCCTCATTGCCTGGTCCACCAGAACGCGCACAGAAAGCGTTTCTCCGCTGCCGCCAGTCTGCGCCCCACGCACCGGTGCCGCGCTCAGGTAATCTAGGCCCATCGCAACCCGCAAGTGCCGATCGGTGCCGCTGATGCCATTGGTGGGGTCAAATGCTACCCAGCCGAGATCGGGCACCAGCGCCTCCGCCCAGGCGTGGCCTGCATCCTGCTCCATAACGCCGTCCGCCCTGCAGAAATAGCCGCTCACATAGCGAGCAGGAATGGCAAGGTGACGCGCCGCGGCGATAAAAATATGAGTAAAGTCCTGGCAGACCCCGCGCTTGAGCGCGAAGGCCTCGGACGCCGTGGTCGCCACATGGGTTGGGTCGGAATCGAACATCATGTCACCGTGCAGCCACGACACCAGCGCATGCAATACTGACAAGGTATCCGGGCCTGCATCGGCTTTGATACGCCTGGCTGTGGCGGCTATGGCATCGTCGGCCTCGGTGAGAGAAGTTTCGCGCAAAAACAGATCGGGCGGAAATCGCTCGATCGCACCCTTCACAATTCCTTGGGTATTCTCAATTTCGACCTGACCTTCGACATGCACGGTGAGTTCATCAAGCGGACCATCGGCGGTAAAGCTATGCGTGATATTGCCGAAAGCGTCCTGATGCTGGTTGAGCTTGGTATCGGCGGATACGGCGATGCTCCAGGCGACGACATATTGCCCCTCGTGGTTGCGCGGCGTCAGTCGCAGTGTCTGGATGACACTCCGCGCCGGTGTCGCGTAGCGATAGATTGTGTCGTGAGAAATTGCGATCCGCATGGGTTAAAGCTCACTACAGGCGACGTTTTGTGCGTGGCTCTCACACCAGATATTGCCGCTGGATGGCGCCGCCTATGCGGTTGTTCTCGGCGATGAAGCCCTGGATGAATTCGTGCAATCCAGTCTGGAAAATGTCCTCGATGCGGAGGTTTTTCAACCTAGTGCGTAACGCGCGGGCCTGCTTCTGTGCTGGGCCCTGGCGGCCATAGGCCTGCGCGATTTTATCGAGGTGGCCGACAATGTTTTCATAACAGTTGGCGAGCGAACGCGGCATTTCCTCTTTCAGTATCAGAAGATCGGCAATCAGCAATGGTTGCAGACTCTCACGGTAGACCCAGTGATAAGAGGTGAGCGCCGATACCGACCGCAGGATCGCCGCCCACTGAAAATAATCCAATGGCCCGCCGACCTGCTCCTGTGCCGGTAACAGAACGTGATATTTCACGTCCAAAATGCGCGCGGTGTTATCCGCGCGTTCAAGATAGATGCCGAGCCGGGTGAACCAGAAGGCGTCATTGAGCAGCATGGTGCGGTAGGCCGAGCCATCAAAGCGCAGTGAAGATTCCTGTACCCAGCGCAGGAAACGCGAGAGCCCGTCGCGCGAGGTAGGTCCATTGGCGTAGCGCTGGAGCTCGAGCCAGGTGCCGTTGATTGCATCCCACATCTCGACCGTGAGTGCGGTGCGCACCGATCTGGCGTTGGCTCGGGCGGCTTCAAAGCAACTGCGGATGGACGATGGATTCTCGGTCGAGAACGCCAGGAAATGCGTGACGTTCTCCTCGTTGGCTTCGGCGTAGAGTGCGGCGAAAGCATCGACACAGCCTGCTGTAGCCACTGCCGATTCCCATTCATTGCTGGCACCGGCATATGCAAGCGGCAGAGCGGTGACTCGATGTGCAGCTTCCAAGATGCGCGCAAGACATTCCGCGCGTTCGACGTAGCGGGCAAGCCAGTAGAGATCGTCGGCGGTACGCGACAGCATTTCAGTGATCCAGCACCCAGGTGTCCTTAGTCCCACCGCCCTGGCTCGAGTTGACGATCAGGCAACCTTTCTTCAGCGCCACCCGTGTCAGCCCCCCGGACACGATGCGGATGCGGTCCCGGCCGGTAAGTACAAACGGCCGCAGATCGACATGCCGCGGCGCGATTCCGGAATCCACGAAGGTCGGACAGGTAGAGAGCGCCAGTGTCGGCTGGGCGATGAAATTGTTGGGCAATGCCTTCAGCTTGGAGCGGAAAGACGCGATCGTGGCCTTGTTGGCGGCTGGCCCCACCAGCATGCCGTAGCCGCCGGAGCCGTGCACTTCCTTCACCACCAATTGGTCGATGTTGTCCAGCACATACGAAAGATGTTGCTGATCGCGGCAGCGCCACGTTGGCACTGTCTTCAGGATCGGCTCCTCACCCAGGAAGAACTTTACGATCTCAGGCATATAGCTATAGACCGCCTTGTCGTCGGCGATTCCGGTGCCAACTGCATTGGCAAGCGTGAGATTGCCGGCCTGATAGGCCGCCATCAGGCCTGGCACACCCAAAGTCGAGTCGGGCCGGAATGCCAGCGGGTCGAGGAAATCGTCGTCGATGCGGCGGTAGATAACGTCCACCCGCTTCGGACCTTCGGTCGTCCGCATATAAACGACGTTGGATTTGACCTGTAGATCGCGGCCTTCGACCAGTTCGATCCCGAGCTTGTCCGCCAGGAACGAGTGCTCGAAATAAGCTGAGTTGTAGATACCGGGCGTCAACAGCGCGACTGTCGGATCGCCTGGAGCGCGCTCAGGCGCTACCGACTTTAACGTAGCCAGCAATTCGTCCGGATAATTATCGATCGGCGCGACGCGATGCCGAGAAATTAATTCCGGAAACAGCCGCATCATGATTTCGCGGTTCTCAAGCATGTAGGAGACGCCGGAGGGCGTGCGCGCGTTGTCTTCCAATACATAAAAATTCTCGGCATCCACACGCACGATGTCGATGCCTGCTACATGAACATAAATATCGTGCGGCACTTTCTGCCCGCTCATCTCCGGCCGAAAAACCGGATTCTGGTAGACCAGATCCGGCGGGATAACGCCCGCGCGCAGCACCTCGCGGGATCGATAAATATCCTTGATATAGAGGTTGAGCGCCTTAACGCGCTGTTCGAGACCGCGCCGCAGCAGGTCCCATTCGCCGGCAGACAGGATGCGCGGCAGCACGTCAAACGGGATCAGCCGCTCCTGGGCTTCGGCCGCACCATAGACCGCAAAAGTGATGCCTATCCGCCGGAAAAGAAGCTCAGCCTCGCGCCGCCGATTGTCGAGAACGTCGGGCGGCACTTCGGAAAGCCACCCGGAAAGCCGCGCATAGGGCCCTCGTACGGTGCCGTCAGCAGCCGTCATTTCGTCGAACGCAACCCGCAAGGTCCACCCCGCCGACCAAACCGAATGCCGCGCTGCAAAGCTTACGCCAATTCGGGCGGCAAAGGGCAAGAGCAATTTCGCTATGCCGCTCCGCAGTTGCCTGGCCAATAGGCTACCCGGTGATGAGAAAAGAGTCGGCGAAGTCGGCGGTTGGAACTCGCCGCGCTATTCGGCGGCTGTTGCCTCCGGTGCCAGATATTGGGCGCGCGCTAGCTCCGCAAAATGCCCGTTTTTGGCAACCAATTCATCGAAAGTGCCAGCCTCGACGATTCTTCCCTCCGCGAACATCAGGATGACGTCGGCCTTGCGGATGGTTGCGAGACGGTGGGCGATCACAAACGTGGTCCGACCTTTCATCACCTCTTCCAGCGCGGCGAGGAGTTGGCTCTCGGTCTTGGCGTCCAGTGCACTGGTTGCTTCATCAAGGATGAGAATCGGCGGGTTTTTCAGCAAGGCACGTGCGATGGAAAGCCGCTGACGCTCGCCGCCCGAAAGCATGCGCCCGCGCTCGCCCACCCGCGTTTCGAAACCGTCGGGGGCGGCCTCGATGAAGCCGATCGCCTGCGCGCGCGTCGCGACGTCCCGCAACTCCGCTTCACTCGCATCCGCCTTACCGATAAGCAGGTTGTCGGCGATCGAGCGATTGAACAAAAGACCTTCCTGGAACACGACACCGATATTTCGGCGCAGCGCCGATACTTTCATGTCCCGGGTGTCGAGGCCGTCGATCAGGATGTGTCCGGACTGCGGGTCAAAGGCCCGGTGCAGCAGCGCCAGTGCGGTCGATTTTCCGGCACCGGTGGAGCCCACCATTGCGACCGTCTGCCCCGGGCTGGCGGTAAAATCCAGATCGATTACTGCCGGCCGGCGCCCGTCATAGGAGAAGCTCACATTCCTGAACTCAACCAAACCGCGCACGCGGCCGGGATCGACGGCGTTCGGCTTGTCGCGCATACCCGGAATTGTATCCATCACCTCGAAGAATTCTTGCAGCCGCGGCACTTCGGTGAAGATTCGGTTGGTGAACGACACTGCATCTTGCAGCCGCTGGATCAGCATGGTTGCAAAGGCCATGAATGTGACAATCTCACCGACCGTCGCCAGGTTACGGAAATGCAGCAACGCTCCGACAATGATAATCGCCAAAATCGTAATGGTGGTAGAGGCGCGCGTAAGCACCGAAATGACCGCCCACCACGACAGCACCGGTATTTGGGCCGCCAGTAGCTTGTCGATGATGTGCTTGAGGCCGCGCACCTCAGCTTCCACGCGGCCAAAGCTATGCACCAGCGCCACGTTTCCCAGCGTATCGGACGCGCGCTCCGCGAGCTCCGAGTAATGCGTCTCCACCCGCCCTTGCAACTCCTCGGTTTTCCGCATTACGAAAACCGTCAACACGGCAAATATCGCACAGAGTGCGATGAGCAAGAGCGCGAGCCGCCAGTTCATGAAAATCGACAACGGCAGCAGCACGAAAAATGAGACAAAACCCGCCAGATGGTCGCGGAAGAACCCAACCCACAGACCCCAGAGAGAATCCGTGCCTTGCAGCATGATCTTCATCAACCGGCCGGAATGCCGCGCGCCATGAAAGGCGAGCGGCAGCTGCAGCACATGTTCGAAATAATCGCTGAGCATGCAGTGGCGTTGCTGGTGGGCCAGGCGGTCCGCATAAAGGGCTACCAGCGTGCCGCAGATGATGGTGAAAAGCCCGAACGCCACCCACAGGCTAAGGAGCGTTATGAGCCGCGGCCAGACATCGGCGTCGCTTCCCGACGCCCCGGTGAGTGTATCGATCACGCGGCCAAACAGCACGGGTTCGGCAAATTGCGCCGCCGCCAGTGCAAGATTGGCGATTGCGAGTATCCAGGCGAGCCGCGCTTCGCGATGCAGCGCACCCAGGACCCGAAGATAGATGCGGATCAGCTTCATCTATGCCGCCTCAGCTCTTTGCCTTTTCTTCCTACGGCGCATGCGCCATTTCCAGCGGGAGCTGCGGCGACGCGGGGGCGACATGATGTTGATGTCGCGTACCAGACGAGCGCCGTCCTTTTGCGCATCCATGACCAGCTTGCGCTCATGGAACGCTTCGAGTTCGGGCCGGTGACCCACGCTTAGCACGGTCGCTTTTTCCAGATGCTTGCGCAGAAGCTCCATGAGCTGATCTTGGCTCGGAGGGTCAAGCGCGGAAGTAGCCTCGTCGAGAACAACGATGTCCGGCTCTTGCAGAATAAGCCGCGCGAAAGCCAGCCGCTGCTTTTCACCGCCTGACAGAATCTGTTCCCAAGGTTCGTCTTCATCAAGCTTGCCGACAAAGTCCTTTAGACCCACCTGATTCATCACCTCCGCAACTTTGTCGTCGTCAAAAGCGTCTTCCGGTGACGGGTAACTCACCGCACGCCGCAGCGTACCAACCGGCAAATAGGGCCGCTGCGGTAGCAGGAACAGCTTTGCGCCCTTGTGAAATTGTATTTCGCCGCCGCCCCACGGCCATAGGCCAGCGAGCGCACGCACCAACGAGCTCTTGCCGGTTCCCGATTCTCCGACCACCAGCACCTTTTCGCCCTGTTCGATGCTGACATCAGTTTCCTTGATCACCTGGGTGCCATCATCGAGGGTCACAGACACATTGCGCAATCGAAGTGCGGCCTCGCCCTTTTCCGAGCGCTGGATGTATCCAACGCCGGTTTCTTCCGCCCGTTCGAGCGCGTCGAGCGAAACCAGCAAGGAGCCCACGCGCCGAGCCGATGCAGTCCAGTCCGCAAAGCGCGGATAATTGTCCACCAGCCAACTGAATGCCGTCTGCACAATGACGAAAGCCGACGCTGCTTGCATGACCTCGCCCAATGACATGCTGCCGGCCAGGAATTTCGGCGCGCAGAGCAATACTGGAATCACCGGCGCGAGCTGTCCACTGCCCTGGGAGATGACAGTGGTGCGCATGTGCTGAACGGCGAGATCGCGCCAAGCGCGCAGCACCTTCTTAAGCGCCTTGTCGAGGCCGGCGCGCTCTTCATCCTCGCCACCGAGTAGCGCGATGCTTTCGCCATTCTCACGCAACCGTGTCAACACGTAGCGGTATTCAGCTTCCGACTGGTTCTTAGCCTCGGCGGCCGACACGAAGCGGCGGCCGATGATCACCATCGAGCCGCTCGCAATCACCGCATAAACAATGGCGCCGATAACGAGAAACCCCGGTATCGTGATTTCCCTGCCGCCAAGCGAAATGGTGAGGGCGCCTCCGATGGTCCACAGCACCACGATGAACGTCAGCGCCGAAAGCACGGCTTGGAAAAACCCGGCGGCGAAATCGACCGGCGCATCGGTGCCGACACGCAAATCCTCGGCGATGCGATATTCCGGATTGCCGTGATCGCCACGGATCAGGTTGAGTTGAAAATAGCGGCCATTGGCCAACCAGTAGCCCACCACAGTGTTCGTGAGCCACAAACGCCAAGAGCGCTGTGTCGCCATCCGCAGATTGACGGCGAATACACCGAGAAGGACACTACCAGCGGCCAGGAGGGGAAACAAAAGGCCTTGCTGCAAGGCAGCCGCGGTATCGCGATTTTGCAGTGCATCGAAAAAGTTTCGATTCCAGACGTTCAGTCCGTACTGCACTCCGATATTGACGACAATGACCCCAGCGAGCCCGATGGTAAGTATCCAGGAGCGACGCGTGCTCCAAAAGCCAAATCCGCCGGACCAGAAGCGCCGGAACAAATAGCGGCGCTCATTTGCCTCCGCCTCCGCCTCCGAAAGCTGTCGACTCGGCTGGATTTCGCCGGCCTGGGGCATCTGCCGCTACCTCACAGCGCATCAATAGCAGTATTAAACGTGCCCGCTTTCGTTCGGTTCCACCTTTGATTCCGAATGGTTAGACGTTTGTGATGGCGAGACACCGGCACGGCGAAAGAAGGGTAGCAACTGTTTGGTTTTTTCCCGACTTATGGTCTTAGGACATTCCTTTCAGGCCAGCGCTTGCCATGCCGAAACTCGACATTCGCAAGGAAATGCCCGGCGTTGAGCTGACGCGTGAGCAGTTTTCGCAGCGCATGCAACAACAGTTCTCAGACCCCGCCTTCGACGGCATCCGGAGAGATGTCGATAGGATTATCGAAGCCGCCTGGCAGGGCTACAGCAACTACCGGAAGGCTCCGCACACCCAACCCGCAGGTCCCGGCTATGCTGATCCTAGCTATCAGTTGTCGGTCGAATGGATCGAGGCCAGCCGCAGGGTAAAGGAAGCAGAGCGCAGGCAGAAAGATCCCGCTTCACCTTCGCGCATTCTGCTGATCAATGGTGCCGCTCGCAGCGAGCATAGTTGTCCGGGCGAAACCTCTAAGACTTGGCGCCTCGCGGCGCTTGCGCACGAGGTTTTCGAGCGGGAGAAAGGCTTGGAAATCGAGCTATTGGATTTAAGTCGGCTGATTTCCGAATACGGCCGTCGCATCTTTCCATGCAAGACCTGCGTCTCCACAGCTATGCCGCTCTGTCATTGGCCCTGCTCCTGCTATCCCAACCATGCGCTAGGGCAGGTGCAAGATTGGATGAACGACATCTATCCGATGTGGGCGGCGGCGCATGGCATCATGATTGTCTCGCCGGTCAACTGGTATTCATCCATCAAGCGTATTGAAGCTGATGATCGACCGTCTGGTCTGCGCCGACGGCGGCAATCCCGACCCGACATCCACGCAGGGTAAGAAACCGGAATTGGCGAAGAAACTGGAGCTTGATGGCTGGCATTATCCACGTCATCTGGCCGGCAGAGTGTTTTCCGTGGTGGTGCATGGCGATGCCACTGGCGCGCGCGCGGTGAGAACCGGTCTGGCCAGTTGGCTCACCGATATGGGCCTGATCGAGGCAGGGCATTTATCGCAACTTGGTACCTATATCGGATACATGGAGCCTTATGCGACAAGCCACGACGCGCTCGACAGGGATACGGCTGTGCAGGAACAGACGCGCAATGCCGCGCGCTCGCTGGTGCAGGCGGTCAAGCTGCTCCGCCGCGGCGAAATAAAACAGCCCGACGACAATTTGCGCGATCCGCGACCGAAATGACTTCGCAGGGAGCGCTTATGAAGCCTTCTTCTTGGTGGGATATTCCGGCGTCGGCGGCGGACCCCAGGTGAGCCGCGCGGCTTCGAAATCGGTCCAGACTTTTGGCCGCTGCGGGCGGTCCTTATGCCACGGACGCGGCTCGAAATAACCGAGCGTTTCGTTCTTCATCTGGTCGAGTTCTGTATAGAATTCCACGACCCTGCGGTCCGGATCGAAATGATAGACGAAGATATTGTGTCCGATGCCATGGCGGCCCGGCCCCCAGATGATCCGCACATCCTTCTGACCGAGATGATCGCAGGCGCTTTGGACATGCGCCCAGTCCTTCAGCTCGAAGGCGAAGTGATGCATGCGCTGCTCGCCCCCTGTGAGGAAATTCACGGTGTGATGATCGGGCCCGCAGCGCAGGAATGCGAAGAAGTCGCCAGCCCAGTCGGAGACCCGGAACCCCAACACCGTTGTGTAGAAATCGACCATCTGCTTGGCGTCGTGCACCACGAAAGCGACGTGGCCGATTTTGATCGGGGCTGCCCCGATCCTATCGGAGGGAGATAGCAGCTTGCTTTCTGAGAATAACTCGATGCGTGTTCCATTCGGATCATTGAAGACCGTGGCGTGCTCGACTCCACCGCTGATGTTGTTTCGGGATTCGCTCTGGATGCCACGGTCCTGCAATTCCTTGCGGCCGCGACCCATGTCAAAGTCCGCATCCACTTGAAATGCGACAGCTGTGGTCCGCTCGCGCGACCCGCGCTCCAGTACCAAAGCCTCCTCTCCGAGATAAGTGGCCAGGACGGCGCGGTCTTTTTCCTGCGTCGTGACGGTGAGACCGACGATTTTGGTGTAGTGATCGATCTGCTTTTCAATGTCGGGCGTCTCGAATGTGATATGCCCGAGCCGCCTCACTGGTATCAATGCCGCCTCCCTCGTTTGCGCGCGAGGTGACATTACAGGATTTTTCCCTGACACGGCGAGTGCTTGCACCCGTGAGACAGACGTAAAAAAGCCGCCGGGGGAAGAGCCCCGGCAGCCGTGAGTTTCACATGTGGCCGTTATTGGCAGGCAACCGTTTTGGGTTCGGGCGCGCCTGCTACGTAAGTGATCTCGCAATTCTGTCCGACTTTGAGCTGATTGCGCTGCGCTTCCTGACCGCCAATGGTGACCTTGGTGCGGGAGCCGCTAACTTCCATAATCAAGGGCTTGCCATCTGCGCCGTTGAAGGTGATCTTTTTCCCCTCCTCAATCTTGATCAGCGGACCAACCGCCTTGAGCGATCCTGGATCCTCAACCTCGGTGAGCGCATCCTTCAGAGTGGCAACGGTTTTCGCGGATTGGACGAGCGCTGCTTTCACCAGCTTCTCTACCTCAGGGCCATACAGGGGTTCTACGGGACGCCCGCCCCTCGCCGCTTTCTCCTGTAGCTCCTTGTCCTCCATGGCTGCCTTGTAGGCCGCGCGCAGAACCTCCAACCGAGCCGGCGGGATCCCCGGAGGTCCCGCTGTGAGGCGGGCGATTTCCCCCTGCGATGCGATCAGCGCGACCACGGCCTTGGCGTCGTCACCTGTCACAAAGGTCGAAAGTTGCGGAACGTCCGTCTCCCTACCGCCGATCTGAGCGATGAAGCGGCCATAGCCGTTCTTAACGAACGGCTCGCTGGAAGACCGTGTGTTGATGTTCCCGGTGACTTCGCCCCGCCGCATGGCGAGCTGGTCGTCGTTGCCGTTGTAGCCGGTAACGAGCTTGATCGGCAGGTTTAGCATCTCGCTGAGAACTTTCGTCTCAGCATAACCGCCGCTGCCGACGCCCGATGTTGAGAAGATGACTTGTTGGGAGGCTTGCAGGTCAGCGAAAGTTCTGATCGGCGAAGTCGCGCTGACCATCACAGCGCGTGGGTCGGTGGACGCCTTGCCGATCCAGGACATCTTGGTCAGGTCTGCTTTCATGCTGTCGAGCCCGACCAGCTGGTTGTAGATCAGCCCGGTATTGAAGGTGCCGATGGTCAAGCCATCCGGCTTGCTGGCGTAAAGGTAATTGGCTCCGATGATGTGACCGGCGCCCGGCATGTTCCTGACTACGAAGGTCGAGCCGGGAAGATGCTTCTGCATGTATTCCGCAACCAGACGGCCGTAATAGTCATAACCACCGCCCGGCGCGGTAGCGATAATGTAGGTGACTGTTTTCCCTTTGAAGAAGTCCGCCTCAGATTTTGCCAGAGCGGCTGAAGGCAGCCAGAACGAAAGGCTCACCGCACCCGCCAGAATATTCCACGTTAGCTTCCTCCCAGACATGCAATCCTCCTGCGTTTTGCGCCAGAGTTCGGATGCTTGTTGATCCTTCTTTGGGATCTTCTTTGAGTCGCCGCGCTACTTCTATTGCCTGAAACCCACAATCAGATGAGCTCGATTTGACTCCGGCAGAATTTCGCCATCAGCTTTCACCGTGACGGTATAGGTGCCGGCCTCTGTGATATGCTCCGGTGGTATCGTCGCTTCGAGTTCGGTTTTAGAGATGTATTTGGTCGGCAGTTCGATGGAATTGAAATTGAACAGGCTGCCGAATTCCCGTTTCAGCATGACGCGATGAAACGGCCACATCCCCTCGCCTTTCACGCGGATGGTCGTCGGCGTGCTTTGTAAAGTCGAGAAGGGTGAGATCGCAAGATCCGCCGGATGCGTCTGGTAGGCGTAGAAAGAAGGGATCGGATTCTTGTAGCCGGTGAAGGCCGGGTCGATCACTTTGCCGTCCTTAACCACCAGCTTGACGTTGGCGGTCGCCCAGATGTCCTGCAACGGATCGCCCGCGACGATGGAAAGATCCGCGACCTTGCCGACCTCGACGCTACCGTAGTCGTTGTCCTTGCGGAAGGCTTTGGCGACGTTGAGCGTGGCCGACACGATCGACGTCATATTCGGCACCCCGGCCTCGACAT
>Ga0209382_10004609_pt1 | contig 18348 bp, 30 predicted proteins | sample SoiMetdeltSBSDD5_FD_187599 | JGI IMG/M metagenome (GOLD analysis project Ga0209382, IMG submission 187599) | Bulk soil microbial communities from a Populus tree surrounding site in Tennessee, USA - Soil MetaG P. deltoides SBSDD5 (SPAdes) (version 2) | ecosystem: Environmental > Terrestrial >...
CGAAGATGGGCCGAGATAACCGTATCCATGAGCCACGGCTCTTAACGGCAAGTGGAGGAAAGATCGGATGTTTGCTTGTGACACGCAGCGACCCCCCGGTAAACTTCCGCTTTCGGGGTGAAGCAGACACTGGGCTGATGCATCTTTACGGCCGCTTTTGACCCATAGCGGTCATTCCGGCACCCCGCGTTGCGGAACGCATTATGCCATCTCACGGAGACTGGGCGCGAGTGTCGGTAATACAAGTATGGCGTTTGATACACGAAGCTGTGGATAGATTTGGCGAACCCGTTGCAGTGCCTTTCTGGTTTCTTCCGGATTTTCCAGAAAAGCTGAAAAGAACCTCACGGACCGCTTCGTGAGGTCTTCAGTTGGACCCGCTTTTCAAAGTAAACGTCAGTATGACCGGCATGCGCGAGCTTTCCCACTTTCTGTAGAGGCAATGATGTGGCGGTGACAACGACCCGCTTGCAATAGCTGACCGCAAGACGATTTGGCGCGACGCTCGCGTCGAACGACGAACGGAGCCGGCCCCACAGAACCGCCCTCCCGCGCCAGGCTCCTGAACGGATGTATCACCTCGCCGGTTCGGCCAAGGGTTTACCCTTCTCCACGACCAGCGCGCATTCTGCAAACATGGCACGATGGGCGTAGCCGTAGAGCTGGCCAGCGCCGCCCCTGAACTGGCACGTGAGATCCTATTGAAGGAAGAGGACGGTTCAGAGGTGGTGTTCTGGAGAAGCCCAAACCTGTGACAGGGTCACGACAGCGGAATAACGTCGTCAATCCAATTGCGCTCGGCTGCGACGCTTTCATTCGTCGAATTCGATATTTGAATGGTTGAGCTCTCCCTCTCTTCAGAGCGAAGGATCAGATTGATGTCCCATCGGACGCCATCGGCAGCAAGTGTCATCCGCGCACTTCCGCCATCAGGAGAGACGAGTTGCTGAATGAAACTGGTGCCAAAACCCGTGGTCGATGGCTGGATCAGGCTTGGGAAGCTTTTTTCAACCCACCGCAGCTTCAGCGTCCGTCCTCTATTGCTTTCGACCAGCCAGTCCACGGCCAGACGCCCGTCGGGAAGGGCTAGTGCCCCATATTTGCGCGCATGGTCGCCAGCTCATGGGCAATGAGAGCCTCGTTTAGAGCCTGCTGAGACTCCAGGAGAATTGGCGGGCCGGAAAAGCTGAGGCGACTGTCAGTGTCAGAACCCAGCAGCAGCTCATCTTTGAGAAGCCGTGAAAACTCCGCCCCTTTCCAGATGGTCTCGGAGAGACGTGAGTGAGTACGGGCCAATGCATCAAGCCGGCCGGAGAAGCTTTCCGCGAACTGTCTGGGACTGCTGGCGCGCCGCATGGTTTGCTGCGCCAAGGCCTGAACCACAGCTAGGGTATTTTTGACGCGATGATTGAGCTCATTGATGAGCAAAGCCTGCGTCTGCTCTGCCTTCTTGCGCTCAGTAATATCCACCAGCATGTTGATGGCACCGATGAGCTGACCGTTCTCATCGAATAATGGGGTTGGGAAAGGCATGAAGGGGATTTGCGTTCCATCGGGACGAATGGCCCATGCCACCACACCTCGCATCGGTCGCTGCTCTTTCAGGGCAATAGCCATGGGGCAGTGGTCGAGAGGCAAGGGTGCACCATCCTCGGTTAGGAGCCGCCAGGTCACACACCCGCCGGGGCAGCCGTGCTGCAACCCAGCTACCCATCGCCAATTGATTAACCAAGGCCTTTCGTCAGCGGCTTGTTCCAGGAGCGCGTAAAATTTGACGCAATGGACTAAGACAATTTCTAGGTGAGTTTAGTACATCTTGGATGCTTCACGACCGTGAGGAAGCCATGACAGCAAGCGCTGAAAAAAGACAAGACCAGCCGCGCCTTTCTGCCTATATGCCTGCAAAAATAATCGTGCCCGGCCAAGCGTGCCCAGCTGAATGCATCATACGTCAGATATCTCCTGCTGGCGCCCAGTTGCAGGTTGACACGGCTTGGATACTTCCCCCCACCTTTTGGCTCAGGATCATTGGCGACACCAGCATGTACCATTGCACGGTGATGTGGCGAGACGGTCGCAAAATTGCCGTGGATTTTGGAAACGACAGAAGCTCGTGGTGGGCCAACAGCCACGGTGTGGTCAAACAGCTGCCCAATCGCGCCCGGATCTAGGTTGGTGGTGCTTCGTGGGGAGCCAGCACACAAAAAGCCCCGGCCGCATGACGCAGCCGGGGTGGCGTGATTAGCGTGCAGCCAGGGGCTGGCCCACGCTCCCTCAAAGAGTATCGGACGGTTATTTAAAACCCCCCTGCAAAACTGGTTCAAATTAAGTTTAAGGCTGAGGTTAATCGGCACGAGGAAAGCAGGAAGGCCCCGACTGTGAGTGGAGGGGGGCAGTCGGGGCCTTCCGGGGCACTTGGACGGTACCACGCGAATAACGGCTCAGACTTGCTGCAGTTCCGATTGAGAATAACTCCAAAGGCTCCCAGGAGACTCCACCATCGGCTTTTCTGCTTTCCGGCTATTAGAGACTCGGCCCGACAAATCAGCCGGAGCGGACGAGCCGCTCTGAACTCATTTCAGCAACCGTCAGAGGCACGCCGTCTGGTGCCGCCTGCGCCTCCGATGTCCCGTACCATCTACAAATTAGTAAGTGTTGATCTTGATGCCTTAACGATTAGCTTTTGGAACTTTGAGCGCAGCCGCAGCATTTAGAGCTGATTCTGCGGCGAGTGGGGACCGCATTGAAATATCTTATCGAGATCGTGAAGCAGAATGGAGCAGGTCATCCTGAGGTCCTGCATAGCTTCACTCACTCGGCCTCCTCAATCCACATGGTTCGCGAGACCATGCTGGCGGTGCGAAGCTCCTCCCAGTGGCCTGCCGAGGCGCAGGGCTTTCGCATCCGGTCCGAGACGGGGGCGGAACTCTATTCCTGGCCGGACCGGTCGGATTAATCGGCCACACTCTCAGAATTTTTAATGAGTGCCGGAACTTCTCTCTTTTTTAGGATGTTCGCCATCTGGGAATGGCAGTCAGTCGCGTATGTTTGGTGGGTACAATGAAGGTACGGGTGGAAATTCTCCGCTGGGATGGAGAACAGCCAAAGGTGGTTCATAGTCTGAGCCATGAGAGCCATTCGCTCCCGGTGGTCAAAGCAACGGTCGAGAGCGTCATACACTCTGTTCCTCTCCCGGAGCCTCCCCATGGCTATCGCATTATCACCGAAGGTGGCACGGAACTCTACGGCTGGACTGACTAGTATCTTTCCAGCGTAAGCTGGACTGGGAACGACCATGCCCACCAGATTGTTGGTGCTCCAGAATCCGGCAATCGGTGGCCAGCCATGAAACTGAGCCGCAAGGATTATCAGGCACTAGAGCTCGCAGCTAACCTCGCGGATGCGCAACGGCTGCTCAATGAGCCCGATTTCCCGATTGAGAGAGCTGTTCCCCTGGTCGGTGCTTTGCTGGGTCTGCTGCTGTTGTTTGGGATCGGTATCTCACTCGTTAGCAGCGAGCGCGACCAGACAGAGCAAATTGCATTCAGTGAAAGCTCTGGTTTCCGCAGTCCCAACATTAGATAGCTTAGCATCAGTCCTATAAGCTGCAGTATTTTCCGTAATCAAGTTAACCAGTGTGACTGCGCTGTCGTGAAATTTCCACAAATAGAACTCAGTTCCTTCCTAGCTTGATTCGGCGAACTCTTAGGTCATCCTCATTAGGTTCTGCGTCCGTGAGTAGAGCTGATCTGTAGCGCTCTCCAGTGAGTCCGCGTCGTCAGTTGAGTGACATAACGCGTTAATTCCAACAGGCGAGGTATCAAAGGCGGGCTTCATGCCTGCTTACAGAGGCCGGTGCTCCTCACGGCGGAGGAGCGCCCAGGCTTGCACTTCAAAACATAAGGGAGGGGACATGGACACAAAACTAGCATTCTTGCTGATTCCAGTGCTTGGCGCGTGCAGCAGTACGGGCACTAGCCTAGTTTCCAGCAAGGTCTCTGCCGCGGAGTACCATAACTGGAGTTGTGAGAAACTGGCAGAGGAACAGATGCGTTTGAGTATTGTGATCAAGGCAGTCTCGCCTGAGACCCAATCCTCAAACAATTTTGCGAGAAGCAAGGTAGTCCAGGCTGATCGTCAGCGCGAGTACGAGGCTGTCACAAAAACAATGCACAGCAAGAAGTGCAGTATGCCCAGACAAATTGTCGCTCGGGTGAGCTAGCAAGGAAGGTCCGTTGAGAAGCGCCCCGCACGCGAGGCGCTTCCATCCACCGGTCGCTGACGAAGCATTTTGATTTAGACACAATCTGGAATTTGGGAGGATAGCTCCCGTTCACTTTGCTTAATTTCGGAACTGCGCCGCGCGGGTCGCTTAAAACTTTATCGAGGGGTTTAAGCCAATTTCGAGCCGAGTTTTGTACAAGGTGAGCGCTTAACGATCTGAGGAAACCATGATCGCACTGGCGGAGAAAAGAACAGACCAGCCCCGTCTCCCCGCTTACATGCCGGCCAAGATCATCGTGCTCGGCAAGGTGTCGGAGGCGGTCTGCATCGTCAGGCAGATATCTCCTGCTGGCGCCTAGCTGGTCATTGACCCTGGTTGGATACTCCCCCGCAGCTCTGAATTCGACTGGTCGGTGATCCGCGCATGCATCTTTGTTCCGTTGTGTGGCGAGAGGGTGAGCATGTCGGCGTGGAGTTCCAGCTGGAGCAGCGAAGCTCCTGGTGGAACCGACATCAGCGCGCAAGCAACCAGTTGCCAACGAGAGAAATTCTCATCTGTAATGAGAAACTCTGTGCTTCGCGCAACAATTTTGCTCGCAACAAGGTCTCGATCGGATCGAAAGGTCCTAAGAGCTTTTCTCAGGGGCCTTCGGCGTGTGGAGGAGATAGTGCATGCGCCCTTAAGGCTTGGTCGAGGTTGATAGAAACTCTACTATGGTACCTTGTTGCTTCTAATTCGAACCTTATCGATGATTGTCGAAATGGAGCTATTGATCTGGGCTTTGGAGCCGCTCTTGGCTACCAGATCTGGCGTATCAAGCCGGAATATCCAATCGCATTCCTGGTGGCAGGAGCCATCGGCATCGGTACACTCGTAACATCGCTTAGTGGAGAGCTGTTCGATAACGGGCTGTTGCTGCTTGTCGATGTGTTACAAGCGCTGGTGGCGGGTCTGGTCGGCTATTGTGGACCACTTGTTCTGAGCAGAGTCCAAGCTGGACGATCTTAAAGCGTGTTCTCTTTGGAGATGTACATTGACTTGAGAATGCGGGATCGCGAGTGACTGCGGTTTAAGGGAGCATTTTCTCGACCCTTAAATTTTACGGGCCATCCCTCGGGGAAACTTAATAAATAACAAGTACATAGTGGAACTGTTTCTGACTGCAGTCGTTGATCTTGACATAACACCGACAGGAGCGACGAATGGCGAACAACCCCAACCCGAACCAAATAAATCAAGGTGGACAGAAGCCCGGTCAGGACCGCAAGCGCGATCAGCAAAGTGGTCAGCAAGGCGGGTTCCAACATGAACCGAAGCCTGGGGCCGACCAGCAGAATAAGAATCCCGACCAGCGGAGTGGTCAGCAGAATAAAAATCCCAACCACCAAGGTGGTCAGTCTGGCGCGCAGCCTCGACAAGGCGGCCGGGTCGAGAACCGATAAATCATACACATAAGTGGACGGGCTTGGCTGCCAGGCGCAGTCAGGCCCTTCGTCTATGCGTCTCTCAAACTGAATTAGCTCCTCAACGCTAGGTGCTTTCTTGTTAACGGCTTCGGGGGCTGCACCCTTTGTACAGCGGCGAGTCAACGCGAGGCTATTTAGTTGGATACTTCAAATATGAGAAACTCACCTACTGTCACTTCCGACCGCAAGGCGCATGAGACCAACATAGAGAAGGTCGTCCACCTCGAGGCCGAACAGGAGAAGCAGGTCGAACTCGCCCATCGTATTTCCGAAGCAATCGGCAGATTTGCTGGGACTAATAGTTTTGTGGGGCTTCAGATTGCATGTGTAGTGGTGTGGATCGTTGTCAACACCAGGTCTGTGATCGGGCTCACACCCTTCGATCCCTTTCCTTTTCCTCTTTTGGGAATGGTGCTGGCCCTAGAGGCAGTGCTGCTGACATCCTTCGTCTTAATCAGACAAAACCGAATGAGTGAGATCGCTACGCGTCGTGGTCACCTCGATTTGCAAATCAGCCTACTAGCGGAAAAGGAAGCGACCAAGGTCATTCAGCTGCTGCAGCGAATGAGCAAGCAGTTGGGCATTGAGGATGCAGTAACCGATAAGGAAGCGCGCGAATTGAGCAAGGACACGGAAGTGGAGGATGTGGCCCGCGACCTGCGGGAAAACCTCGAAGGGAGGGCTGAGCATTGAACGCAAGGTTGGCGGATCGAATCTCAATCCCCAGCCTCAATTCCGTCAGCTGTACCCTCCAGAGCAAGTTGCTGCAGCAGACACAGTGCTCAAGCGAAGGCCAAGCTTGACGCGACTCGTCCATAAGCATTCACTTCTCTCGGGTGTGGCGGCGGACCCAGCAACAAGCAACAAAGCCGTAAGTTTGTAACCTGTGAGCAAAGCGGTTGAAGTCCCAGCCGCTTTTCTTTTGGTTCCGAGGCTACAAAAACCCCGGCCGCATGACGCAGCCGGGGTGGCGTGCTTAAGCGTGTAGCCAGGGGCTGGCCCACGCTCCCTCAAGGGTATCGGACGGCTATTTAGAACCCCCCTGCAAAACTGGTTCAAATTAAGTTTAAGGCTGAGGTTAATCGGGACGAGGAAAGCAGGAAGGCCCCAACTGTAGTGAGGATTTCGGGGATGGTGGTCGGGGCCTTCCGGGCACTTGGACGGTACGGTGCCGATAACGGCTCTGACCATGCTGCGGTTCCCGATGAGAATGACTCCAAAGGCATCCAGGAGACTCACCAGCGGCTTTTGTGCCCTGAACGCTAGCGGAGATTCCAGCCTCCGAAACGGTCCGTATGGACTCCTGAGAGTCAGCTCCGACATTCCATTTGATGGTTTTTTACGACTCTTAAGGAACCTTAGCAGCGACCGTTCCATTGTGGTGTGTTCAATTTTGAACACCTCGCTCGCGCGATGCTACCGGGACGTTTAGGTGTGCGAGTCGGCCTTTTGAGGTTGGTCATGAAGGTGACGGTCGAGATGTTACGTTGGGAAGGTGGCGAGAACCCAAGGGTCCTTCACTCACTTACCCACGAAAGTCATTCGATAGAATCGGCCGCAGCGGCGGCACAGGGCGTCATAGATTGGAGTGGCTTGCCCGAGCGAGTAGATGGCTATCGCCTTACTACTGACAGCGGGGTTGAGTTCTACGGCTGGCCCGTTCGTAACCGCTAGCCTACGATTGCTCTGTATTCGAGCCAATGCCAAATAGCATATTCATTGGATTCTCCTTGAAGGAGTATCAACGTTATGGACTTGGCCGAGCATCTACTCAAAACGCTACAAGACATTGATGAGCTGGTGGACCTCGCCCAGATTAACCTCCGCCACGCAGAGCAGCTTTATATTTTAAAACTCGTGGAAGCCCCTAACGGAACCGACTACCAGATTACAGCAAAAGGGCGGGAAGTGTTGAAAGGCTACCGCTGACTTTCGTCTAAGCCCACTTTCGGTATAATTGGGGCCAAACGGAAGCACATTTCATGACGCGCAAAGCCGACAAGACATTCCGACCCAAGGCATTCCTCAGCAGCTTCGACGGAGGAAGGACGGTCAAGGAGTATTCAAAGAACAAGATCGTGTTCGCTCAGGATGACCGCTGCGATGCCGTTTACTACCTTGAAAAGGGAAAGGTGAAGCTCACGGTTACGTCCGAGCAAGGAAAAGAGGCCGTCGTCGCGCTGTTAGATGAAGGAGATTTTTTCGGTGAAGGCTGTCTTGCCGGTCAGCCGGTGCGGATGGCAACCGTCACGACCATGACGGAAGCGATTATTGTCCGGATCGAGAAAGCAGCCATGGTTCGGGCGCTGCGCGAACGACCTCAATTTTCTGAGAAGTTCATGGCCCATCTGTTGGCGCGAAATGTCAGAGTGGAAGCGGATCTCGTCGACCAGTTGTTCAATTCCAGCGAAAAACGGTTGGCCAGGGTGCTGTTGCTACTGGCCAATGTGGGCAAGGAAGCGAAGCCGGAGCCGGTACTGGCAAAAATTAGCCAAGCGACTCTTGCTGAAATGATCGGGACAACACGACCACGGGTCAGCTTTTTCATGAACAAGTTTCGGAAGCTGGGACTCGTCAGTTATAACGGTGACTTGGAAGTTCATCCCTCGCTCTTGAACGTTGTTTTGCACGAGAGGCCGCACATTAAAGAGGACGAAAGCGGTCAATAGTGATCACGTAATGTTCCAGCGCCTCTGATATGGTCAACGCTGCGCCATTGAGAGAGATGTGTATAATTTGACATTTCGCGTTATTTGCCCTGCTTGCCGTCAAAAACATGAGGTGGATGTCTACGCGTTGCTTCATAGCACCGAGGTGACGTGCGCAGGGTGCGGTGCCCACTTCGATGCAATATCTGAAACATTGATAGAGCATTCCCAGCGCGATCTGCGAGCAAGAACTGAAAGTCGCGCCTGATGTCGAGCGATGAGCCTCTGTGGAGCCCGGAGCAACTGCAAATTCAAAAGATTTTTGACCTGATCTGGATGGAGCTGCGGGAGCACGGCGGCCTCAACTACCTCGGCCCGCTTGAGCCGGGCGTTCTGCGCGATGAAATCGCTCGCCGCGTGACCCATCATTCCAATAACGGTGAATCTCACCCGACCGATGTTACCCAATCGGTCCTGCACTCGTTTGGCATCGGCGGAACAACAAACTGGCGGGTCTGAGTAGCCGTTTGCTGGACGTATAGCGGTCTCAACGAAACCGAGTTCTTTGGCCGAGCGGACCCTGCTGGCGGTTATAACCATATTGCAGTCCTCTCCTATTCGTGCTTGATGCACGTGCCCTAGGAGGTCGGCATGGCAAGCACTGAAATCGAAGCTATTCTGAAAAAGGCTTGGGGTATAGCAACTCAGAGAAACCCGATGCTGATGGTGAGGCTTAGGCCAGATTACGATTACACTAAGCTCAGGGATATGATCAAAGACTGCCTTTCCAAGGGCCTGTCAGTGGAGGAAACCTGCGAACATACAGTTGGTGAGCTGTTTAAAACAGCCATGAGCTATTCGCAGCCAAGTGACGACTGCAATTCGGAGCAACTGCCAGAGCCAGTCTACTGAGGTGGTTACGGGGGCAAGAGAACAGCTTTAGCTGTCGCCGTAGAGCCGGCCAGCTCTGCCAAAGGCAGACGGAGCCGGTGTTCTGGAGAACTGAGTAAGGCCTCTTGTGCGCAAAACAGCCCGGCCATTGCTGACCGGGCTCGAATCTCCCGGGGGAGAGAGAAAGGTGGCTCACGAGCGGCGTCAGGGGTCAGCGCGAGCAGTTCCTTTCGATTTGGTCTTCACGAAGGAACAGGCATATTGAAAGACGCCCAAGCCTCGACGATGTCGGGGGGAGTCTTGGCAACGTACTCGCTTGCGAGCGTGCTGCATATCGAGCCACGGCATCTGGCTTTCCACACCTAAATGCCAGGTAGGAATGTTGGGCACCGGGTTGTCCAGGCTCCCCGTGTATATCAAAATCCAATATGCCCAAGCCGGCGTTACAGGCGGCTCCAAAAGGTCAAACTCGACCCGCAGTTGGCACAGAACCCACGTTCGGCGAATGGAGATGATTGACAATACCTCGGCTTGCCCTTTGCGAACTGTACGGCACTCGAGGGGTATGTTGATCCTACCGTGACTGGAGCGCCACTGAACTCTTGACACATCCGGCAGTGGCAAAAACAGGTATCAAGCGCTTGTGCTGTGACCCTGTATCGGATGTCGCCACACAGACATCCGCCAGTGACGGGCACTTTCTTGCCACCGCCCATATCGAGCATGGGATGTTGTTCACTCGCCGAGGAACCGCTCGTCAGACTCACACTGTATACGCGAACCAACTTGTTAATGTTCTTGAACTGCTGATTGCCCAAGTCGACGAAACTCTGATCAACCTTTCCGTCGACCTGCTCGAATATCGTACCGGAGACAAGCACGCCACCCGGCTCCGCACTTGACACATCCATCCAAGGTATGGACTCATCGGTGCATGGGGGTTTGCACATCGCTACAAGGGGTGGAAATCATGGAAAAAGTGAATCGCAGGTCTGCAGTTGCACTCGGGTTGACAGTGGCTACCGGGATGCCGTTGGCCGCATTGGCAACGCCGGCTGCGGCGGCAATGTACGGGCCAGATGAAGGCAAAGAGTATCATCCTGGTGTTCGGGTTATCATGCTTGGCAAAAGCGACTCCATGATCTCCGCTTACAAAACGATTCAACTCTCCGACACCGTGTTCCAGCCAGGATCAACATGGCCAGACGAGCCGATGCCCAATGACATGGTTTGCACCGTCATCGAAGGTGAGTTGGAGATCACTCAAGGCGACAAGAAATTCACGTGCAAGCCTGGCGATGTATACAGCTGCGGAAAGGATACGCACGAGGAAGCTACCAACAAAGGCACGGTGCCCGCTATCATGCGCGTCATTGACCTGCTGCCAGGCTGAGCAATCAATAGTTACGCTCAGATGAGAAAGCCCGATCTGAATTGATCGGGCTTGGTGCCAGCGACCGGTGAGCGAAAATTACAACTCGCTTCGTCGTTTTCCATCCTGCTTGCGCGTTTGAACGTCAATCCGTGAAGCAAGCCGCTCGATGCGGTCAACTGTGGTTCCGACAGCGACAAGCAGGCTTTCGATCCGGGCAAGGCGGTCATCGGTTGTCAATAGAAGCGGCGGCGGGCTTGGCATTGTTTTTTCTCCATTGTTAGCCCCTCATGCTCGCCGATGTGCGCCCTTCCGGAATTCGCAGTATACCGCTTCTCAATAGGCGCGTGTAAAGCCGCCGTCGCATAGAATATTGGTACCAGTTAGATGGTCCGAAAAGTCGGACAATAGCCCTTCGACGACTAATGCGACTTCCTCCGGACGACCATATTTTCGCAAAGGCACGTTCGATGTCTCCTCACTGAGACGCTGCTCGAAAGTTTGCCCGGCCTCGTTCGCTCGGCCGTTTATTAGCTCCTTATAATCCTCTGTCAAAATGCCTCCTAGCGAGACTGTGTTCACGTGTATACCTCGATCGCCAAGGGCAAAAGCCAAAGTTTTCGCTTGGCCTAGCCATGCAGGGCGTAGAACGTTGCTCGCTGCGTAATGGCCAAGTGCTTGCACCGAAGTTATCGCGGAGATGATGACCACCTTTGGTCGGCGACCGGCGGTTAAGTCTGGCCGCATCGTATCTATGCCAATTCTCAAAAGCGCTAACGGTCCGATAAAGCTCGTTTGAAAGTGGCTTCGCCATGTGGCTGAAGTCGGAAATATGTCGAAGCTACGGGGCAAGGGTGGCGGCATCAGAACTATTCCATCAAGGGCAACTCCAAGGGCACCGAGTTTGCGGCCGAATTTCTCAACCGACGTGTCATCAGACATGTCTACTGGTATGACCTTGTGAAGGTCGCCGCCGTCTAGTTGATTTGCCAGAGATCGAAGTCGATTAGTATCTCTCGCTGTGAGAACGAGCGAATGCCCCGCTTTTGCTAACTTTTCGCACAAGGGGACACCGATACCACCCGTAGCACCAGTCACGAGAATATTTTTGCGCATCTCGCTCATCCTGTTCAAAACCTAGGGCATTGTGATGAGAACGTCGCTCTTGACGAGCAGTATGCCTGACGTTGTTCCGTGCTCGGCTAATTTGCCAAGCTTTTGATGCTAGCGTGCCTGAGCGTATCCCCACCTGCCAAGTGTTTTACCTTAACCCGCAATCTCGGCTTGAGCCACTGCGGCTTCCGCCAGACCCGTTGCGGCACAGGTGGCCGCTCCGTCACCAGCTTCTCGATACGCTCCTGTAGCTCCTGTCTGGCTTGGCCCGAGAGCGTCAGGAAGGCTGTCCCTGCAAACTTCAATTCGCCATTGGTCTCCCTGCCCAGATAGGCAATCGGCTTTCCTTCGTTGTCGTAATCAGTGCCGAACAGCACGAGCTCGGTCTCAACCACGTTCTTGATTTTCAGCCACAGCCGAGATGGTCCGCTGCGATAAGCAGCACTGGCCCGTTTCGATACGATCCCTTCCAGCCCCATATCACAGGCAAGCTGGAATATCTCAGCGCCGGAGCCCTCATAATGCTCATTGAACTGGATTGCGCTACTGGGATCCTGCGGAATGAGCCCCTGCAATCTGGCCCGCCTCTCAGAGAGAGGTGCGCGGCGCCAGTCCTCGCCATTCAGATACAAGAGATCGAAGGCATACAGCACCAGCCGGTGCGGCTCCCGGTCAAGGCCGCACGCAGGGCGGCAAAGTCGGAAATGCCTCTCTCGTTCTGAACGATTACCTCGCCATCAATGAGGGCCGATCCGCAGTCGAGGGTAACGCAGGCGTCTGCGGCGGTACTTGTGGGTCCAATCGTTGACCACGTATCGTAAGCCATTGATAATGTGGACTTCTGCCGCCGACTCGGCGGCAGGTAGTAGCTGCTTAACTTTCGCGCGCTTGGCGTAGCGCGCCACAGGGCGCCGCTTCGCTCGCCCTGCTTTTATGCCCCCAATCGCGCGAATTGGTCCCGCAAATTGAGGATCTCTCTATACCGTTCAGTTCGAACTATATTCAGGAAGGCCAGCCAACTCGAATAATCCGGCCGGTTGACCATCAGGTCGAACGGTGAACATAACGAAAAGTCAAGCTTTTTGCCCCTGAGCCGCAGGTTCGAAAACACAAATGCGATGAGCTGCCGCTTTTCCTCGACTTTCGAACGCTCGAAAAGCTCGACGGCCCGTGAAGCCAAGGAAATCAGGCCTTCGAGGGTCATTCGATAGTCGCCATCACCCTTCTGGTGTTGCTCTATCCGCAGCTGGACTTCAGTCTGCCGCTCCTTCAGTTCGCGCGCCTTTTTGTCGTAGTCCTGCGCCGTAATTCGCCACTCATGCGATTGCCTACTCTGGATATACTTTCAAAATAGATGACATAGGGACAGATGCAGACATCGCGCCACTTCTTTGCGCAGGGCTTATTGGTTGGCGTTCTCTGAAAAAAGCGGGCGAGGGTCAAGCGATCATTTTACGGATTTGGTGCGGCTGCCCATCTCGTTGCACAGGTCGCGAAAGCACAGGGACGTAAGGTATTTGCCTTCGTACGGTCAGGCGACGAGATGGCCAAAGCCTTTGCAAGAGAATTGGGAGTGGACTGGGCCGGCAGTTCTGATGAAACTGCTCCTGAACTTCTGGACGCAGCAATTATTTTTGCACCTGTTGGAGCTCTGATTCCAGCCGCGCTAAAGGCAGTACGTAAAGGCGGCAGTGTTGACTGTGCCGGAATTCACATGAGCGACATTCCAAGCTTTCCTTATGAAGTTCTTTGGCACGAGCGCCGGATAGTGTCAGTGGCCAATCTTACCCGAAGGGACGGCCTCGAATTCTTCGAAATTGCGCGAGGGCTGAATTTGAAACCAACAATTACGATGTACCCTTTGCAAGGTGCCAATGACGCACTTGACGATCTGCGCAAGGGCCGTTTGCAAGGCGCCGCGGTGATCATTCCCTAGCGGAATGGCTAATCGGCCAAGTATCTGACGGCTTGTTGCTGCGTAAGTTTTTCTCAATTGCTCCCATGGAGTTCCCACCCAGATGATTTTCACCGGCCCTCCCGGTGGGGGCGGGGCAGATGTGGATCAAACTTGAGATAATTTTAGCGACCTAAATTTCATCGCAAAGCCTAATCGGCAGCAAAGCTTGGTGGTAAGCTGGTTGTCGCGGGCTACTCCGGCAGTAAGAGCGAGCCTAAGGCGAGAAGCAGGATGCTCTTTCTGTTGGATATCTTCCTTCTACGCAGGGTAAAGAGAATCACTGCATTCGTCAGTGTTAAGCTCAGCAATGAGATGAGGACCACTCGAAGGAAGTGAGTATCAGCTACTGCCCCGCTACTCTGTGCCTGCTGCATGCGGTGTTCCCCGGGGTCAACCTGTCAAGCTAAACATCAACACAAACAGAGATTTTGCAGATTGCTACAGCGAAATCTGGCTTCAACGGGAACACCATATTCTTCTTAGCGATTGTGGTGTTCGGCACCATGACACTGGCTGTCGACGCTGACTGTGAAATCATGACTGCCACTGTCATGATCACTCCAAAACCGAATGCAGCGGTGGCGATTCCTTTAAACATGATCTAAATGCCCTGTTCGAAGTAAAAAACCTAAAACCCGCAACGATCCGTGACCCTAACCATTCATTTGAAAATTGAAATTCGGATAAAAGCCTTAAGGGAATTCCCATAGGTGACCAAGAAAACGGGCGCCCGGTCGGGGGGCCAGGCATCCAGCGCGTTAGCGCTTTTGCGGCGGGAGTCCAGCCGTCTGTAAGGACAGCCGATATCAAACCATCAGTAGAGGACGCCAGTTCGGGTTGCAACATACCTTCTGGCGCACCAAGCAGCCTCAGCAGCCTTGGCTGATCATTGGACCATCCCGAAATTGATGATCCGGATACTAATTGTTGGCCAAGCGGCAATCGACTGCTAGCAGTTTCCTGACAGCTCTGAGGGGAAGGTGCTTACACTGCTTAACGACATGCATGGCAGTAGAACTGTTTGGAATGGCATGACTTTAGCTCTTGCGCTTAACGCGCGTTGTCTCCTTGTCTTTGAGAGATTTTCCCCCCAACTCGGGGAACCGACTCCTCCTTGGTTAAGGCTTTATTGTTCCACGGCTGCGTGGTTCTCTTGATTTCTTCTACACTTGGAGACCCAGGTCGGTTTTGGCTACTGCCACGCTGATCAAATCTCATACCTACAGTTCCAACTCTGACTAACTCAAAAGGAAACACTTCTAAGAATACTACAAACGCGATTGCGAAAAAGCATTGATATTTATCAATACTACAACAGATGTGGCTCGGCGAGGACGTCCAAAATGCCCTTTTGTACCAGGATCAGGAGCGGGCCGCGAGATACTTGATTACGCGCCATATTAACCTCCATTGGGATTGAGCTGGCAATGAACTCGCCTTACCACCTAAGAACGATAAAATTTTGACTTAAATCAATCCGCGGTGCATAGCCCTAAGCGTCTATGTTGAAAGGATGTGCTTCTTATAGACCGGTTAGACCGTGCAGAGCTATCAAAGCCTTTCCCTGAACGGGGGACCGGAGCAAGTTGATCACCTCCTCATCCGAAATCTGCCGAAAATCATGATAATACAAACTGAGCGCTCCAAAAAACTCATGATCTTCAAGGCAAATTACCTCATCAGATTCCTGGCGCAGCGACGCAAGGCTGTCGCTCGGCGCGACAGGAACGGCAAGGATCAGCTTCTTGGGCTTGTGCATGCGGGTGCCACGCAGGGCCGCACGAGTGGTTGCTCCAGTAGCGATGCCATCGTCGATCACAATAGCCGTGCGGCCCGCAAGTCGGCTTCGCTCGCGGCTACCTAGGTAACGCTGCTGCCGACGCTCGATCTCTGCCAGTTCGCCGTCGCAGATAAGCTTAAAGTCGGTTTCGTCAATTCCGATCTGCCGGATGATATCCTCATTGCGCACAATGATAGGTGTGCCGCCATCGACCATTGCATCCATCGCCAGCTCCGGCTGAAATGGCACGCCGATTTTCCGCACAAGGATAAGATCAAGCGGAGCATTGAGCGCAGCTACAACTTCTGCTGCCACAGGCACACCGCCCCGGGGCAGGGCGAGGACCACCGGCTCTTGGTCCTTATAGGCTGCAAGTTTTACCGCCAGTTGCCGCCCTGCGTCAGAACGATTCTTGAAAGGCATGCGTGCCTCTGGTGACCAATTAGAGCCAACCGCCATTATGCATAGCATGAGCAAATTTGCATCCATTGAGCCAGATCAAAGCGATGCCATGCCAATGACCTATGGTTGCCGCCCAAACTGGTTGGAGAGTTGTCATTAAGTTTACTCGTGAGCCGCATTTTCCTTGAGCCAAACGACCAGGAAAAAGACTTCGAACGCTAAGTGTGAGTCAAGCCCGCTTCATCGCTATTCTGGCGAAGGCGGCATGCGCGCAAAGCTGGCGAGGCGGGCACGAGGACACCCCATTAAGACGCGAGTCGGGAAGGAAGCAGGTTGTTTGCACCCGGGCTCATCACCAGCAGGCGCTCGATCATTTTGCTGCCCTTCTTTCCCCCTGCTTAATGCCAGGACAATGAGCGCTAGATCACAAACGCTAATTGGATCTTCAATGGTATGCTCCATACCATAGTCACGCTGTAGGACCTCATTCAGCTCCCGAACGAGATTTTCTCTACTCATCTATTGCTCCTTAGTCGCTCGTTTGCTTCAGGCCCAGGAGTGTTGCTACGCCTTGAGTCGGATCAAGCTTTCAGTGGTAAACCACGATGACAGGGTAATCGCTACAACCATGAGTCAGGAAGAAATTATTCAATTTCTCAGTGAGCCGAATAGCTATCCCGCGCGACCGGCCACCGCTCAACGTATCGATACTCATGGTGCCATAGTCTTTCTGGTCGGTGACGAAGTTTGGAAGATCAAACGCGATGTCAAGCTGCCTTACATGGATTTTTCCACGCCTGAGAAACGGCGCATCGTGTGCTGGCGGGAAGTGGAGCTAAACAGGCAGACAGCACCAAAACTCTACATCGGTGCTAATCCTATTTGCAGAGATAGAGCGGGCAAACTCAATTTGGAGGGTAGAGGCGAGCCAGTGGAATGGGCCGTCCACATGCACCGCTTTGATCAAGACGCTCTGCTTGAAAACGTGGCCGCCCGCGGGGAACTGAATGACCAGCTTATCCGCGCCTTGACCGAGCATATCGCCGAATTTCACCGCAGCATTCACAAGGCGATTGATCTCGATTTTGCCGCCACCATGAGACGCATCGCACTGGAGCTTATCGATGGCTATGCTCTGCAGCACGAACTGTTCGAAAGTCCAGAGCGGGAGCAGTTTTCAACACTGATTAACGCGGCAGTGGTTGAGCAGACCGATCTGCTGCGAATGCGTTCCCACGATGGCTTCGTGCGCCGCTGTCATGGCGACTTACATCTAGGGAACATCGTCGTCATCGACGGCCAACCCCTGCTTTTCGATGCTCTGGAATTTGACGAGGGCTTCGCGACAACTGACATTCTGTATGACATTGCTTTCCTTATTATGGATCTGTGGCAGAGAGATCTTCGACACGAAGCGAACTATCTGCTGAATAGATACCTGATTGGCATAGGCTTTGAGCCCAATATTTCTGGTTTGGTGGCTATGCCTTTGTTTTTGGCAATTCGTGCCGGCATCAGGGCGATGGTCTCTGGGGAACGGGCTAAGCTCGTCCAATCGGACAAGAGCAAGACTGGGGCAGAGGCAGAAGCACTGCACTATTTTCGTGCTGCACTCGATCATTTGGATCCCGTTCCTCCCCGGTTGATTGTCATTGGCGGCTTGTCAGGTACGGGCAAGACCACGCTGGCAACAGCCATAGCTCACCTCTTTGGTGCTCCTCCAGGCGCTATTCACCTCCGCAGCGATGTAGAGCGTAAGCAAATGCATGGTGTCGCCGAAACTGGCCGCTTGGGAGACGTCGCCTATTCGAAAGTCACCACACAAAAGGTTTATGATGCACTGATAGCAAAATGCCGGCAGACTCTGCTCGCGAAACGGGCAGTTATCGTTGATGCTGTCTTTTCAACCCCCGAAGAGCGGCAAGCCGTTGAGCAGGTTGCACGAGATCTGAATTTGCCATTTCAAGGGCTCTGGCTGAGCGCACCCTCCGACCTTCTCCTGGAACGAGTAGCCAAAAGACAGGGCGATGCTTCCGACGCTGATCAAACCGTGGTTCGCCAACAGCTTGCCAGAGATGTGGGCCCCTTGCACTGGACTGTGATTGATACGCGCAACTCTCTAAGTGAAATCGAGACGAAGGTCTCAAAATTGCTGGAAGCTTTCGTCTAAGCACGCTCTCCTGGCTCATCGAACAAGAGAGTCAAGCATTTGTCGCGGCAGCACGACATCTCTGCGGCCACCACATTCCTCACTTCTTTTTCGACCGTCTCCAAGCGGACCGAATGATGTAAGGGGTTCAGAACATCGATCTGAATACTTGTTTGCTCATCCACGACGCACCGGCGCCACATATCTGCCTCTCGCACCTCGATCCCCGTAACCGCAATTAGCCTTGAGTCCAACATTAACTCTGGACCCCCTGCCGCGCGATTATAGCCAGTGCTTCCAACTGGAGTGCTGACCAGCACGCCATCGCCGATGAGTCTGTTTGGT
>Ga0209382_10004610_pt1 | contig 18345 bp, 12 predicted proteins | sample SoiMetdeltSBSDD5_FD_187599 | JGI IMG/M metagenome (GOLD analysis project Ga0209382, IMG submission 187599) | Bulk soil microbial communities from a Populus tree surrounding site in Tennessee, USA - Soil MetaG P. deltoides SBSDD5 (SPAdes) (version 2) | ecosystem: Environmental > Terrestrial >...
TGGGCCAGGAAACGCCGCGCGTCGATGACGTGGACACGCAGCCGCGGGTCCGCGGCGACGTCCACGTCGAACCACCGCGAGGCCGCCTCCACGACGCGCGGGTCGATCTCGACGGCGTCGATCTCGACCTTGGGCGCGGTGAGCCGCATCGCCTGGATGCTGGCGCCCGCCCCCATGCCCAGGACCAGCGCGCGCCGGGCGGGCACGAGCAGCGGGCCGAGCGCGAAGGAGTCGTAGTAGAAGCCGGTCCATCCGCCGCTGCCCTCGCGGACGGTGTGGATCGAAGACGGATGGTTGAGCTGCAGCATCCGCTGCCCGCCGATCTGGACGACGCGCACGAGGTTGTACGCGGACTCCGCGGTCCACACCGTTCCCTCCGCCCAGCCCAGCCCGGGCACCAGCAGGAGCACGGCCGCGGGCGCGGCCGCGATGGGCAGGCCCAGACGCCGGTGTCGGGGCACGAGAACGAGACCGGCACCGGCGGTCACGAAGCTCGTGACGCAGAGGGCCCGCAGGGTCGCTTCCGTTCCGACCGAAGGCAGGAGCCAGAAGATCGTGCCCAGGATGCCGGCCATGCTCCCGGCGGTGGACACGGAGGAGACGAGCCCCGCCGCCGCGCCGGCAGACATGACGTCCGCGCACAGGCGCACCAGGACCGGCCCCGTGGCCGCGAGCGCGACCATCGACGGCGCGAAGAGGACGAGCGCGCCGATCGCGACGCCGAGGATCTCGCCTCGCTCGGCCAGGGGCGGCAGCGTGAAGCGCATGGCGACGAGGGCGAGCGCCTGCCAGGCCGCCCCGGCCAGCATCAGGAAGAAGAGGTCCTCCTCCCGAACTCGTGCGGCCAGGCGGCCGCCGAGCGCATAGCCGGCCACCATCGCGCCCATGACCACGCAGATCGTCGTCCCCCAGACGTAGACGGAATACCCGAAGTACGGAGCGAACAGGCGCACCGCCACCATCTCCAGCGCCATCACGGTGGCGCCGGACACCAAGGTGGCGGCGAGCCAGACGAGGACACGAGAGATCCGCGCGCCGGGGGGATTCATGACCGGCTCAGTTGCAGAACAGGCAGAAGTCGAGCGGGAGCCCGACCACCCTCGGCGGCAAGGCGACGTGACGGCCGCCGAGGACCGCGATCTGAAGGCCGGTGCTGTCGACGACCTCGATCGAGGTCGCCATTGCGGCGGACCAGTCCCGGAGCTGACTGGCCGTGAAGCCGGGACCGGTGCTCACCCAGACCGCGGCCACGACCGCGACGCGGTCCGCTCCCGGAGGCGGCGTGAGGTCCACGAACGGGAACGCCTCTTCCGTCCCCTCGCCCGGATGGAGGGTGACGATCGTGCCGCGGAGGAAGGCCGGCGCGCCCAGGGTCGGCGTCGTCAGGACCGGCTGAACGATCACGTCGCTCTGCCCGAACTGGTTGACCATGTGGACACGGAGGGTGTGGTGTTCGGGCACGGCGAGGGGGTCGAAGGAGAGGATCAGGTTGGGCAGCGTGAAGGCCTCCGCGGGCGGCGATTTGAGCAGGGCGGCGGGGACGGTGACCAGCGCGAGCACGGCCAGCGCGCCCAGCAGTCGTCGTCCGGTGACGAATCTCCTCATGGCAGACCTCCTTCGCTCCACGGCGACCGGGGCCGCGGCCGGGGAGGCCATTCGCCTCCCGATGCCCATGACGCGGAATCCGCGGACGAAACGGCTCATGAAGCGTGAGGCCCGACCGCGCGAAGGGTCTCGGTTACGATGGTTCGAACCCTGCATGTCCCTCCCCGCCGCGGCCAAGGTCCGGACCTCTGCCCCCCGGAATGCGCCGGCCCGCCCGCGCCGGACGAAGGCGAGCACGGTCCGGGAGCGCCGGGGCGTCGCGCGACCGGTCACTCTCGCCATCGACGTCGGGGGCTCGCACATCAAGGCCGCGCTGCTGGGCGCGACCGGACGCGTCGTGAGCGAGAGGCTGCGCCTCGAGACTCCCGACCCGCTGACCCCGAAGAGGCTGCTCGCCACCCTGGTCGGAGTGGCGGAGTCGCTCGACGCGCACGACCGCGTATCGATCGGGATCAACGGGCTCGTGTACGCGGAGCACATCTACGCGATCCCGGTCACCGCGGATCCCGCCTTCCGCGGCTTCGACCTCGGAAGCCGGTTCCGGCGCCGTGTCCGCCGCCCGGTCCGCATCCTCAACGACGCCCAGATGCACGGCCTCGGCTTCGTGCGCGGCCGCGGAGTGGAGGTGGCGATCACGCTCGGCACCGGCCTGGGCTCGGCCCTCTTCATCGACGGCAAGCTCGGACCGCACGTCCAGTTCCTCACCGGCGCCGGGAACGAGGACCTCAGGGGTGGCGACTACGGCGACCTCGCCCTCGCGGCCCTGGGGCGGAAGAAGTGGAGCCGGCGCGTCGCGCGTCTCATCGACCTTCTCCGCCGGCTGACGAACTTCGACCACCTCTACATCGGCGGCGGCAACGCGGCCCTGCTGCGGCTCGACCTGCCGAAGGACGTGACGCGCGGCGACAACTCCGCGGCCCTCCGGGGCGCGGTGCGGATGTGGGAGTGGGACCTGGAGTGACGATGCGCTTCCGGGCCCTGGCCGCGGACTACGACGGCACCCTCGCCCATCACGGGCTCGTCGACGACTCCACGATCGACGCCCTGCGCCGGGTCCGGGAGTCGGGGCGGCGGCTGGTGCTCGTCACCGGGCGCGAGCTGCCGAGCCTCTTCCGCAGATTCGCGCACGCCGCGCTCTTCGACCTCGTGGTGGCGGAGAACGGGGGCCTCCTCTACGAGCCCTCCACCGGACGCGAGCGCGCGCTGGCCGACCCGCCCCCGGAGAGCCTCGTGCACGCCCTGCGTGCGGCGGGGGCGGAGCCCGTCTCCGTCGGACGTGTCGTCGTCGCCACCGTCGAGCCGCACCAGGCCATCGCCCTGGAAGCCATCCACCGGCTCGGGCTCGGGCACAAGGTCGTCTTCAACAAGGGCGCGGTGATGCTGCTGCCCCCTGGGATCGACAAGGCGTCGGGCCTGGCTGCGGCCCTGCGCGAGCTGGACCTGCAGCCGGACGGCGTGGTCGGAATCGGCGACGCCGAGAACGACCATGCCCTGCTCGGGCTCTGCGGCTTCGCCGCCGCCGTCGCCAACGCGCTTCCCGCGCTGAAGGAGCGCGCCCACTACGTCACGCGCGGCGAGCGGGGCGCGGGTGTGGCCGAGCTGGCGGAGCTCCTGGTGAGGGGCGACCTTCTCGGCCTGGGCGGGACGCCCTCCTTGTCACCCGCGGCTCCCCCGACGAGCGGGGACATCGACGTGGGGCCCGATGCGTGAGGGCATCGGGCGTCCGTTCGCGTTACGAGCCCATCCCCCTCAGGCGGCCCGGAAGAACTGCAGGATGGACAGGACCGAGCCGTAGGCGCCGTACAGCGCGAGCACGAACAGCACGGCCATGACCGCGTTCTCCCACCAGCGGCTGCAGTACTCCGGCCCGATGCAGCGCGGGCTGGCCGTGAGCCACCAGATGCCTCCGGCCAGCAGAGGGACCAGGAGCACCTGGCCGCTGTTGGCCACGAGGGTCAGGGTCACGAAGTCCGGCATGCCCGGGATCGTCCACACGAGCGGCGAGACCAGGCACCAGACCACGATCCCGCGAAAGAGCGGATGCCGGCGGAGATCGGCGGAGATCGGCCCCGCTCCCGCGCGCCAGCGCAGCCAGGCGTGCGTGCCCATGTAGGCGAGCCCGGCGGCATGCCCGAGCACGGACGTGTAGATCGCCGCGAAGATCCCCACGTAGAAGAGCCAGCGGCCGCCCGGACCGAGAACGCCGCTCAGCAGTCGCGGCAAGTCGTCGAGCTCCTTGATGTGCTGGTCCGGATAGAGGAGCTCCGCGCCCAGGACCCACACCGCGAGGTTCAGCACGATCATCGCGGTGACGGCGAGCAGGAAATCGTAGAACTGGACCTTTCGGTACTGGGGCCCGCGCCAGCCCTTCGCCTCCAGGAAGTACGGGTAGGCGAGGTTCATGAGCGACCCGCCCACCGCCCCCACCATCGCCACCCCCACCAGCAGGGGGTTGTACCGCCCGTGCTGCTGGGGCACCTCGAGCCGGTAGAGGCCCTGCACGATGCCGGTCACGCTGGGCCCGACCCAGAGCGCCGAGCCCAGGAACGAGATCGAGAGCGCGGCCAGGAACACCATGAACACACGCTCGAGCAGCGCGTACGAGGGCTGAAAAACCAGTGCCATCGCGACCAGGTTGCCCAGGATCGCCCACTGCCAGGTCTGGCCCACCCCGAAGAGATTGCGGCAGACCTCTCCCGTCCCGACCGTCATGTACGACTCGTACACGTGGCCCATCACGATGGCGGCCACGAGCAGCAGGGGGGCGTAGATCGGATGCAGCCGGGCCAGGCCGTCGAGCACGCCCTCGCCGTGGGGGTTGCAGAGCTGGTAGCGCGCGATCAGCGAGACGAGCACGAAGCGCATGAGGAGGGCCAGCACGAGCACCCACATGAGCGAGTAGCCGTAGTTGCTGCCGGCCACGCCCATGTCCACGACGTCCCCCGCCCCGAGCCAGGTGAGGACGATGACGATCCCGGGGCCGAACGAGCGGAGGTATTCGAGGAAGGTCCGGGGGACGGGCGGAGGCGGCGCGGGAGTGGGGGCCGCCATCAGATCCGCCTCACCGCGGCTCGGGCAGGACCTCCGCGTCCTGGCATCCCACCACGCCGTGCGAGCTCGCGCAGATCTGGTACGCGCCCAGGTTGCGGGGCACGAGGATCTTGTTGAAGTCGTTGTGGTCCGGGTACTCGTGGACCTCCACCTTGTCCGCGCCCTTCTCCATCCACCAGGTGATGTCGTTGCCGACGACGTGGCGCGGGACGTCCTCGTTGTTGCGCTGCTTCGGGGTGGCGGTGAGGAACCCGCGGCAGCCGAAGGGCAGCTCGTTCGCGCCGTTGCGGGGGGCGACCACGCCGTCGGGGCAGTCGACGGAATAGAAATGCACGCGCACGTAGGCGATCGCGTCCCGGGGATCGACCGGGAACGCGGCCGGGCGGCACGTCTGCGAATAGAGCCGGTTGCCGCGCTGGACGTGGTCCGTGGGGAGGAGGACGTTGTAGTCCTCGCTCACGTCGTTGCTGCTCTTGACCGACACGATCGAGGCCTCGTCCGTCTCCGCGCAGAAGCCGGCCGTCCGCAGCTCGTCCACCAGGCCGGCCAGGTAGGCGTGCGGCTGGAGGACGCGCCACTCCCCGGGGCCGACGGCGCTCGCGAGGTCGAAGTACTCCGGATGATGCTCGGCCAGCCGGTCGATGGCGGCGTTGACGTCGGCCACCAGGACCTGATCGGCGCGCCGCCGGCACTCCGCCTCCAGCGTCCCGTTGCCGTAGCGGCACACCGCGGACACGGGCGAAGCGGAAGGCACGGGCGAAGCGCTCTTGATGGAGGCGGAAGAGCGGGCGCCGGCGCTGGGCGTCGCCGACGCCGGTCCGCTGGATGAAGACGGGTTCGCGCAAGAGAGGGACGCGACGGCGAGACCGGCCGCGGCCATGCGCATGATTGACGAGGCGCGCCGCGGCCAGAGGAGGGTCGGAAAAATCATCCGGCAGATTCTCACGCGTGCGCGCGGGAATCAACCGGCGGCGCCGAGGCGTCGCGAAACAGCAGGGCCACGAGGGCGCCGAAGAGGAAGTTCGACGACCCCGTCTCGACGAGGTGGACCATGCGCACCTCGTACGGCATGTACGGGTTCGGCAGGAGCAGGCCCGCGCCCATCACGATCGAGAAGAGCACGCCCACGGCCACGGCCTTCTCCGCGATCGAGCCGCGCATCGATCGCACGACGACCACCCCGAGCAGCGTCCAAAGGGCCCCCCGAAGCACCTGCACGAGCGGAAGCCAGGGCGTGTCGCGCAGGACGAAGCGCATCTGCAGCCAGAAGCTCCCCGGATCGGTCCCCTGGTAGTAGGCCCGGACGGCCGGGCTGCGCCAGGCCACGTAGTGGCCGAAGACGAAGTAGACGACGACGTAGGCGACGGCGGCCAGCGGCAGCTTCCAGCTCCACAGCGTCGCGCCCAGGGACGACCGCGGCCGCGGGTCCGCGCTCGCCCGCCATCGGCCCAGGATGCGGACGGCCAGCGGGATCCAGAGGACGGCGTGCAGGAGCCCGGCGATCAGGATGCGCGGGATCATCGCCGCCGGCAGGTGGGCCGCGTAGCCCGCGTAGGCCTGGAAGATCCACGACTCGAGCTGGGGCTGGAACGACTGCACCCCGTAGAAGACCGCGATCATGGTCAGGACCAGGGTCCAGCCCGTGAGCCGCGAGCGCAGGATCAGCCAGCCCATCACCGCCGTCTGCAAGGCGGCCACGACCAGCGGGGCCGCGGCGGGCGGAATGGGCGAGGAGGCCGCGGTCGGGTCCGGCGGGACCGCGGACATGAAGAGACCGTAGGCCACGACGAACGCGATCAGGTCGGCGAGCCCCGCGAGAGCGAGGCGCACCCCCAACCCCAGGGCGCGCTTCAGATCGATGGCGACCTCCGCGCGTAGGTTACGTCAGTTGACCGTGATCTTGCCCGTCTTGAGGACCTGCTCCAGGGTCCGGGTCGCCGTCCAGGCGGACGAGAGGAGCAGCCGATCGCCGTCCCACAACGTGATCCCGATGGAATCGCCGGACCCGTGGTGATCTCCGTTGTCGGTGACGGTCACCTGAAGGGCGAGGTCGCTGGCGACGATTGTCGGCTCGAAGCCCTTGGTGACGTCGAGCAGGCGCGCCGTCCAGCGCATGTCCGCCCGTCCGACGCACCGGGGCCCCCGGCCGTGGCACGGCTGGCCCGACGCCGTCTCCTCGGACACCCCGAGCAGGGCGATGTCGTGGCTCTTGACGGCGTAGCTCCGGCCGCCGGCGCGGAAGAGCACCTCGACGTGGCCCTTGGGCAGCTGCGGGTCTTTGGCGGCCGGCCCGCGCGGCTTGTACTTGAGATTCAGCGCGAAGGCCAGAAGCGAGCCGCTGTCCGCGGCGTAGGCGCCGGCGGAGCGGCCGGACACGATCGCCCCCCCGCCGGAGACGAAGCTTCCTTCCGGCTCGCTGACCTCGATGATGGTGGTGCCGGCGCCCCGGTAGAAGCGGCCGACTTCGATGTCGATCTTGTGGGCGCCCGGCCAGAGCGGAGCGTTGCAGCTGGCCGCTGCGCTGGCCCCATCGAGCAGCGCCAGGCCGACATCCTCGCAGAGGATGGTGTCGCCTTCCTTGAAGGTCACCCGCGCATTCGCGATGTCGCCCGTCTCGGTGTCGCCCGCCGACCCCTCGGCGCCCTCGCGCACGGTGGCCCGGAGCAGCACCGGAGCCGTGGACCGGATCGAGGACGTGAAGGCCAGCACTTCGCCCGCGTAGGTGGCCTCCGCATCCTCCTCCGTCACCACGATCGTGAAGAACGTGGAGGCGGTGCCGGCGGTGTCGTCGGTCACGACGACGGCGACGTTGTAGGTTCCGGGAGCGGCCGCGACCCTTCCCGTCACGACCCAGGTCGCGCTCCCGGGCCGCTCCGCGTGGCCGGAGACGGAGGCGGCGGCCAGGGAGAGGCCCACGGGCAGGCCGGTGGCGCTCACGGTGAGAGCGGAGCCGGCCGAATCGGCATCGCTGGCCAGCACGCTCACCGGCGGAGACAGCGAATCGCTGTACTGCACTACGGCGCCCGCCGGCGCGCTCGAGGTCACGGTGGGCAGGGCCTGGATGGCGAAGTCCGCGTTGGAGACGTCGAAGAAGACGTTGCCGACGGCTTCGACCTTGACCCGCGCCTGGCTCGTGCTCACGTTGGGCAGCAGCACGGCCTCGGACCCGTCGTTCGGCGTGCTCGCGGCCAGCTCGTACGGATACGTGCGGCCGCCGTCGACGGAGAGGGTGATCCTCACCTCCGCGGCGGCGACGGGTGCGAGGTTCGTGTTGGCCACGTCCCAGGTGACCATCTGCGCGGACCCGCCCGGATAGGCCACGGCCGCGCTGGGAGACGTGACCAGGAACGGTCCCGCGTTCGTGGCCAGGAGCAGCGTGGTCGTCGCGGTGTTCACGCCGCCCCCGTCCGCACGGCCGTCACGGGCGGTCAGGCGGAAGTGCAGCGAGAGCGGGCTCGCGTTCACCGGCGAAAAGCCGACGTAGGCCGCCGTGGGCAGGAATTCCGAGAAGCAGTCCACGTCTCCCGCCGGGCACGTCCCCGTCTCGGCGTTCGTGCGGTTGGCCAGGATCTGCCCGAGGTCGGGGAACACGCGCGTCGGGCTCGAACCGGCCGCGTTCTCCCCCGGCGACTGGTACTGCAGCGCGTCCGCTTTGCTCACCACCGCCGCCGTCTCGAACTGCCGGAAGAGGGGCCCGTTCGCTTTCGCATTGCTGAGCAGGGGCGTCCCCATGGACCCACCGCGGTCGTTCTGCTCCCAGGTGTAGGTCAGAGGGTCGCCGTCGGGGTCCGTCGCGCTGCCGGTGAGCGCGAACGGCGTGCGCAACGGGATCGTGAACTGGGCGGGCGCGGTCACCATCGGATAGGAGTTGCCGGTGGCCGTGACGACCCCTTGGTGGTTGGTCGCGCCGCCCTTGGCGATCTCCCCCACGAAACCGGTGCAGCCGCTGCAGCTCACGACCGCGAAGGGGCTCACGTCCATGCTCGCCAGCGAGCCCCCGAACGTGATCATGAACGACGCGTCCGCGGCCAGGGAGACGGTGGGGATGGCGAAGGCGGGCCAGCCCGCGATGCCCCGGATGGCGGTCTGGATGCCCGCGGCGGTGAAGTTGGTCCCGCGCACGATGGGCGCCGAGTCGTTGCCGTTGTACCGGAGCCGGAAGGAGTCCGTGCCGTCGAAGCCGGTGAGTGCGACCATCTGGACTTCGGTGATGTTCGCCTCGGGCGCGGCGACGAAGTTCGTGACCTCGTCGAAGCTGCGCGGCGCCCAGTAGGGATCGGAATGCGCCTGCAGGTCGTCCGCCTGGCACATCCCCGCGAAGCCCATGATCGAGGACCCGCTCCCCGGCTCCACCGACGTGGGGGCGTTGCGGACGCTCGCGGCGCAGGCGCCCAGCGTCCCGTTGAAGACGTGGTTGGCGGAGAACTGATGGCCCATCTCGTGCGCGACGAAGTCCACGGCGAAGCGGTCCCCGACCGGGCTCTCGATGCCGGTACAGCCCATGGCCTTGTTGTTGCCGCCGACGACGCCGAGACTGGAGCCACCGGCGGTGGTGACGCCGAGCACCATGTGCCCGATGTCGTAGTTCGAAGCGCCGACGAGCAGGCCGATCACCTGGCGGATCCGGGTCAGCGTCCCTCCCCCGCAGGAGGTGGCCTGGGTGTCGCTGAAGCAGGCGCCCCCGCCGCAGGGACCGCTGAGGCCCCTCATCTGGGCGCGGGTGTTGAGGTTGAGGACGTCGTTGCCGGCGATCAGCACCAGGCGGATCGCGGTCTCCGCCTCGTACACGTGGGTGAGGCGATTGACGAGCGACACCTTGGCCGCGGTCACGTTGGCGGCTCCGAAGTAGTCCGCGTAGCTGTCGTCGCTGAGCAGGGCGAGGCGATAGGTCCGAAGCTGGTCCCCCACCGGGGGATCGACGGACTTGTCCTCGGCGCTGACCACGTCGTACGCGCTCGAGACCGAGCTCGTCCCGTCCGCCGCTTCCAGCCCATGCGTGCCCAGGTATTCGCCGGGGTCCGCGACGAAGCTGAGGTCGAAAGCGCCGCGCGTGTCGGCCACGGCGTCGACGGTGCGCGGGCCGAACGTCCCATCGCTTGCGAAGATGGTGACGACGATGGGCGCCAGGGGCACGAAGCCGGCGCCGTGGAGGGTCACCGTGTCCTGCGGGTGGTAGTAGCCGCGGTCGGTCGAGATCTCGGCGATCTCCACCTCGCTCTCCACGAGCGGACCGTGCGGGTTGTCGACGAGGTCCCGGCCGAAGTAGGTACGGTACAGCCCCGGGTCGCTGGCCACGGTCGGGTCCACGTACCACGCGCCCTCGGGCCCGCGTACGGAGGCGTGCAGCCCGAGCGGGCTCAGGTCGAACCGGATCGTGGTCGCGGGATGGTCGAGGCCGCGCCCGCTGTAGGTCTTGATCTCCGGGTGCCGGGCCGCGAGCCCGGGCTCCATGACCGGCGAGAGGTGCACGGCGAAGCGCTCGAAGCCGCCGTCGGGCGCGGGCAGCGACAGGACCAGCGGGCGCTCGCGGGCGGCGCGGCTGCGCTCCGGCGGCGCGCCCGCCATCGCCGCGGCCAGGGCCTGCGGGTCGAGCCTCAGGGTGCGGAGGCGTTTGAGGCGGTGACCCTTGCGTCCGTGGTTGGCCGGGCGCGAGTCCGCCGAGGGCGTGGCCGCCGTCTCGTCGGACTGCCACAGATCCTGGGTGGGGTCGTGGAGAGGATCCTCGGCCGCTCGCGCGGAGATCGCGAGCGACACGCTGAGAGCCAGGAGAGTGAAGGTCCTACGCGCGGCCAATGACTTGGTCGCCTTTCCGCCCCCCGGAGGGACCGTGGGCGAAATGATGATCAGGGCTGGCAAAACCCCGGTCAATGCGCGGCGGCCGCCCGTATGACGGGCATCACGCGCACTGACGTGCACAATCTGGACACCCACCGCTAAGTACCTAAGGCACCTCACGGTCGCGGATGTGTGATCCATCACTCCCCCGGTGCCGGGGAGCGCTTGACGGCAAAGAAGAGCGGTGCCTAGAACCGCGCCAGGTATGTCAGCTTCACCGCCAGCCCTCGGCGGGCGGCGTGGCGCAGCGTCAGGCCGTCGCCCCGGTCCTCGTTGAACACCACGAAGAGGTCGCTGCCCGGGCGATGGACGAAGCCCAGCCGCAGGTTGGTGACGAGCCGGCGCTCCAGGCTGTTGTGCTGGACGAGCGCGGAGACGAAGAGCCGCGTGGTGAATGCGTAGACCGCGCGCAGCGAGCTCACCTCGGCGGTGAAGGCCCCTTGCGGGAGCGTGACACGGTCGTGGGTGAAGCCCAGCTCCAGGCTCAGGTGCGACCCGGGGGCGAACCGCGTCCGTCCGCCCAGCGTGGAGAGGCGGCCCCCGAAAGAGTCCAGGCGCTCGGCCAGCACGCTGAGCGTCACGGGACGGCGGGCCGCGGAGGTGGCCGAGAAGGACCAGTGGCGGACGTCGTAGTCCCCCGCCGGCACCGGAATGCGGTCGCCGAGGACGAACGGCTCGTCGATCCGGCTCGATCCCTGGAAGTAGAATCCGGCCACGCTGTCGCCGCTCCCCCACTCCAAGTTCAGCGTGGGCCCGCCGCCCACGTCCTGCCTCTCGCCGCTGGTGCGCACGATGTGCTGGCCCTCCGCGAAGAGGTCGATCCGCCGGAGGCCGAGGGCCGAGGGCCGCAGCGTGTAGCGCGCGAGCGCGTCCGTACGCCGGATGTCGGTGCGGGTCACGAACCCGACCTGCGGATCCGCGTGCGGCCCGATGACGAGGTGCTGGGCGGAGAGGCCGAAGCGGTCGCCGCTGTAATCGCCGCTCACCCGCCAGGCGCTGCCGTCGCTCCCGGGACCGGCCGTCCAGGTCCGCGCGGCGAAGGCCTGGAGGTTCACGCTCTCCGCCGGCCAGAAGGAGGCGTCGAGCCCGCCCGCGGTGTTGCTCTCGTCCGCGTCGCGCCGGTCCACGAGCATGCCGCCGAGGTAGTTGCTGCGGCCGAGATCGCGCTTGATGCGCAGCACCCCGTAGTTCGCGGCCGGCTGGCCAGCCCCCGGGCCCGTGTACACGTCGAGCAGGCCCACCGTCTGCCCCCCCATGCGCCCGGAGAGGCGCACGCCCCCGCGCACGGGGATGCGGCTCTCGTCGTCCTTGCCGATGCCGATCCGGCGCGAGAAGAACAGCAGGAAGGGCGGCGTCTCGTCCTGGCCGCGCCAGCCGAAGTCGAAGATGCCCGCGTTCTCGAGGAAGAAGTCGCGCTTCTCGGGGAAGAAGAGGTCGAAGCGCGTGAGGTTCACGCGCTCCTCGTCCGCCTCCACCTGGGCGAAGTCCGGATGAACGGTCCCGTCGAGCACGAGCCCCGGCCGCACCTCCCACTTCGCGTCGAGCCCCACGCTCGGGTCGCGGGCGGTGTGGAGGCGCCCCTCCGCGTCCCGCTCCTGGGTGAGGCCGGCCAGACCGTAGGGCTTGACCTCCAGATTCAGGCCGGAGCGTGGCAGGTCGGTCAATCCGACGAGCCGGCCGGCCTGACTCACCCGGCGGAACCCGCCACCGTCACGCGACCACGCCGTCCACAGCGTCTCCTCGTTGTCTCGCCGCATCATCCGCCAGACGTTGATGCCCCATCCGTCCGGCGAGGAGGAGGGATAGCGCAGGGAGCGGAACGGGATCGCGATCTCCGCGGACCAGCCCGCGGGCACGCGCTGGGCGCGCACCGTCCACACCGCGCGCCAGTCCACGTTGAAGGCCCCGGACTCGTCCGTGATGAGGGCTTCGAACTCGGCGCCGTTGGCGTTGGTGGCGAACACCACGGCGTTGCGGCGGTCTCGGAAGGGGTCGAGCAGGATCGCGACCGCGTCGTCCCCCGCGAACTCGTAGCTCTCGTCGAACCCGGTGGGCGCGAGGAGCTTGTCCCGCTGCCGGATGTGGGCGACCACCCGCTGCGGGTCGGAGTCCCGCGCGAGCACGCCGAGGTAGAGGCTGCGCGCGTCGTAGAGGACGCGTACCTCCGTGGGCTGGGTGGCGGGCTGCCCTTCGCGCGGCTCGCGCTGGCGGAAGCCGGAAGCCACGGCCGCCCGGGCCCAGGCCGGCTCGTCGAGGTGGCCGTCGATGCGCAGCTCGCCGGCCAGGCGCGCCGCCGTCATGACCGGCTCGTCGGGAACGGTGCCGGCCAGAAGCAGCGCGAAGAGCGCGCTCACGACCGCGCGGGCGCGCGCCGGCGGAGAGCCAGGCGGCGAAGGCGGGCCATGCCCTGCGCGCCCAGGACGTGCCTCAGCTCGCGGCCGCAGGTGTCGAACACGGTGAGCGGCCCCTTCTCCGTCGGTTCGCAGCACGGCTGACCGGCGCGGAAGCCCTTGTCGTCGAGGGTCAGCACGCCGCCGTCCACGGTCACGGGGAAGGCGGTGCAGAAGAACGGCTTGAGCCGGAGGCTCGCGGAGGATGCCGTCTGCAGCACGCAGCGGCCGGCGCCGCTGAGGAAGACGCAGCGCCCGCCGCGCACCCGGGTGTGGACGGCGGTGCCGGACGGAAAGTCGGGATCGACGGTCACGCGGCGGGAGAACCATCGCCGCACGTCGCGCGGCTGCCCGGGATCCATCGCCTGCCGGACCCGATCCGCGTGCGCGAGGACGCGGTCCCGCTCCCCCGGATCGAGCCACACCCCGCTGCGGCAACAGCGGCCGACGCAAAGGGCGGTGTCGCAGCCGGAGGCGAAGCGCTCCGCGAGGAGGGAGGGCGCTACGCGGAGCTGCGGGAGATGGGGCAAGCGCGTCGGGCCCACGAGGTCGTCGTCCGCGGGCTCCCCGCTCCCGCGGCCGCCCGCCTTCACGCCGGGACCTCCGCGCGGCGGGCGCGACGCCGCCGGGCCCGCGGATCCTGGGTCGTGAAGGCGAGGTCCACGATGCGCGCGATCAGGTCCTCGTAGCTCCACCCCGCGCCCGCGGCCTGGCGGGCCAGACCCGCCCCCGGCGACAGGTCGGCATTGGGGTTGACGTCGATCACGTAGAGGCGCCCCCGATCGTCCAGGCGGACGTCCACGCGCGCGTAACCGACGCCCTCGACGGCGGCCCAGGTGCGCCGGGCGATCCGGGCCAGCCGCGCGGAGAGCGCGCCTTCTTCGGCGCCCAGAAGCCGCGGGACGGTTCCCCGGTCGTACACGCTGCCCGTCTCCCATTTCGCGGCGTAGGTCACGACGTGCGGAAGGCCGGGCGGGAGCTCGAAGACGATCTCGGAATGCGGGAGCACGTGGTCCCCCACCAGGGCTACGTTGATCTCGCGGCCCTCGACGTACCGCTGGACGAGGAGGCGCGGCCAGGTCGCGTGCCCGCGCGCGAGGGCGGCGTCGAGGTCCGCCCGCGAGTGCACCACGGACGCGGCGTCGACGCCGAGCGACGCGTCCTCGGCCGCCGGCTTCACGATGGCGGGGAAATGGCGCCAGACGAGAGGCTGGTTCACCGCGGCCACGGCCCAGTCGGGGACCCCGATGCCGTGGGCACGAAGGTGCGCGTTCACGAGGTCCTTGCGATAGCAGAGGCCGAGGGTGAACGCGCGGGCGCCGGTCATGGGCAGGCCGAGCAGCTCGACCGCGGACGCGGGCAGCGCCTCCTCCGAGCCCTGCCCCCCGAGCCCCTCGCAGAGGTTGAAGACGACGTCGAAGCCGCCGTCGCGCAGGGCGGCGAGCCAGGAGCCGGGATCCCCCGCGAACTCCAGGACCACGGGCTCGAAGCCGAGGGTCACGAGCGCCTCGCGAATCGCGTCGAGGCCGCCGGGGGCGGACGCCTCGAGGTGGTCCTGCATCTCCGCCACCGCGTCGGCGATGACCGCCACCCGCCGGCGGCGGGTGCCCAGGCTAGAGTGCGAGCCCATGACGAGCCGCCCCGGCCCGCAGCACGCTCAGGATCATCTCCGGGTAGTCGAGGCCGGCCACGCGGGCGGCCTTGGGCAGGCAGGAGTTCATGGCCGGATCGGGGTGGATGCCGGGGAGGGGGTTGACCTCGAGGACGTGCGGCACCCCGCGCTCGTCGCAGCGCAGGTCGATCCGCGCCCAGTCACGGCAGCGCAGCACCCGGTAGGCGGCGAGGGCCGTGCTCTCCACCTGGGCCGCGAGCACGGGTGCGATCGGGGCGGGACAGCGGAAGATGTCGAGCGGCGCCTCCGGCCGGTCCCAAATCCACTTCGCCTCGTACGAGTAGATGGGGAGCGCGTCCTTGGGCAGCGCGTCGAAATTGACCTCGATGAGGGGAAGGACGCGCGCCCCCTCGCCGTTGCCCAGGATCCCGCAGGTGAACTCGCGTCCACCCAGGTAGCGCTCCACGATGGCGGGCTGGCCGTAGCGCTCGACCAGGCCCGCGATCTCGCGCCGCGCCTGGTCCGCCGACGGGCAGTACGACGCGCGCGTGATCCCCATGCTCGAGCCCTCGTGCACGGGTTTCACGATGGCGGGCCAGGCCGCGAACCCGTCCAGCTCCTCGGGCCTCCCCACCACGGCGAAGGCCGCGGTGGCGATCCCGTGATGAGCCAGGACCTCCTTCGCCCGTCCCTTGTCCAGGCAGAGGGACATGGTGAGCGGGTCGCTCCCCGTGTAGGGCGTGGACCAGTACTCGCAGATGGCGGGCACGTGGGCCTCGCGATTGGGCCCGCCCAGGCCTTCCGCGATGTTGAACACGATGTCGGGGCGCAGGTCGTGAAGCCGCAGGGGGAGCTCGTCCCCCGCTTCCACGCGGATCACCTCGCCCGCCCGCGAGAGCGCCGCCTCGACGGCGGCGACCGTCGCCTCGTCTTCCCACTCCGCGTATCGGTCGCCGGCGTCGGTCCCCGAGACGCCCGGCTTCACGTTGAACGTGAACGCGATCCGCATCGATTGCCGGCGATCATAGGGGTACCGGGCCGGCAAGGGAAGTGGATGCATCACACAGGGCGGCCCGGCGGGCCTGGGCCGCCCCCTCGAAGACCTGCCGGAGGCCGGGGGCCTCGGCCAGGAGCTCCTGGAACTCGGCGCGCTCGAGGACGAGCAGGAGGCTCGGGGCCAGAGCGCGGACGGTGGCGGTGCGGCGCACCTCCTCCAGGAGAGCGATCTCCCCGAAGAAGTCGCCGTCCTCGAGCACGCTCACGTGCAGCTCGGCCCCGCCGGGGCCGCGGCGGGACACGCCGACGCGCCCGCGCACGAGCACGTAGAGCTTGTCTCCGCGCTCGTCCTCCTCGAACAGGGTCTGGCCGGTGGGCACGTCCATCGTGGTGAAGCGGGCGGCCAGGCGCGCGAGCAGCTCCTTGGCGACGCCGGCGAAGATGGGGATGGCGGCCAGTCGCTGCGGCTGGATGGTCGCTTCCCGTCCGCTCGGGCTGACGACGAAGCCGCTCTGCTGGCTCCACAGCCGCGCGTAGACGCCGCCGGCCGCGGCCAGGCTCTCGTGGGTGCCCTGCTCGGCCACGCGGCCCTCCGCCATCACCACGATGAGGTCGGCATCGCGCGCGGTGGCCAGCCGATGGGTGACGGAGACGAGCGTCTGCCCGCCGTGGAGCCCCTTGAGGGTGGCCACGATCCCCGCTTCCGTCTCCGCGTCCAGGGCCGAGGTCGCCTCGTCCAGCACGAGCACGGCCGGATGCCGCACCAGGGCCCGGGCCAGCGCGATCCTCTGCCGCTGCCCCCCGGACAAGCGAGCCCCGCCCTCGCCCGCGGGCGAGTGATAGCCCTGGGCCAGGCCGGAGATGAAATCGTGGATCCCGGCCGCGCGCGCCGCCGCCTCCACGTCCGCGTCGCTGGCCTCCGGGCGGCCCAACCGGATGTTGTCCGCGAGCGACGCGTCGAAGAGGAAGCTCTCCTGGAAGACCGCGCCCACCTGCCGGGCCAGCGAGGCCAGGGTCACCTGGGACACGTCGTGGTCGTCGAAGCGCACGGTGCCGCGCGTGGGGTCGTGGAAGCGCAGGAGCAGCGCGAGCAGCGTGCTCTTCCCGGAGCCGCTCTGGCCCACGATGGCCACGGTCTGACGCGCGGGGAGGACGAGATCGACGTCCCTCAGCACCGCCTCGCCGCCCGCGAACGCGAAGTCCACGGATTCGAAACGGATGGCCCCGCTCAGCGGGGGCAGGTCGCGCGCTCCCTTTAGCTCCGCGACCTCCGGCTTCTCTTCCAGGAGCTCCTTCACGCGCCGCAGGCCGGCCGCCGCACGCTGGAACGGCTCCACCACGTTCGAGAGCTGCTGGACGGCGGAGATCATGAACCACAGGAGCTCGAAGACGGCGATGACGGATCCCACGGTCAGGGCGCCGGCGAGGGCCAGGGAGGTGGCGCCGGCCATGGCGAAGGCGAGGAGCGCATAGCCGCTCATGGTGATGGACGCGGCCAACAGGCCGTTTTGCAGGCCGGCTCCGCGGGTGGCCTGGGCCAGACCCGCGAGCTCGTCCGCGAAACGCGCGCGCATCAGGTCCTGGAGGCCGAACGCGCGCACCACGAGCTGGGCGGCGATGCTCTCGTGGGCCGAGACCAGCGCGCGCCCGGCCGCCCGCTGCCGCGCGTCTCCCGCCGCCGCCGCCTTCGGGGCGAGCCGGCGCGGGAGGAGGGGCAGGGCGGGCAGGAGGACGAGCAGCACGACGGCCAGGCGCCATTCGATGGCGAAGAGGAGGCCCGCCCCCACCCCCACGGTCAGGACGCAGTAGATGGCCTGCGGCACGTCGTCGGCGAGGGCGCGTTCGATCCCCTCGAGGTCGCTCGTGAAGCGGGCCAGCAGGTCCCCGGACCGCGCGCGCGCGTAGAAGCTGACGGACAGGCGCTGGAGGTGCGTGAACATCCGCAGACGCAGGTCGGTCATCACGCTCGCCACCACCCTCGCGACCAGGTAGTGGTTGGCGAGGTCGCCGAGCCCGTGGAGGAGCAGGAGCCCCACCATCGCCGCGATCAACCCGGCGGCCAGAGCTGCGTTGCCGGGCACGATGGCGTCGTCCAGGAGCGATCGCAGCAGCAGCGGCTGGAGGGTGATGAACGCGGTGGCCGGGGCCTGCGACAGGACGATGAGGAGCGCCTGCCGGCCGTAGGGCCGCAGGTAGCTGGCCGCCGCCCGCAGGAAGTCCAGCACCGCGAGGGATCTTAACGCCGCCGGCCCGGCGGCGGCGGTTCTAGGTTTTCCCTAGGTCCTGGCCCGGAGGCCGAACGGCAAGGAGCGTCAAGGGCGAGAATACGGCTCGGACCCCTTGCGGGCCCTTCGAGGTGCGCCATGCAGGATCCGACCATCGCCTTGCTGAAGGACCTCGTGGCCATCGACTCCGTGAACCCGTCGCTCGTTCCCGGGGGCGCGGGCGAGGGCGCGATCGCGGAGCGCATCGCGGCGGAGCTGCGCGCGTCCGGTCTCGACGTTCAGGTGGCGGAGGCCGCGCCGGGACGGCCGAACGTCTTCGGGGTGATCGACAGCGGACGGGCCGGCCCCTCCCTCATGCTCTGCGGACACAGCGACACCGTGGGCGTGGAGGGCATGACCGCGCCCTTCGATCCCGTCGTCCGCGACGGCAAGCTCTTCGGCCGCGGCGCGCAGGACATGAAGGGAGGCGTGGCCTCGATCCTGGCCGCGGCGCGGCGCCTCGCCCAGTCCCCCGCGGGCCTCAAGGGCCGCGTGATCGTGGCCATCGTCGCGGACGAGGAGTACGCGAGCGTCGGCGCGGACGCGGCCGTCGCGGACTGGAAGGCGGACGCCGCCGTCGTGGCCGAGCCCA
>Ga0209382_10004611_pt1 | contig 18343 bp, 18 predicted proteins | sample SoiMetdeltSBSDD5_FD_187599 | JGI IMG/M metagenome (GOLD analysis project Ga0209382, IMG submission 187599) | Bulk soil microbial communities from a Populus tree surrounding site in Tennessee, USA - Soil MetaG P. deltoides SBSDD5 (SPAdes) (version 2) | ecosystem: Environmental > Terrestrial >...
CAGCCGGCATAGACCTGCTCGAGGTCGGGCGACGCCTCGAGGGTCTCGAGGTCGAGCTCCATCCGGCTCACGGCGCGAATGAGATCTTCGGGGGAGCTGAAGGTGCGGTCGAAGATCGTGAAGAAGGGCCAGCCGAGGCATGTCCTGTTCACGTCGATGTGGCGCACCCCGCGTTGCAGCGTGGGTGGCGATGACGGCCGCCCGTTCAGCGGGTCGGGAGTCTCGAGCGCCTTCGCGAGGTCGTCCTCGCGCTTCCCGAGCATCACGATCGCGCGGGCTCCTTCACCGTCGACGTTCGCCCCCCAGTCCGACGAACCCAGGATCCGGAAGTAAGGGAAATGGTCGGCCAGGGGGTCGATGTAGCCGGCGTCGAAGTTCCCCGCGAGCTTGTGTGTCTCGATCACGAGGAGGTTCGTGATCTCCGCGATCCTGGGCAGGCATTGCCTGATGTAGGTGAAGACGGAGAATGCGAGGACGACGTCGTAGTGCTCTTCGTAGGCCGCCGGGTCGGCGATGTTTCGCTGGGTAAACGACACCCGCGTCGTCCCGTTGAAGGCATTGATCGCCTCCGCGAGCTCGATGAAGTAGGGATCCCACTCGAAGCCGTCGACCAGACGGGCCCCTCGGGCGCGTGCTTCGCGGCTGAGCTCGCCCAGGTTCGATCCCAGGTCGAGCACCTTCTTTCCCGTGAAGTCGATCTGGTCGAGGATCTCCGCCCGGTCGTCGCGGAAACCTCTGGTGCGCAGGTTCCCTAGCTTGACCGACTGGTAATGGTTGCCGGTCGGTAGCTGCCCGGTGGTCGAGAGACTCGTATAGGGGGCATCGAGCTTCTCGAGGATGAGGGCCTTGAGCTTCGTATCGAGCGGGGTGGTCGTCATGCCGCTATTGCGTGGCCGTGACGCCGTCGCGTCCCAGCAGCGCGGACCGCAAGGTTGCCTCGTCGGCCGCGCCCACCAGGAAGGTCCGGGAGCCTCGCTGCTCTGACGCGGTGAGCCCCGACGACAGCTCCAGCAGTTCGTGAAAGGGGAAGCCCGCGCGGGCAGCCTCGAGCGCCGCCGCCCGGTCGGGATCGGCCGCCGGTAGCTCCGTCACCAATACGCCGCGGGCGATCGCGGCGATCGCGTCGAGGTGGTCACGGACCAGATCGAACCCGTTGACGGCCAACACTACGTCGTATTCCTCTCGTCCCGGACCCTCGAGCAGCTCGCGCGCCTGATGGAAGAACACCCGGCTGGAGTCGTGGTAGGCGCTCAGCAGTCGCGCCAACGCGACGCGCTCTGGATCCGGCTCGATTCCGTCCACCAGCGCGGCCCCTCTTGCCCTCGCCGCACGCGCTCTCTCACCCGTCCCGGCACCCAAGTCGAGCACGGACTTTCCCGCCAGCACGAGTCGGTCGAGCAGTGAGGACTCCACTTCGGAAAGCGATGTCTCGACGTCCGCGAGCAGTCTCTTCAAATCGTCCTTGATGCTCGGGATCGGCGGCTCATCGTGGTTCCCGTCGGCTGACACGCGTTCGGGCGGTGGTGACGGGCCCTGGGGAGACTGCTCGGTCGCGGCCACGTGATACCGGTGGCGCCCCCGGATGGAGCCCATGGGCACGCGGCTCCCGTCTTCGAGGATCGCGGCGAGTCTCAGGTCGAACTCCGCCGACAGCTTCCGCGCATCGACGAGTGTGTAGAAGCCGCAGAACTCGACCTCCCGCTCGCCGGGCCTGCTGAGAGCGACATCGGGGCGAGAGATCCGGACCGCGGCCACCCTCACGACGTTGTCCGCCTCCACGAACTCGACCGCCGCCGCCGGCCGCCAGCGACCTGAGACGTAGCCGCCCACGTGAATCCAGAACCCGACATCGCCGGAACCGATCAGCGGAACCTGGATGGAACAGCCCCACAGCTGATCGGAGGGCTCCGGTGGAAGCAACACGCTGTCTATCTGAATCTCGGTCAAAGCTGAAAACCGCCCATTTGCGGCAGTTTCGATGGTATCCGGTCCTCGAAACGGTCCATCCGCACGACCTATACTCGTCCGGATGAACGCGCTCCCCAAGACCCGTGACTGGGAGCTGTTCATGATCCACTCCGCGCCCTACAAGTTGCACGATCCCTGGTTCGACACCAGTGAGCGGGCGACGAAGCTCGAGCTCGCTCGGGTCGGCAGGGCATTGCTGGACGCCGCGGCCGGCGACCTGCCGCTGCAAGGGCCGCTCGAGGACCTTCTCGGTCTGCTCGAGACCGAGGAGCCGCCTTACGACCTCGTCCCGGCGACCGTCGCGGCCTGGGTGCGGAGTTGGCTTTCATTCGACGAAGCCTCGCTCCGGCGAGCGCTCGGCTCCTTCCTCCGTTCCGAGGAATCGCCCGACGGGCGTTTCGCGACGTTCGTGGAAGCTGCCGAGGATGCGCGGAGCGCCGGATTGGCCGTGGACGCGAGGGATGTGATGGCGTTCGGCTCGCTGCTCAACTTCGCGGTCGCGCCGGAGACTTGTCCGGTCGTGGGTGCAAACGACTTCAGCCGGGAGATCGAGCGGCTGACGGGCTTTGCAGCCGACGCCTCGGTCACGCTGAGCGAGCAGTACGCGGCACATCTCTCCGTTGCGCGACTTGTCGAGGCCGAGATGAAGGCCGCGGACATCGGCGTCAGGGACATGGTCGACGTTCAGGGCCTGGTCGGCATCGCCTCTCTACAGGTTCTCCCGCATCAGCGGTGGGAGGCGTTTTTGAAGCACGCGGCATATGTGCGGGGCAATCCGAGATTCGAGCCCGAGGAGCGCGACCGGATGCTCGAGGTCGCCCGCCGCGGGCAAGCGGTCCTCCAAGCAGCGCGCGGGGATGCGCCACTCACCGCCGTGCTGGACTCGTTCCTGGGCCTGGTATTCGACCCCGAGCGCCTCTACGACCTGGTCTGGGACGACGTGGAGCACGCGACGCGAGGATGGGCGTCCTCCGACGAGGACCAGTTTCGTCGTGCACTCAGGTGCTTCCTCGAGAAGGAGGAGCCCACAGCGCGGTTCGCAGCTTTCGCCACAGCGGCCACGGAACCGCAGCCCGCAGAGATCGCGACGGATCCAGCGATGCTCATGACGCTGGGGTCCCTGTTCAACTTCGTCGTCGACCCGGAATCCGCGCCGGTAGTGGGGCACGGCCGATTCAGCTACCAGGCGAGCCGACTGAGGGATTTCTCCCTCGATCACAGCGCCTCGCTCGCCGAGCAGTACGCACAGCGGCTCGAGTTCGCGAACCGCATCGAGGCCGAGATGAAGGAAGAACCGATCGGCGTCCGCGACATGCTCGACGTCCAGATCCTCGTCTGCCTGTCGTCGCTCTGGTTCTCGCGGTCCACCCAGGACGCCCTCTGGAGGATTGACGCGCCCGCAGTGCCGACGCGACCCACCGGGAGCGAGGACCGTGCCCGCGCGGATCGACCGCCGATGCCGTATCTCGCGGTGTGCGCCTGTCTCGGATATGACGCGCCCTACCTGCGCGAGTGGATCGAGTTCCATCGTCTCGTCGGTGTGGAGCGCTTCTTTCTCTACAACAACGGGGACCGGGAGACGCAGCGTGAGCTGCTCGCACCCTACGTCGAGGAAGGGGTGGTGGTCCTGCACGACTGGACCGTGTTCCCGCCCCAGACGCCCGCTTACAACCACCTACTCGAAGAGCACCGCGAAGGCGCCCGGTGGGTCGCGGTCATAGACACCGACGAGTTCCTGTTCGCATCGACCGGTCAGCCCCTGCCGGAGGTGTTGGCGGACTACGAAGCGTGGCCCGGCGTCGGCGTGAGCCGACTCACCTTCGGCACGTCCGGCCACCGCACGAGGCCGGATGGACTCGTCACCGAGAACTACCTCGGTAGCTTCGATGCCAGAGTGCATCGGCACATCAAGACCATCATCGACCCGGTGCGCACGGCCGAATGCCTCGGTCCGCATCACTTCCGCTACGAGGACGGGAGCCTGGCCGTCGACGAGAACCACTACCCGATCCTGGGTGCAACGACGGCGTTCACGTCGTTCTCACGCCTGCGGATCAACCACTACTACACGAGGTCGGAAGCCGAGTTCCGGAAGAAGCTGAGCAGACTGCGGCCGGACAACGCCGCGCCGTATCCCGAGAGCATGTGGCGGCAGTTCACGGAACCGTTCCAGGACAGGTACGGCAGGTCCGACGAGACGATCCTGCGGTACGTGCCGGCGCTCAAGGAACGATTGGCTGCGACGGCTTCTCCTGCGATCAGGTCCGGCGCGTAGCCACCCGGCTCAGGAGTCGGCGGGAACGCCTTGCTCCGCCAGAGCTACCTCCCGTGCCTCTGCTCCATCTGGGGTATCACGGCGACGCGTGGGTGGATCAAGGAGCGCCGGGGATGCGGGCGATCCGCAGATCGACACGTACCTTCGACCCTGACCGAAACGGCACGCCCTCGGCCTCGAGTCGTGCGCGCTGGGCGTCGCCGGCCGCCAGCGAGCCGTCGGCGCGCACCACCCGCCACCACGGAACGTCGGGCGCGTGGGTTGTGCTGAGGATGCGCCCCGCGAGCCGCGGCGCTCCGGGCGACACGTCTCCGTACGTTCGCACGAACCCCTCCGGGATCGCGCGGATCGCGTTCAGGATGCGCTCCTCCGCCGCCTTGCCGCTCACTCCCGCTCGATCCTGCGGATCTCCTGACCCGGGCGCCACAGCTCGATCACCAGCCGGTCGCGCGCGTCGTTCAGCCCCACCAACACCGCCTCTTCGATGTCGGCCCGGAACAGGTGCGCATCGCTCGAGGGTGGATCCGACCCGTGCGTGCCGAAGACCGCCAGCCGGCGCTCGGCATCGGTGATCTCCTCGACCTGCCCGCTGAGCTTCGCGTCGCCGTCCCAGCCCGGCGGGTCGGCCGATGCGCTGTGGAGCGCGAACCGCGGATCGCGTCGCAGGTCGAGCGCCTTGCGCGCATTCGGCATCGAGCCGAACCACAGATCGCCGTCGGCGAAGAACGCCTCGATGCCGCTGATGCGCGGTGCGCCGCCCGCGCGCAGCGTGGCGATCGTCTTGTGGACCCCCGCGTCGAGCCGGTCGCGCATCCGGGCTGCGAACTCGGATGCCGAGTCCTCGATCTCCTGCCAGCGGGCCACGGCCTGATCGTACAAACGCACTAGGGCTTCGGCTGCCACAAGGCGACCTCCGCGCCGGCCGGGACCGACACGACGCTGCGCCAGCCCGCCGGACCCTCTCGCGGCGCGAGCAGGACGGAGGCGCCGAGCAGTCGCGCGCGTTCGGTGAGGTCGACCACGTCCTCGACCTCGACGTATGGCAGCCAGAGGGAGCGGCCCGTGTCGCGTTCGACCACGCCTCCCTCGATCGCCTCGCCGAGGCCCAGCGCGATGTACGAGCCCGACCCGGCGTCGATGTGCTCCACCGGCCAGCCGAAGAGGCGCGTGTAGAAGGCACACGCGCGCGGCAGGTTCCCCGTCTGGAGCTCGAGGTGCACGACGGGATTGGTCAGGGCCGGCCTCATCGCCTGTTTGCCTTCTTGACCGCCGCCGGCCGGGGAATTCATCGGGCCGGCGATGAATCTGGCCGGGCCGATAGGTCTATCGTCATGAAGAATGAGTTCCGCCTCCACAAGCCCGGCCGCGTCCGAGCAGGAGCTGCTGGCGGCCGCCCGCGAGGGTGACGAGGCGGCGTTTCGCCGGCTCGTGGAGCCGCGCCACGCCGAGTTGCACGCTCACTGCTACCGGATGCTCGGCTCGGTGCACGACGCCGATGACGCTCTCCAGGAGGCGCTGTTGCGCGCATGGCGCGGCCTCCCCGGCTTCGAGCGCCGCAGCTCCCTGCGGTCCTGGCTCTACAAGATCGCCACCAACGCGTGCCTCGACGCGCTGGCGCGGCGCTCCAAGCGGGTGCTGCCGATCGACTACGGCCCGGTCTCCAGAATCGACGACGAGCTGGGTGAGCCGCTGCCGGACTCGACGTGGCTGGAGCCGTACCCGGACGCCGTCACGGGCCTCGCGGAAGGCTTCGCGGCCCCGGAGGCCCGCTACGAGCTGCGCGAGAGCGTGGAGCTGGCGTTCACCGCGGCCCTCCAGCACCTGCTCCCGCGGCAGCGAGCCGTCTTGATCCTCCGCGAGGTGCTCGGGTTCTCCGCCCGGGAGGTGGCCGAGACGCTCGAGACCACCACGGCCTCGGTGAACAGCACCATGCAGCGGGCGCGTGCGGCGGTCGAGTCGCGGCTCCCGGAGCAAAGCCAGCAGGCCACGTTGCGCGCGCTGGGCGACGAGCAGGTCCGCTACCTGGTCGAAGGGTTCATCGACGCCTGGGATCGGGGCGACGTCGACACGATGGTCGCGCTGCTGGCCGACCAGCCCACCTTTGCGCTGCCGCCGCACGACGCGTGGTACGAGGGCAGGGACGCCGTGGACGCGTTCCTCCCGCGGATACACGGCCAATGGCGCCTGGTGCCGACCCGGGCGAACGGCCAGCTGGCTTTCGCGGCCTACCGGCGCGACGACGAGACCGGCGTCTATCGCGCCGCGATCCTCGACGTGCTCACTGTGCGTGAGGGCCTGATCGCGGACGTGACGGCGTGGGCCACGCCGTCACTGTTCGAGCGCTTCGGGCTGCCCGCCGAGCTGCTACCGACAACCACCCATAACGGAGGCTGACATGGCGCAGTACGTAGACGGATTCGTGCTTCCCATCCCGAAGGACAAGCTCCCCGAATACCGCCGCATGGCCCGCAAGGCGGGCAAGGTCTGGCGCGAGCACGGTGCGCTCGAGTACCGGGAGTGCGTGGCTGACGACGTGAAGAAGGGAAAGCTGACGTCATTCCCGCAGAGCGTGAAGCTCAAGCCCGGCGAGACCGTCGTGTTCTCGTGGATCACCTTCAAGTCGCGCGCGGACCGCAACCGCGTGAACGCGAAGGTCATGAAGGATCCCCGCCTCGCCGACATGATGGACCCGAAGGTCAACCCGTTCGACATGAAGCGGATGATCTACGGCGGGTTCGCGGTCGCCGTCGACGTCTGAGCCGCTAGCGCTGCGTCAGCTGCACTGACCGCTGCGACGGTCCCAGCGCTTGTTCGCCTCCTTGGCGAACGCGCTGTTGTCGCGGCATGCCAGACGATCGCCGCCGACGTTGCCGGCCACGATCTTCGGGGCCGGACCGGTGTTCCGCGCCACCTCGAGGCTGCCGCGCTTGACCGTGTTGCCGCGGATCACGAACTCGATGTTCGCGAAGTTGCCGAACACCCGGATGTCCCCGCGGCGCACCGCGTTGCCACGGCAACCGACGGTGAGCGGGTCGCCGATCAGGATGTCGGTCCCGGGGTGCTCGCTGAGCGCACCGCCGTTGGGCCCGCTCCAGAGCACCTCGATGTTCCCCTTGCGCACATTGTTGCCGCAGACCTGCACGGTCTCCCGGGTCCGCTCGGGCTCGATGTCCTCGCCCACGGTGCTGTTGAACACGAAGAACTGACGCGCGTCGACGGACTCGACGCTGCCGGAGATCCTCGAGCCGGTGTCGATGAAGATGGTCTGGGACGCCTTGCCCTCGATGTCCCCGTGCACGATCGAGCCGGTGGACTGGAAGTACGCGTTGCGCAGCACGCGGACGTTGCCGTTGACCTTCGCGTCGACCAGCGTGCATGAGGCGCCGCGCGGCACGACCACTCCGTCATAGGTCTTCCCCTTGAAGACCCCGTTGCATCGAAAGTCTGGGCGCGCCATGGCGTTTGACGCCAGCGCCAGCAGGGCCGTCACGCAGACGGCCACAAGGCCAAGAAACTTCATTCCGCTATCCCTTCCCTGGGGGTTCCCACTCCGCCGATAAGGCGTTATGCAGGAGTTTAGTTGAGGATCTCAGCCCCGGCGAGCTTTCTCGCGGGGCTCGAGCTCCCGGTAGCGGAAGCAAGACGTCACGTGATCGTTGACGAGCCCGGCCGCCTGCATGAAGGCATAGCAAACCGTCGGCCCGACGAACCGGAATCCCCGGCGCTTCAGATCCTTGCTCATCGCCTTCGACTCGGCCGTCTCGGCGGGGACGTCGGCGAGCTTTCGCCGCCGGCCGGCGATCGGGGCTCCGCCGACGAAGTTCCACAGGTAGGCGTCGAGACTGCCCGACTCCCGCTGGACCTCCAGGACGCGACGCGCGTTGTTCACGGTCGACTCCACCTTCAAGCGGTTGCGCACGATCGCCGGGTCCTGAAGCAGGCGCTCGACCTTGCGGCGGTCGAAGCGCGCCACGCGCGCGGGATCGAAGCCGGCGAACGCCCTCCGGTACCCCTCACGCTTGTGCAGGATGGTCGCCCACGACAGGCCGGCTTGCGCGCCTTCGAGCGTCAGCAGCTCGAAGAGCCGGCGGTCGTCGTGGACGGGCACGCCCCATTCCTCGTCGTGGTAGGCGAGGTAGAGCGGATCGCCCGCCGGCGCCCACTCGCACCGGGACCGGCTCACCGGCCGGGCAGCTCAAAGGGCGACTCGAGCAGCGCCCAGCCGATCCGGACCAGGGTGGGGGTGAGCTCGGGCAGCGACTCGGCCCCGCGCGTGGATATGTGCTCCTGCACGAGCTCACCGATCGCTCCCACCGCGGCCTGCACCTGGATCGCAGGGATCTCTCCCTTGCCGTCCCGGCGGCCGTTGCGCAGCGCGCGCATCTGGTGCACGAACTGCTCGTAGACGACGCGGCGCGTCTCCACGGCCTGCGGGCCGGCGCCGTGCACGTATACGAGACAGGCGCGGGCCACGTGCGGGTCGGATGCCAGCGCATCGGCGTACGCGGCGATCGCGACCTCGAACCGGTCCCGCCAGTCGTCCGCTTCCGCGGCGCGCACGGCGGACTCGACGGCCGCCAGCAGTTCCCGCGTGGCCGTCTCGTATGCCGCCACGAAGCAGTGCTCGACGTCGTCGAAGTGTTCGTAGAAGGTTCGGCGGGAAACGCCCGCGAGCGCCACGACGTCCGCGACCGTGACCTTGGCGTAGCCCTTGTCCGACACGGCCCGGGCGATCGCATGCAGCATCCGCGCCTGCTGCCACTCGGCCGTGGCCTCGCGGTCGCCCCGCTCCCAGGGTGGGGAGTCGAGGGCCCTGAAGTAGATCGGCTGGGACTGCGTTGCCACGGCCGGCCAAGAGTAGCGCGGCTGGGTACGGATTCGTTTCTGGAGGTACGGCTTTGTTTACCGGCCGCCCACGACGGGTATGTCGGCTCAAACCGAATCGGGGAGGATTCTTCATGCGTCGGACTTGGTGGTTCCTGGTCGCCTTGCTCATGCTGTGGTGCGCGGCGCCCGCCGCGGCCGCCACGCCAAAGCTTCATCTGGAGGCCGTTTCCAACCGGCCGGACGTGATCTCGGGCGGCGATGCCCTGGTCACGGTCAGGATGCCCGCCGGCGTCAACCCCGCCGACGTGCGCGTGTTCGACGACGACCGCGATGTGACGCAGTCGTTCGCGTTGCGCCCGAACACGCAGTTCCAGGGGCTCGTGACCGGCCTGTCGATCGGGCGCAACGTCCTCACGGCGCGGGCCCCCGGTGCGGCCGACGGCAGCCTGACCATCACGAACCATCCGAACGGCGGCCCGGTCTTCTCGGGGCCGCAGGTCCAGCCATGGGTGTGCCAGTCGGGGGCGGTCGACGCGCAGTGCAACCAGCCTGCCACCTACGAGTACCGCTACATGACGACCGGCGGGGCGTTCGCCGACTACGACCCCGACAACCCGCCGGCCGACGTCGCCACTACGACGACCGACCAGGGCAGGACGGTGCCGTACATCGTGCGCGTCGAGACCGGCTACCAGGATCGCGACCAGTACAAGATCGCGCTCCTCTATGACCCGTCGCAGCCGTGGGAGCCATGGAAGCCGCAGGCCGGCTGGAACCACAAGCTGCTGATCAACCACGGCGCCAGCTGTGGGATCGAGCGTCAGGCGGGCTCGGCGCCGTCGGTGGAGAACGATGCGGCGCTGTCGCGCGGCTTTGCCGTGATGTCGACCGCGCTGAACAACGCGGGTCACAACTGCAATCTCGTCACCCAGGCCGAGTCGATGGTGATGGCCAAGGAGCGGCTGGTGGAGCAGTACGGCGCGATCCGCTACACGATCGGCACGGGCTGCTCGGGCGGCTCGCTCACGCAGCAGCAGGTGGCCAACGCCTATCCCGGCATCTACCAGGGGATCCTGCCCGCGTGCAGCTTCCCGGACGCGTGGTCGACCGGGCAGCAGCTCGTCGATTACCACCTGGTCCGCAACTACACCGAGAACCCGGCCAGGTGGGGCACCGGCGTCGCCTGGACACCCGACGCGATCGCGGCGGTGGAGGGTCACCCGAACCACGTGAACTCGATCGTGTTCGACACGGTCTACTGGACCTCGCTGGGCGTGCCGGACGACGGTTGCCCCGGCGTCCCGTCCGCGGACAACTACAACGCCGCGTCCAACCCCGGCGGCATCCGCTGCACGCTTGCGGACTACATGATCAACGTGTTCGGCCCGCGCCCTGCGAGCGTGTGGGGGCCGGCGGAGCAGGCGGTCGGCCGCGGCTTCGCAGGGCTGCCCCTGGACAACGTGGGAGTGCAGTACGGGCTCGAAGCGCTGAAGAACGGTCAGATCACGACCGAGCAGTTCGTCGACCTGAACGAGAAGATCGGCGGCGGCACGATCGACAGCGTTTGGACGCCGCAGCGGTTCAGCGCCGACCAGCCCGCGCTCGCCAACGCCTACAAGAGCGGGTCGATCAACACGACGAAGAACCTCGACAAGGTCGCGATCATCGACCTGCGCGGGCCCGACCCGGGCGCGTTCCACGATGCCTACCGCTCGTGGGCCATCCGCGCGCGGCTCGAGCGGGAGCACGGCACGTTCGCGAACCATGTGATCTGGTTCGGGGCCGTTCCGCTGATGGGCGACCCGCGCTACGCGGACGACGCCATGGTGGCCATGGACCGGTGGCTTGCCGGTGTGGAGCGGGACCGCGGCACCGGTTCACTGGCGGCGAAGATCATCCGCAACCGCCCCGGCGACGTGCACGATCGCTGCACGCAGGTGGACGCGCTCGAGCAGGTCACGATCCCGGGCATCGGCCAGGTCTGCAACCTGAAGGACGTCCAGACCCGGTACGGAACGCCGCGCACCGTCGCCGGCGAGGGCATCGAGACCGACGTCAACAAGTGCACGTTGAAGCCGCTGCGACGCACCGACTACTACCCGATTGCGTTCACGGACGGCCAGTGGGCGCGCCTGCAGGGGGCCTTCCCGGCCGGCGTGTGCGACTGGGGGCGGCTGGGAGTCAGCCAGGCCGACCCGATCGCCTGGCAGACCTACCAGGACGGAGCCGTGGGCAACGTCGTGTACGGCGGACGGCCGCTCGGGCCGGCGCCGCCCCTTTCCGGCAGCGGCTGGACGACGGAGATCGCGTTCGGCTCCTGGATCAAGTAGGGGCGCTCAGGTAGGAGCGGGCCGCGGCGCGGCCCGCTCCACCGCAACCAGGAATTCCCTGCACCGACATCGTTTCTCCGTACGCCGGGGTCGAAAGCCGGACCTGGCCACGACCGGTTGCGGTTTGACGGCATTGTGCAGCGGGCAGGCGCCCCATGCCAAGGGAAGTGCGTGATAGCTCCTGAAACGACCCGGATGCGGGAAGCGCCGGCAAGGTAGGGTGCCCCCGATTCGTGAACCCCGACAGGAGCAAGGAGGTGTTGTCCATGTCTGGGCTCCTAAAAAGCCACAAGACAATCCTGGTCGTCCTGGCCGTGCTGCTGACCTTCGCGCTCACCGCGAGCAGCGGCTTCGGCTGGGGTACGGGCGACGAGGGAAGCAGCAAGGGAAAGGCCGGCGAGTACTCCGGCGGCAAGGGGAACGACAAGGGTAAGGACGAGAGCCGAGGCAAGGACGACGAGGGCAGCCACGGGAACAAGGGCGACAAGGATTCCGGCAAGGACGACGAGGGCAAGGACGACGAAGGCAAGGGCCATGACGAGGACAAGGGTCATGGGAAGGACAAAGACCATGGGGACAAGGACAAGGACCATGGCGACAAGGGTCACGGGGACAAGGACAAGGACCACGGTGACAAGGACCATGGCGACAAGGACAAAGGCCATGGCGACAAGGACAAGGACCATGGGGACAAGGACAAGGATCACGACAAGGACAAGGGCGAAGGCGGCCCCGGCGGCAAGCCGGGTGCCCCAGGCGCTCCGGGCGCTCCAGGTGCCCCAGGCGCTCCAGGTGCCCCGGGAGCTCCGGGCGCGCCAGGTGCCCCAGGCGCTCCGGGTGCTCCAGGTGCCCCAGGCGCCGGTCCTGTGACCGTCAACAACAACGTCACCAACACCCAGACCCAGACGCAGACGCAGACCCAGTCCAACAACCAGTCCAACGAGGGCCAGGTTCAGGGCCAGGTCGAAAGCGAGTCCGGCGTTCAGGGCCAGCAGGGCGAGCAGGGTGGCGGCGGAGGCGGACGTGAGTTCGCCCAGACCGACACCAGCGAGGAATCGTCGGAGAGCAGCCAGGCCGCGCAGGGCAGCCAGCCCGCCGAACTGGCAAGCACCGGCGTCAACACCGGAGCGCTTGCGTTGATCGGAGCGCTTTGTGTCGCGGCATCGCTGCTGCTGTTCCGCCGCAAGCGGACCGCGTAGCAAGCACGTGGGCGGATCGGGACGCGGGGGATCGCCGCCCCCCGCGTCCCGCCGCCGGGTAGGTAGCGGCGAAGGGAGAAGCAGGCCGTGGATGCGCTGACCAAAGCAACGTTGCTTTCGACGGAGGCACCGTTCGCGCGGGGTTTCCTGACGTCAGACGCAATCCCGGCGCAGCGGTCCGGCGCGTCGGGGCGAGGTGCGCTGCTCGAGGGCGCGCGCGCATCGGTTGCGGTGATGCTCCTCGTGACCGGGGTGCTCTTGCTGGCAGAGGCAGTCGTGACGCTCGCGTGGCAGGAGCCGTTCAGCGCATGGTCGGCGGCACGGCAGCAGGACCAGCTCAGCGCGGAGCTGCGGGAGGCCGAGTCGGCCGCACTCGCGGCACCGGCCGCATTTGCGGCGGAGCGCGGCCCGGCGACGACGCCCACCGCAGCGTTCGCGGAGGCGCACCGCCGCCGCACTGACAACGGAGATCCCCTCGGCCGGCTGCGGATCCCGAGTCTCGGGCTGAAGTTCGTGTTCGTCGAGGGCGCCAACCCCGGCCAGCTCGAGAAGGGTCCGGGGCACTACGCCGGCACCGCGCTGCCCGGTGAGCGGGGGACGGTCGGCGTGGCGGGACACCGCACGACCTATCTCGCTCCGTTCCGCAACATCGATTCCCTGCGCAAGGGGGACTCGATCGTGCTCCAGATGCCCTACGGCCGCTTTCGGTATGCGGTCGAAGGCTCGATCGTCGTGTCGCCGCAGAACACGCGGTCGTTGCGCCCGGTGAAGCACGACCGCCTCGTGCTGACGACCTGCACGCCGCTGTTCAGCGCCGCGCAGCGACTTGTCGTGACCGCATCGCTCGAGTCGTCGACGCTGCGGGCAGGAGCTAGCGGCCCGCCCGCCGACTCCCGAAGACCGCTACGACGGTGACACCGCCGCGGGCTCTGAACGGAGGCCGCATCACCGTTCCGATGCCGACGTCACGCCAGGCGCCGTTGAGGATCTGGTGCCGGTGGCCGGCGCTCGCCATCCAGGCGGCCACCACTCTGGCGGGCGTGGGTCGCGGCGGCAGCGCGTAGAAGATGTTCTCGCCGGCCGCGAACCGGCGCCCATAGCCGGCTCGGCCGACGCGGTCGACCACCGTGCGGCCCCCGAAGGAGACATGGCCGAAGTAGTTCCTGCGCACCATGTCCCGCGCGTGCCGAGCCGCCGCGCGCCGCAGGCCACGGCTCGCTCGCAGCCGCCGGAGCCCGTGGGCCCGGCGATGCCGGTTCTGGACGCACAGGACCGCCCGCGCGAATCGCCTGACGCCGAGGTGGGCGTCGTGCGCCCTGCAGCCGCCGCCGCCCGCGGCGCGGGCGTCATCGTCGGCCTCCGCCGGGGGCGAAAAGCCCACGAGCAGCGCGAACGCCACCACCATCGGGACGAAGAAGCAGCGCAGAAAGACGCGTGAGCGTTCTCGAGCAAGCACGAGAGGCATGGGGCGTTGCGGGGGCTGGCCGGACCCGGCCCCTCGTCTAGCCGAGGATGGCCGAGTCGGCAGCGGGTCAAACTAGAGGTTGGCCCGGAGGGACCCAAAAGAGCCGCTTTGCTGCGCATTTTCCGGAGAAAGACGGGACCGGCCCGCCCGCCGGGATCTCAGGCTGCCGCTACCGCCCGGCGGCGGCGGGTGAGCAGCACGACGGCACAGAGCGACAGCGCCACCACGCCTGCGCCCCCGAGCCAGATCGCGGGCGGCACGCTGCCGTCCGCGCCGGTGTCCTCCGCAACCGGGGCGCTGACCTCGAAGGTCTTGGCGTCGATCACGGCCAGGGCGCGGTCCCGCCTGTCCACGACGCTGAGCTCGCCGCCGCCCGGTGCCACGTCCAGGCCCAGAGCCGTGAGGTCCGTGCGGCCTTCCAGGGCGTGGAGGTCGATGCACGCGGCCGTCAGGTCGCGCGTGTCGAGCGCGTGCACGAACGGGTGCTTGCCGGCGCCGTCGTAGAGCGTGTAGGCCCACCGCCCACTCGTCGCGCGGGTGATCGGATAGCCACGCATCCCTTCGCCGAACGCGCGTGGATCGATGATCGGATCGGGGAGCAGGCGGCTTGCGTGCGTGTCGTAGGCGCGCACGGCGTAGCGCGTCGGGTCGCGGCGCGACGTGTACTGGATGAGGTACACGAGCCCGCCGTCCGGAGACATCGCGTCGTAGCTGAAGTCGCCGCGGAGCCGGACCACCTCGCGAACGCGCATCTCCCGCGCGTCGAGAACCGCGAACGTCGTCGTCGAGCGGGGGAAGCCGGTGCGCGGACGGATCAGGACGAGCGTGCGCCCGTCTGCAGACAGGCCGTCGACCGTTCCGTCGAGCGCCACGACGGGCACGGCGTAGCGCCCTCGCAGGTGCCTGGAGCGCTGCACCTGCCCGCCATCGCGGCGAATCGCAAGCGCAAGGGTGTCCGGGCCGGCGGGCAGCGCGAGGTATCGCAATTCCCCCGTCCGGCTGGCCACCCCTCCGGGCCCGGCATCGACGTTGCCGACCGGAAGGCCGTCGGCTGCCGCGCTCGCCGGGGCGCAGACAGCCGCCATCGCCAGCATCGAAAGACCCACCCTCAAAAGCCTGCTCACGTCCTCACCTCTCTGGTTTGCCTTGCCATTCCTGATACGGACGCGAGTGCTCGAGAGGTCCACGGGACCTCACGCGGGTTCCCGCACGTATGAGGTACGTGGCGATCCGCGCGCAACGATGACGGCGGCGCTTGCGATTTCCATGTCCGCGCGGTCCGGCTCGGAGAAGATCGCCCCTATCGACGACCGGCGTGCAAGGAGACGTGACGAGCGGAGCGAGCGCGAGTGGATCCGGGCCGCCCAGTCGGGCTCGAGCGAGGCTGCCGAGGCGCTGTTCCGTCGCCACTGGCGGCCGGCCTACCGGGCGGCATATCTGGTTGTGCGGGACGCGCACGCGGCGGAGGACATCGTGCAGGAGGCGTTCCTCTCCGCGTTGCGCGCGCTCGACCGGTTCGACCGGCGCAGGCCGTTCGGCCCCTGGCTGCATCGGATCGTCGTCAACCGGGCGATCGACTGGTCGCGCGCACGAGCGCTGCGGCGTGAGGTGGGGGAGTCGTCCGAACCGGACTCCGCAGGCGCGGCCGGCGAGCGGTACTCGGACGACGTCGCCGCCGCGCTGGCGGCGCTGCCGCCCGAGCAGCGCGCGGTGGTCGTGATGCGCTACGTCCTCGGCTACACCCCGGGCGAGATCGCGCGGATCCTGGGCTTCCCACGCGGAACCGTCAACTCGCGCCTCCGGCGCGGCCTCGACCGGCTCGCGAGCGAGTTGGAGGAGGAGGGGCCGCCGTGAACGAGGTGCGTGTGCGCGAGCTCCTGCAGCACCGCCACGCCCCTGGCGAGCAGGCGGCGGAGGAGCGCGCGTGGCGAGTGATCTCGGCCGGCTTCGCCGGCCGCGGGCCGGCGCGGCGCGCCCGGCATCCCGGACGGCTCGCGGCGGCGCTGGCGGTACTCGCCCTCCTCGTCGCCGGTCTCACTCCTCCGGGGCAGGCGGTCGCCGACTGGCTGCGGGACGTCGTGCGGCCGGGGCGGGACGATGCGCGTGAGGCGCTCGTGTCGCTGCCTGCGCGCGGGCGCCTGCTCGTGACCTCCGAGCGCGGCCCGTGGGTCGTCGAACACGACGGGTCGAAGCGGCTCCTGGGCGCCTACGAGGATGCCTCGTGGTCTCCGCAGGGCCTGTTCGTCGTGGTGACGCGCGGCCACGAGGTGATCGCGCTCGAGCCGGGCGGCCGCCCGCGCTGGTCGATCGCGCGATCCGGCCGCGTGCGCGCCGCGCGCTGGTCGCCGGACGGCTTCCGCATCGCCTACCACGCCGACAGCGCGCTGCGGGTCGTGGCGGGCGACGGCACGGGTGACCGGCTCCTCGTGCGCGGTGTTGCCGCCGCCCCTTCAGCCTGGTGGCCGGGCCCGGCGCACAGGCTGGCCTTCGCGGATGCTCGTGGGCGCGTCTCCGTGGTCGAGACGGACTCCGGCAGGACACTGTGGCGCTCGGCACCCGCGGATGCTGTGACCGGGCTCGCCTGGTCATCCGACGGAAGCCGCCTCATCGCAGTCGGGCCGCGGGCGCTGCGTCAGTTCGATGCGGGCGGCCGTGCGCGCGGGGTGCTGGAGATGGCTCCGGGCACGCGCGCGCAGACCGCCGCCTTCAGGCCGGCCTCCGTCGAGGTCGCCCTGGTGACGCACGCGGCGGGCTCCAACCGCAGCCGCCTGGAGGTCGTGCGGATCGGCGCGGGCGGAGCGCAGCGCCGGCAGCTGCTGGCGGGCGCCGGCCGGTTCGGCGACGTCGCGTGGGCGCCCACCGGCGAGTGGCTCCTGGCCGCCTGGCCGGATGCCGACCAGTGGGTGTTCATCCGGACCGGCCGCAGAGCCCGGCCTGCAATCGAGCGCCTGCGCGCCGTGGGGAACATCGCGAACCAGTTCGACCCGGGCGCGCGTACTGGCCGGTCGCCGTTCCCGGGCCTCGCGGGATGGTGCTGCGCGCCTGTTGGGCGCCCCAAGTGAGCCGCGTCCGTCATCCGGCTTACCGGCGGTGAGCGCGCCTCGGATTTTTCTGGCACCATGATGTCTCGGTTACGGCAGGGGGATCCGGCGCGACTCCATTCGCGCCGCGCAAAGGCCACTCACATCAGGGTGGCCTTCGTCGTTCAGGGACAATCGCCGGATGGCGGAGCTGCTCACGTTCGCGGCCGTTGCGGTGGTTGTGATCCTCGTTCCCGGGCCCGACATGGCCCTCGTGACGCGCAACACCGTGAGCGCGGGCCGGCGCGCGGGCTTCGCCACCAGCGCCGGCGTCTGCACCGGGATCCTCGTGCACGGATGCGCGGCCGCACTCGGGTTGTCGGCGATCGTGCGCGCGTCGTCAACCGCGTTCTCCGCGCTGAAGCTCGCCGGCGCGGCGTATCTGATCTACCTGGGCGCGCAGGCGCTCTGGCGGTCCTGGCAGGGCGGGGCCGCGGACGGGCCCCCGGCCACGAGCAGGGCCGGTGGCTCACCGTTTCGCCAGGGATTGCTCAGCAACGTCCTCAACCCCAAGCTGGCCGTGTTCTTCCTCACCGTGCTCCCGCAGTTCATCGACCCGGGCTCAGCCGCCGCGCCCCGCTCGCTGCTGCTGGCGGGCATCTACGCGGCGATGTGCGCGGTGTGGCTGTTCGGCTTCACGATGGCGATGTCGCGAGTGCGGGAGGCGATGCGCTCCGAGCGCGTCACGCGGCTGGTCGAGCGCGCCACGGGCACGGTGCTGGTGGCGGTCGGCTTCCGCCTGGCGCTCGCGCGCCGCTAGAGCCGCATTTGGCGACCCTATAATCGGAGCGCTTCCGGCGGGCGAAGTGTTGTGGTGGCACAGGAGCCTTCCAAGCTCTTAGGGCGGGTTCGATTCCCGTCGCCCGCTCTTGCAGACCGCGGCCGTGGGCGTGATCGGCGGGGGAATCGTGGGGACGAGCGTCGCGCTCGCCGCCGCGCGCCGGGGCGCCGAGGTGGTCCTCCTCGAAGCCGAGCGCGAGCTCGGCCTCGCGGCGAGCGGCACCAACTCAGGCATCCTGCACACCGGGTTCGACTCGCCGCCCGGAGCGCTCGAGACTCGCATGATCCTGCGCTCCGCGCAGCTGCGCGATCCGGTCCTGGAGGCGCTCGGCGTCCCGGTGCTGCGCACGGGTGCGCAGCTCGGTCCCCGCGACGACCGCGAGCGCCGCGCAGTCGAGGACCTGGCCGCCAATGCGCGC
>Ga0209382_10004612_pt1 | contig 18342 bp, 20 predicted proteins | sample SoiMetdeltSBSDD5_FD_187599 | JGI IMG/M metagenome (GOLD analysis project Ga0209382, IMG submission 187599) | Bulk soil microbial communities from a Populus tree surrounding site in Tennessee, USA - Soil MetaG P. deltoides SBSDD5 (SPAdes) (version 2) | ecosystem: Environmental > Terrestrial >...
GCAGCTGGCGCAGCAGCTCGAGCCGCTGGCCATCCACCAGTGCCACGGGATCGGCCAGGCGGGTGAGCGCCGCCGCGACCAGCTTCAGGTGGAACTCGACCGGCGCCACCTTCGACCAGGACACGTCCGACAGCCAGGTCTCGACCTGGTCACGGCCGTCCGGCGTCAGCTCGTACACCTTCTTGTCGGGCTGGCTGGCCTGCCCCACCGTCTCCGAGCGGACCAGGCCGGACCGCTCCAGCCGGGACAGCGTGACATACACCTGCCCGGGGTTGAGCGCACCACCGGCCGGACCGAGCGCGGCCGCCAGCCGCGCCCGCAGCTCGTAGCCGTGGGCCGGCTCCTTGGCCAGGAGCGCCAGGATCGCATCCTTCATACCCGTTGTCTATAACAGTTATCTACGACAGTCAAGGAATTCGATCGCCCCAGGGACGGCCGATCCCGCAGAGTGGGCGTCGTGCCCGACCAGCGCCTCATCCTGCGGCCGGTCGTCCCCGAGGACGAGGACGCGTTCCGGCGCGCCCACCGGGCGTTGGCGGCCGACGGCTTCGCGTTCGGGCTCTGGTATGACGAGGACATGCCGTTCGCCCGCTACGTCGAGCGGCTGGCCGAGCAGGAGCGAGGCGAGAACTTGCCGGACAACCGAGTGCCCGGCAGCTTCCGGGTGGCCGACGTCGATGGCGTGATCGTCGGTCGCGCCTCCATCCGCCACCGGCTGAACGACTGGCTCCTGCAGGAGGGCGGGCACATCGGTTACGGGGTGCTGCCCGAACATCGCCGGCGGGGCTATGCCACGGAGATCCTGCGCCAGAGCCTGGGCATCGTGGCCGGGCACGGCGTCGAGCGGGTGCTCGTCACCTGCGACGACGACAACGTCGGCTCGGCCGCGGTCATCGAGCGCTGCGGGGGCGTGCTCGCCGAGGTCGGGGTCGGCCACGACGGGCAGGCTTTGCGGCGGTACTGGATCGGCTGACGCCGTGCTCCCCGTGCGCCGGTAGCGTGCGGACGTGCGCATCGGCGTGGTGTTCCCTCAGACCGAGCTCGGCGGCGACGTAGGTGCGGTGCGGGCCTACGGACAGGGCGTAGAGGCGCTGGGCTTCCGCCACCTGCTCGCCTACGACCACGTGCTGGGCGCCGACCCCGAGGCGCATGCGCCCTGGCGGGGCCCGTACAACGTCGCCACCACGTTCCACGAGCCGTTCGTCATGTTCGGCTACCTGGCCGGCGCCACCAGGCTCGAGCTGGTCACGGGGATCATCATCCTGCCCCAGCGCCAGACCGCCCTGGTGGCCAAGCAGGCCGCCGAGGTCGACCTGCTCAGCGAGGGCCGCTTCCGGCTCGGCGTCGGCCTGGGCTGGAACGCGGTGGAGTACGAGGCGCTGGGCCAGCCGTTCCACCAGCGCGGCCGGCGCCTGTCCGAGCAGATCGGGCTGCTGCGGCGGCTGTGGACCGAAGCCGTGGTGAACCACAAGGGCGAGTTCGACACCGTGACCGCCGCCGGCCTGGCCCCGCTTCCGGTGCAGCGCCCCATCCCGGTGTGGATCGGCGGGTCGTCGGATCCGGCCTACCGCCGCATCGGCCGGCTGGCCGACGGCTGGTTCCCCCAGGTCCGGCCCGGGCCCGACCTCGACCGCGCTCGGGGGATCGTCGCCGAGGCGGCCGAGGCCGCGGGCCGCGACCCGGCGGCGCTGGGCCTGGAGGGCCGGGTGACCTGGGACCCCGAGGACCCCGCCCGCTTCGAGCGCCAGGTGGGCAAGTGGCGGGATGCCGGCGCCAGCCACCTCGCCATCAACACCATGGGCACCGGCCAGGCCGGGGTGGACGACCACCTGGCCGTCCTGGCCCGGGCCGCCGAGCTGGCCGGCGTTTCCCCCGCCTGATTTCACCTCATCCGCCTCCGGTTGCGGCTCCGAACTTATTGCGACACAGTCGTAGCAAGCGGCCGCCGGCCGGTAGGCGCGGGGCACGAGGAGGCGTGGTGCACATTCCCGACGGGTTCATCGACGCACCGACATCGCTGGCCGCGGGGGCCGCGGCCGCGGGTGCGCTGGTGGTCTGTGCCCGGCGCTCGGGCGAGATGATGGAGGACAAGCACGCGCCGATGGCGGGCCTGGTGGCCGCCTTCATCTTCGCGGCGCAGATGATCAACTTCCCGGTGGCCGGCGGGACCAGCGGCCACCTGCTGGGCGGGGCGCTGGCCGCGATCCTGGTCGGCCCCTACCTCGGTGCGTTGTGCGTGTCCGTCGTGCTGGTGGTCCAGGCGCTGATGATCGCCGACGGCGGCCTCTCGGCCCTGGGCCTCAACGTCGTCAACATGGCGTTGGTGGGCGCCTTCGCGGGCTACGGGATCTTCCTGCTGGCCCGGCGGGTGCTGCCTGCGACCCGGGGCGGGGTGATGGCGGCGTCCGCGGTGGCGGCGTTCCTGGCCGTCGTGCTGGGCGCGCTGGCCTTCACGGCCGAGTACGCCATCGGGGGCGCGGGCGGGGCGTCGCTCACCCGGGTGGGCGGCGCCATGGTCGGCGTCCACCTGCTGATCGGCGTGGGCGAAGCGCTCATCACCGCCCTCACCGTGAGCGCAGTGCTGGTCGTCCGCCCCGACCTGGTCCACGGCGCCCGGGACCTGGCCGCGAAGCCCGTGCCCGTGCCCGACCGAGCCGCCGCGGTGCGGGGCTGACGTGGCCCGCCGACGACTGGCGCTGTTCGTGGCCGCCGGGCTGGCGGTCGCCCTGGCCCTCGCGTTCTTCCTCGGCCCCGAGGCCAGTAGCGAGCCCGACGGGCTGAACCGGGTGGCCATCGATCAGGGGTTCGCCGGCGAGGAAGCCGGCCACCGGCTGGAGGAGAGCCCGCTGGCCAACTACGAGGTCAAGGGCGTGGACGACGACCGGCTGTCCACCGGCCTGGCGGGCGTCATCGGCGTGACCGTCACCTTCGCGCTGGCCGGGGGCCTGTTCCTCGTGCTCCGCCGCCGGAGGACGGGATGAGCGGCGGGCACGGTCACAGCCACGGCCTGCACCGGCCGGGGGACAGCGTGGTCCACCGGCTGGCGCCCCAGGTGAAGGTGGCGGCCACGCTGGGCTTCGTGCTGGCGGTGGTCGCCACCCCCCGGGAGGCCTTCTGGGTGTTCGCCCTCGACGCCCTGCTGCTCGCCGCGGTGGCCCGGCTGGCGGCGGTGCCGTTGCTGGTGCTGGCCCGCCGGCTGGTGATCGAGCTGCCGTTCGTGGGCTTCGCCCTGTTCCTCCCGCTGGTCGGCGAGGCCCCGCACACCGAGCTGCTGGGGCTGTCGCTGTCGGAGCCGGGCCTGTGGGCCGCCTGGAACATCCTGGTCAAGGGCACCCTCGGCGTGGCGGCTACGACGCTGCTGGCCACCACGACTTCGGTGCCCGAGCTGCTGTGCGGGCTGGACCGGTTGCGGGTGCCCCGGGCGTTCACCGCCATCGCCGGGTTCATGGTCCGCTACGCCGAGGTCATCACCGGCGAGGTCCGGCGCATGCGCATCGCCCGGCAGTCCCGCGGCTACGACGGCCGCTGGGTGTGGCAGGGCCGGGCCGTGGCGGCCTCCGCAGGCACGCTGTTCATCCGGGCCTTCGAGCGAGGCGAGCGCATCCACGTGGCCATGCTGTCGCGGGGCTTCACCGGCGAGCTGCCGGCCGCCGCCCGGGACCAGGCCGGGCGCCGGGAGTGGGCCCAGGCCTGCATCGTGCCCCTGGTGGCGGCAGTCGCCGCCGCGACCGCGCTGGTGGCGGCATGAACGACGCCGCCGCGGTCCACGTCCACGGGCTGGCCTACAGCTACCCGGACGGCTCGCACGCCCTCCGGGGCGTCGACCTCGACATCACCGCGGGGGAGCGGGTCGCGGTGCTCGGCCCCAACGGGGCGGGCAAGACCACGCTGATCCTGCACCTCAACGGCATCCTGCTGCCTCAGGCCGGCGAGGTCGCCATCGGCGGGATGCCGGTGACCAAGGCCAACTTCAAGGAGGTCCGCCGCCGCGTCGGCGTGGTCTTCCAGGACCCCGACGACCAGCTGTTCATGCCGACCGTGCGGGACGACGTGGCCTTCGGTCCGGCCAACCTCGGCCTACCCGGCGACGCGGTCGAGGCCCGGGTGCACGCCGCTCTGGACGCGGTGGGCATGGACGGGGCCGGGGGCCGGCCGCCCCACCACCTCAGCTTCGGGCAGCGCCGCCGGGTGGCACTGGCCACGGTGCTGGCCATGGACCCCCAGATCCTGGTGCTGGACGAGCCCACCTCCAACCTGGATCCGGCCGCCCGGCGCGACCTGGCCGACATCCTCGTCACCCTGCCGGTGACGGCCGTCATCGTGACCCACGACCTGCCCTACGCCCTGGAGCTGTGTCCCCGCTCGGTCATCCTCAACGACGGCGCGATCGTGGCCGACGGCCCCACGGCCGACCTCCTGGGCGACGCCGAGCTCATGGCGGCCAACCGCCTGGAGCTGCCGTTCGGCTTCGACCCCCGCCGGACCTGAGCGGCCCTAGAGCTGGATGCCGGGGCGGTCCCGCTCGATGGTGAAGGTGCGGGCGGTGCTGACCCCGGTCGTGCGCACCGTTGCATCGTCGATCACCCGCGCCACCACCTGGGTCTCGCCCGGCGTGATGTCGAGGACCGTGTAGCCCCGCCGGCCGGCGTCGGCATAGTGGATGTCGGGGTTCTCCCGCAGCAGGGTCTCGATCTGGCTCGCGGGCCGGCCCTGCGAGGTGATGGAGGTGCCGCACACCTCGGCGGCGACGACGGGGCTGTCCTCGTTGCCGGCGTCCTGGCGCAGGTCGCACGCGAAGGTGGCGTGGGCATCGCCGGAGATGACCACGCAGCTGCGGGCATCCCGGTCGCGCAGGCCGGTGAGCAGCCGGGTGCGGGCCGCGGGATAGCCGTCCCACGCGTCGGTCCAGAACTGCTCCTCGCCGCCGAGGCGGGGATCGGCGCGGGCCATGAGCGTGGCCTGGGCCAGCACGTTCCAGCGCTCGGCCGCGCCGCGAACGCCGTCGTCGAGCCACTGCTCCTGGTGGGTGCTGAGCATGGTGCGCTCGGGGTCGAACAGCTCTCGGCAGTCCTCGCCCACGACGTTGGCTCCGCCCCGACCCGGCCGGGGGCAGGCCTGCGGGGTGCGGTACTGGCGGCCGTCGAGCAGGTGGATGCGGGCCAGCCGCCCGAAGTCGTAGCGCGAGTAGATCCGGGCGTCGGGACCGCGCGGCCGGGCGCTCTCCGGCAAGGGCATGTGCTCGAAGTAGGCCTGGTAGCCCGCGGCCCGGCGAGCGAGGAACTGGGGGTCGAGATCCTCCGAGCGCGAGTCCGCGTAGTCGTTGTCGACCTCGTGGTCGTCCCAGACGACCAGCCACGGCACCTGCGCGTGCAGGGCCTGGAGGTCCGGGTCGGTCTTGTACTGGGCGTGGCGGTTGCGATAGTCGGTCAGGGTGCGGGGCTCGCCGCCCGCGTGGCGGCGCACCAGGTTCACGCCCCACGACGACTCGTAGATGTAGTCGCCGAGGAAGACCATGAAGTCGACGTCCTCCTCCAGGATGTGGCGGTGGGCCGCGTAGTAGCCCTGCTCGAACTGCTGGCACGAGCCGTAGGCCAGCCGGAGCCGGGCCGGGTTGGAGCCGCTCGCCGGCAGCGTGCGGGTTCGCCCCACCGGGCTGACGTCGTCGCCGGCCGTGAAGCGGTACCAGTGCCAGCGGTTCGCCTGCAGCCCGTTCACCGGGACGTGGACGGCATGGCCCTGCCCGGCCAGCGTGTCGACCGTGCCCTGCCGCACCACCCGGCGGAAGGCGTCGTCGGTGGCCACCTCCCACCGCACCACCACGGACTCCTCGCGCACGCCGCCCCCGGCCAGTGGCTCCGGGGCGAGCCGGGTCCACAGCACGACGCTCTCGGGCGTCGGGGCGCCCGACGCCACCCCGAGCGTGAAGGGGTAGCTGGTGAACCGCGGCCGGGCAGTGGCGACGGCGCTGCTCGGCGGCCGCCACGCGTCGGCCTCGCTGGCCCAGTGTGCGTCCCGCAAAGTGGGTTCCCCCGTCCACCGTTCGAGGCCCGGCTGTCGACGGCTCGTTATGCTACCGCCCGACCCATCCAGGACGGGGCGGGACATGGCACTGGTCGTGGACGGCAACATCGCGGCGATGGCGCGTGGGCGCGAGCACACCGTCGCTCCGGGCACGGTGTGGATCGGCGACGACGGCCTCGTCGAGAAGGTCACCACCAAAGGCCAGAAGGCGCCGGCCGGCTTCGACGCCGCGCCGCGGGTGGACGTCGGTGACGCAGTCGTCTACCCGGGCCTGATCGACCTTCACTCGCACATCGGCTTCAACGCGCAGCCGCTGTGGGTCGACCCCAAGCGGGCGGCCAGGGGGGTGCCGTGGGAGCACCATGATCAGTGGCCCGGAGCCGACACCTATCCCGAGCAGATCCCGTGGCCGGCCTGGACGCTGATCAACGGCGCTCCCGAGTCCACCCTCGCCTACATCCAGGTCCGGGCGCTGGCGGGAGGCACCACCGCCATCCAGGGCTGGCCGGGCCAGAGCCGCGCCGCGGCCAACGCGCTGGTCCGCAGCGTGGACAACGACCAGGTGGGCCCGCTGGCGGATCCTGTCCGCGTCTCGACGCTCACCGATACCCGCGAGCTGGACAAGCGGGTGCTCGACCTGCGCGCCGGGCGCGTCCTGATCCGCCACTGCGGCGAAGGCCGGCCGTCCCCGGCCATGCGCGGCGAGTTCGAGGACCTGCGCACCGCTCCCGACGCGGCCCTGAAGGCGGGCGCGGAGCCGACCGGCTGCATCGACCAGCGGCTGGTGGTGGTGCACGGCTGCGGCCTCGACCGGGAGGACTTCCGGCGCTGGCGGTCCATCGTGCAGCCCGCGCCGCGGGACACGACCGGCGCGGTGGTGTGGTCGCCGTTCTCCAACCTGTGGCTCTACGGGATCACGCTCGACGTCCCCGGGGTGCAGGGCGAGCGGCTGGGGGTGTGCCTGGGCACCGACTGGGGCCCGTCGGGCACCAAGAACCTGCTGGGCGAGCTGAAGGTCGCCCGCCTGCACGCCGACGCCGCGGGCTGGAACCTCGACGATCACGCCTTGGTGCGCATGGCCACCGCCAACCCCGGCGACGCTCTCGCCCGGGCCTGGCAGGTGCCGTCCGGCCGCCTGGTGCCGGGAGCCCTGGGCGACCTGGTGGCCGTGACCCCGCGCCGCGACGACCCGTGGGAGAGCCTGGTGGCCGCCCGCGAGCGCGACGTAGTGCTGGTGGCGGTGGGCGGCCGGCCGCGGCTGGGCACGGCCGCGGCGATGCTCGCCGCCGGCGCGGCGGGCGCGGTGCCGGTCCGCCTGGGCAACGCCACCCGCCGGGTCACGCTGGTCCGGCCGGACGACCCGGCGAAGCCGTGGCCCTGGGCCGAGGTCCTGGCCGGGCTGGAGAAGGTGCGCAAGTCGGCCCGCGAGGTGCCGCCGTCGGGCCCGGCCGCGTCCCGGAGCCGGCGGCCCAGCGGGCTGATCTCGGGCGACCCGCCCGGGACCCCGCCCATGGCCGTCGAGCTGGACATGCCCGGGGGCCCGGTGGGCACGGCCGGGCCGCCGCCGAAGGGGCGGACGGTGGACATCGCGCCGATCGGCCCGGTGCACCACGACCCCGACTGGCTGGCGAGCGTGCGGGGCCGCGGCTTCCACGGCGGGGTGCTCGACCCGCTGCGCGAGCTGTTCCGCTGATGGCGGGGGAGAGCCGCCTCGAGCGCGAGCAGGCCGGCTTCCCCATCGCCGCGGTGTACCCCATCCCCGACCCGAGCGGCGCGGCCGCGCTCGGGCCGGCCGCCGCCCCACGGCCCCGCGGCGCGCCCCGACCCCGGCTCACCCCGCTGACCCCAGCCGAGCGGGCCCAGGTGGTGGACGGGCTGGTGGCCGTGCTCGACGGCCTCTACGCCCACCTGCCGCTCAAGCGGGCCCGCTATGCGACCGACCCGCTCCAGCGGTTGCGGCTGCTGCGCCAGCAGAGCCCCGATCTCGACGACCTCGAGTTCCACCACCAGCTGGCGGCCATCCTCACCGGCCTGCGCGACGGCCACACCCGCTACATCGGGCCCGCGGCCCTGCGGGACTGGGCGGCTCATCTCGGGTTCCTGGTCGAGAGCTGGGGGCCGCTCGAGGCGCCGCGCTATGTGGTCTCCAAGCTGACCCGCCACCTGATCGAGGACCAGGCCTTCGCCCGTGGGGTCGAGCTGCTGTGGTGGAACGGCGTGCCCATCGATCGGGCGGTCGACCTCTACGCCGACCGCGAGACCGGCGGGCGGCCCGACAGCCGCCGGGCCCGGGCGCTGGAGTCGCTGACACTGCGGGCGCTGCGCTTCAGCCCGCCGCCCGACGAGCGCTGGGTCGACATCGGCTACCGCGACCTGGACGGCGTCGCCCGGGAGGTCCGGGTGCACTGGCGGATCGTCAAGCCCCGGGGCGCGGCGAGCGCGGGCCTGGTGGCCGCCCCCGCGCCGCAGGGCGCGCGGGCGATCGACCCCGCGGCCGAGACCACGCGGCGGGTCAAGATGCTGCTGTTCGCGGGCGGCGCCCGGGCGGCAGGGGGCGAGACGTTCCGCCGCCAGGTCCGCCTCAGCACGGTGGACACCGAGGCCGGTCAGGTCGCGGTCCTGCGGCTCTGGAGCTTCGACGTCCTCGACGACCAGCCGTTCGTGGCCCAGGTGATCCGCCTGCTGCGCCGGATCCCCGCGGGCGCGCTCGGGCTGGTCGTGGACCTGCGGGCCAACCCGGGCGGGCTGGTGTGGGCGGCCGAGCGGCTGCTCCAGCTGCTCACCCCGCAGCACATCCTGCCGGCCCGGTTCGCCATGCTCGCCACCCCGCTCACCCGGGACATGGCCCGCTCGCCCCAGAACGAGCGCCAGCTCGCCCCGTGGCAGGCCAGCCTGGACGCGGCGGTGTCGACCGGCGACGTCTACTCCGCCGCGCTGCCGCTCACCAGCGAGGCCGGCTGCAACGACATCGGCCAGATCTACGGCGGCCCGGTGGTGGCGGTGGTGGACGCCAAGACGTACTCGGCCGCCGACCTGTTCGCCGCCGGCTTCGTCGACAACGGCGTGGGCCCGCTGGTGTCGGTCGGGCTGGCGAGCGGCGGCGGTGGGGCCGAGGTCTGGACCGAGGAGACCGTGCGCAACGCCCTGCTGGGCACGCACTTCGAGCAGGTCGAGCTGCCGGCGGGCGCGGGCTTCACCATCGCGGTGCGCCGCGCGGTCCGCACCGGCGACGCGGTGGACGCGGCCGGGTCGGGCATCGAGGACGTCGGCGTGCGCAACACCGCCGGCGTCCACGACTCGACCCTGCGGGATCTGGACGACAACCAGGACCTGTACGAAGCCTGCGGCCGCATCCTCGCCCGCCTGCCGCGCACGGGCCTGAGCGTCCGCCCGGCCGCCGACCGCGTGCGGGTGACGGCCGAGGGGCTGGACCGCCTGGACGTGCTGGTCGACGACCGCCCGCGGCCCAGCGTCGACCTCACCGCGGGCACCCCGGTCGACGTGCCCCTCCCGCCGGGGTTCACCCGGGCCGAGCTGCTCGGCTACCAGGGCACGGAGCTACGCCAGCGGCGCGTGCTCCCGCCGCCCTGACCCGCTCAGCCGTTCCAGTCCTTCAGCTCGTAGCGGAGAACCACGCCGTGCTGGACGAACGGATCGCCGGCCACGAACGCCTCGGCCGCGGCGCGGTCGGTGAAGATCGCCATGGAGCCGTCGGCCTGGGCGTCGGCGAACGTGCCGATCATCAGCAGGGTGCCGTCGGCCACGAACTTGCCGAACCATTCGGAGTGGGCAGGGAAGTGCTCCCTGGCCTTGGGCAGGACGTCGTCAGCCGAGGTGTAGAGCACCACGCACTTCATCGCACGGCCTCCTCGACTGCCGCGGTGACGGTTCCGGCCATGCGCTCGAGGATCATGGTCCAGCCCCGCGAGTAGGCGCCGCTGGTGTAGCCGCCGGGCTCGGCACAGTCCTCGCCCCGCTGGGCCGCGGTCAGTGCCTCCCATCCCCGGTGCTCGACCGCCACCCGGGTGAGACCGGGGCCCTCGGCCCGGAACGTGAACTCGACCTCGGTGGGTGCCGGAGTGTTCAGCCAGGACATCACGAAGCGGTCGGGCGGCTCCCACACGCCCAGCTCGCCCCAGACTCTGGTGGTGCCGTCGTCCCACTCCTCGTAGAAGCGCCCGCCGGCCTGGGCCTCCAGCACGACACGGCGGACCCGCTCATGGCCCACCGAGTGGGTGAGTTTGGGCCACCAGGCGTCGATCGTGCGCACGAAGGTCTCGAATGTCACCTCCAGCGGTGCCCGCACCAGGGTGGACTGGCGCACGGGCGGGATCGAGCCCACGGAACCGGTGATGGTCATCAGTGCCTCATTTCGTCGCCGGCGTGCTCGGCCTCGACGATGCGGCGGGCCACGTCGAGGGCGTTCGACCAGATGTCGTCAAGGTAGGCGCGCAGCCCGGTGAGCCCCTCGAGCCGGGCCCGGTAGATCCGGCGGGTTCCCTCCCGCCGCTCGGACAGGAGGCCGGCGCCCTTGAGGACCGTCAGGTGCTGGCTGACCGTCGTGCGGTTGACGTCGAACGCCGCCGCGATCTCGCCGGCGGCCAGCTCCTGATGGGCGACCAGCCGCAGGATGGCGCGGCGGCGCGGCTCGACCAGCGCCCGCATGGCCTCGTCCGCACCGTCATTCAGATCACTGTCGCCCAGTTCGTATACCAGGTTGTTCGTCAACGCCCACGAACGTTAGTGAGCACGAACATAGGCGTCAACGCTCAAGCGACGGCGGCCTCCGCAGCCATGGTCTCGCTCGCGATGCGCTGCAGCACCGCCTGGCGGGCCGGGCTGGTGGGGTCGCCCGCCTCGACCAGGGTGGTGAGGCCGTCGAGCGGCTGGCGGTAGAGAGCCGCGAACCAGAGGTAGGTCACCACGTCCATGGTCGGCTGCGTGGCATGGCCCAGCTGGTCGCGGAACAGCTCGGACTGGCGGGTCACACCCGGCAGCTCGCCCGCGACCACCGCCTCCCGCAGCCGCAGCACCGCCTCGCCCGCCGGCACCAGCGTGGTCACCGCCCGGCCGTGGCCAGCATCGATGCCCGCCAGCTGCGCCCGCAGCCGCCCCAGCTGATCGCCCATGCGTACCCGCAGGGCGGCCAGGTCGGCGCCACCGGCGAGGTCCCGATCCTCATTGGAGGGGATGGTCGCCGGATCCGGCTCGGGGGCACCGCGGTGGCGGGCCTGCATGATCGCCCCGGTGGCGGAATCGCCCCACGAGTGCTGGACCATCACCCTCACGTCGGGGTTGTGCGCCCGCGCCAGGTCGGCGAAGAGATCGATGGCGGGGTCGGGCACGATCACGTTGGCAGCCAGCGTCAGCACCTGGACCCGGCCGGTCCGCAACGCCTGCTTGACCTCGTTGTCGTCGCCGCCCTGTTCCCAGTGCTGGCTGGGCGTCGAGCCGCCGATCATGTCCCAGCCCTCGGCCCAATGCCCGGTGATCCCGACCTCTCTGGCCAGGTAGATGAGCGGCCGCACGATGAACATGTGGAAGCTGTGGCCGACGAAGTACACCCGCAGGCCGGCCGGCAACGGCGGAGCATCGGTCGCGCTCATGGTCCCCCCGGGTCGCCCGGCATCACCCTACCCGGGTGGGTCGACGCCCTACGGTCGGCGGTCACCATGGCGGCATGAGGGCGACCAACATCCGCCGCCTGCTGGCGGCCATCTGGGCCGATCCGCGTGGCCGGCGCTGGCTGGTGCTGTCGCAGCTCGCCCTGCTGGGGCAAGTCGTGTTCGACCTGCTGATCCCGCAGGCCATCCGCAACCTGGTCAACAACGGGATCCTGGCCGGCGACATCAACTCGGTCGTGAACGGCGCGCTGTGGATGGCGGTGTTCGCGGTGGCCAGCGCCGCCTTCGCCACCGCGGTGGCCTGGTACGCGGCCCAGGTGGGCGAGGAGGCCGGCCACCGGCTGCGATCGTCGGTCTACCGGCGGGTGACGCAACTGTCCTGGGGCAACATCGACCGCCTGGAGACCAGCGACCTGCTGGTGCGGCTGACCACGGACATCAACCAGGTCCGCACGGTGGTCACCGGCAGCGTGACGACGCTGCTGCGGGCGCCCCTCATGATCGTGGGCGCCATCGTCATCCTGCTGGCCATCGAGCCCCGGCTGGCCGTGGTCATGCTGGTCTTCCTGCCGGTGGTCATCGGCGTGCTGGCCTTCTACCAGCGGACCGGCGCTCCGCTGTACCGGGCGGTGCTGGCCCGCTTCGACGGGCTCAACCAGGTGCTGCAGGAGAACATGGCCGGCGTCCGGGTGGTCAAGGCGTTCGTGCGCCGGGACTACGAGAACGACCGCTTCGACCACCACAACCGCGACCTGCAGGCAGCGGCCACCAAGGCCCAGCGGGCTGCGGCCCTGCTCAACCCGGCCCTGCTGCTGGTGGTGAACCTGGGCCTGGCCGGGGCGCTGTGGGTCGGCGGCGACCTCGTGATCGACGGCACCATCGAGCTGGGCTCGGTGTTCGTGCTGCTCAACTACCTGGTGGCGGTGATGATCCCGCTGGTGCTGCTGTCGGTGCTGCTGCCCCAGATCGCCTCGGCCGACTCGTCGGTGGGCCGCATCCTCGAGGTGCTGGAGACCCAGGCCGACATCACCGACCGGCCCGACGCGCCGTCCCTGAGCGAGGCGGCGGGCGGCCCGGTGCAGGGCCGGGTGGCCTTCGAGGGCGTGAGCTTCGCCTACCTCGGGCCCGACGGCACCCCCAACCCGACGCCGGTGCTGCACGACGTCGACCTCGTCGCCGAGCCCGGGCAGATCGTGGCCATCCTCGGGGCGACGGGCTCGGGCAAGTCGACCCTCGTCAACCTCATCATCCGCAGCTACGACGTGACGGCGGGCCGGGTCACGATCGACGGCGTCGACGTCCGGGACGTGACCCGCGAGTCGCTGCTCGCCGCGGTCACCCCCGTCCTCCAGCAGCCCAGCCTGTTCAGCGGGACGATCGAGGCCAACCTGCGCTTCGGGGCCGAGGCGGGCGGCGACGGCGACCGTGACGGCACCACGGTCGATGTGGTCACCGCGGCCCGGGCCGCCGAGGCCGCGACCTTCGTGGAGGACCGTCCCGACGGCTACAACAGCGAGGTCAAACGCCGGGGCGCCAACTTCTCGGGCGGCCAGCGCCAGCGGCTGTCCATCGCCCGGGCGCTGGTGCGGCGGCCCCGCATCCTCATCCTGGACGACACCACCAGCGCCCTCGACGTGGCCACCGAGGGCCGGGTGCAGGACGCCATCCGCGAGCTGATGGGCGACAGCACGGTGTTCCTGGTGGCGCAGCGGATCAGCGCGGTGCTGACAGCCGACGTGATCGTCGTGCTGGAGGAGGGCCGCATCGTGGCCCGGGGTAGCCACCGCGAGCTGCTCCACTCCAGCCCGGAGTACCGGGCCATCTACGAATCCCAGCTGGGGGCGGTGCCGGCCGATGCCTGACGAGGTGTTGACTCCGATCGAGCAGCCCACCAAACAAGCGCCATTGCGCCGGCTGCTCGGCTACGTGTGGCGGTCACCCGGGCGGGTGCTGGTCGTGGCGGTATTCAGCTTCATCGGCACCCTGCTCGCCCTCATCCCCGCAGTGATGGTGGGCGCCATCATCAACGGCCCGATCGCCGACGGCGACCTCGATGCCCTCCGCACCTCGCTCCTCGTCCTGATCGGCGTGGCGGCGGTCGGCTTCGTGGCCATGTGGTTCGGCGGTCGGGTGCTGGCCGTCGCGGCCCAGGACGCCATGTACCGCCTGCGCAAGGAGGTGTTCGAGCACACCCAGGGCCTGTCGCTGCGCTTCTTCGACCGCCAGCCCATCGGCGACCTGATGAGCCGCATCACCAATGACCTCGACTCGGTCAACCAGCTGTTCGACAAGGGCCTCTACCCGGCCATCAACTCGGTGTTCACCCTCGTCATCACCACCGTGCTGATGTTCATCGTGAGCTGGCAGCTGTCGATCGCGGTGGTGCTCATCGCGCCCCTGATCCTCGGCATGATGCAGTTCACGTCGCGCTACTCGGGGCCCGCCTTCGCCGCCCTGCAGGAGCGCACGGGAGCCCTCAACGGGGCGGCGGAGGAGCTCATCACCGGCGATCGCACGGTCAAGGCCTACCGGGCCGAGCCCGTGGCGCTGGCGCAGATGGCCGCGCTCAGCGAGCAGGCCCGGGAGGCGGGCGTGCGGGCCAACTTCATCGCCCTCACCGCCATGCCGCTGTCGTCGCTGCTGTCCAACCTGGACGTGGCGCTGGTCGGGCTGGCCGGCGGCTGGCTGTCGCTGCGAGGCACCGTCGACGTCGGCACGGTGGCGTCGTTCTTCATCTTCGCCCGTACCTTCAGCCGGCCCCTCAACCAGTTCGCCCAGATCCTGAACATGGCGCTGCAGGCCCAGGCCGGGTCCACCCGGGTGTTCGAGATCCTCGACGAGCAGCCCGAGATCGTGGACAGCCCCAGTGCGGCCGACATCGAGCGGATCGAGGGCGACGTCGAGATGGAGCACGTGGACTTCGCCTACGTGGAGGGCGTGCCCATCCTGCGCGACGTCAGCCTGGCCGCCCGGCCGGGGCAGAAGATCGGCCTCGTGGGCCCGACCGGCGCGGGCAAGAGCACGATCATCAACGTGATCACCCGCTACTACGACGTCCAGGCCGGGGACATCGTGCTCGACGGCGGCAGCATCTACGACGTGACCCAGGAGAGCCTGCGCGAGGGCGTGGGCATGGTGCTGCAGGAGCCGTACCTGTTCTCCGACACGGTGATGGCCAACATCCGCTACGCCCGCCTCGACGCCAGCGACCAGGAGTGCATCGCGGCGGCGAAGGCGGCCGGCGCCCACAGCTTCATCTCCACGCTGCCCCAGGGCTACGAGACCGTCCTGGCCGGCGGCGGGTCGAACCTCAGCCAGGGGCAGCGCCAGCTCATCACCATCGCCCGCATCGTGCTGGCCGACCGCCCGGTGCTGATCCTGGACGAGGCGACCTCCAGCGTGGACACCCGCACCGAGCGCAAGCTCCAGGAGGCGCTGGCGACCATGATGCGCGGGCGCACCAGCTTCGTCATCGCGCACCGGCTCTCGACCATCCGCGATGCCGACGTCATCGTCGCCATCGCGGAGGGCCGGGTGGTGGACGTGGGCAGCCACGACGAGCTCATGGCGGCCCGCGGCTTCTACCACGACCTCTACATGAGCCAGTTCCGCGGCGACGCCACGCCCACCACGGTCTGACGCCTACGTCGCGGGGACGGCGTTCGCGCTGTAGGTCGTCGCGGGCGTCGGGGGCGTCGCGAAGCGGGCGTTGGGGAGGTAGAGCAAGGATCCGAAGCGGGCCACGGTGGTGGGAGTGTCGAAGCGCGGGTCGGTGAGTCGGTCGCGGATCGTGCCGCGGGTGCCGCTGGGGTCGAGCCGGATCACCGCCACGGTGTTGTTCCGGTTCTGGACCACGTAGAGGGTCCGCCCCCGGACCAGGAGCCCGTCGCCGTTGACCACGCTCTCGCCGCCCAGGTCGATGGCGGTGGTGACCCCGGTGGCGGGGTCGACCCGGAACAGGCCGCCCGTGTTCGACTGCACGACGATCAGGCCCTTCCCGTCCGGCGTGCGGGAGATGCCGTTGACGTTGAAGCCCGGCTGGAAGACCAGGTCACCGGTCAGCGGGACGGTGACGACGTCGGCCTGGGTGGCCAGGCGCCCGCCGTCCAAGCGCGGCACCTTGTAGAGGACCGGGGTGAGGCTGTCGGTGAACCACGCCGCATCGGGCGTGAGCACCACGTCGTTGACGAACGTGGCCCCGGTGGCGAACGTGAAGCCGGCCAGGATCTCGCCCGTCCCGCCGCTGACGATCCGGCCGTTCCCGGCGGGACCGCCGGCCACGTAGAGCCGGCCGCGCCGGTCGATCTTCATCCCCACCGAGGGGGTCCCCGGCGCCGGGCCGATGCGCTGGCCCTGGCCGTCGAGCAGGCTGGCCTTGTAGATCGACCCGTCGGCCAGGGAGCCGAAGTAGGCGAAGGGCTGGCTCCCGATGGCGATGCCCTCGGGCTGGAAGCCGTCCGGCATCGGGCTGGTGGTGACCAGGCCGGGATCGACATGGCGCGCCGCCCCCGCCTCGGTCGGGATGGCCAGCAGCGCCAGCACGACGGCGATCAGGGACAGGGCGAAGCGGTTGCGTGGGATCGACACGGAGTCCCCCCTCCTCGTGCCCGCGCGCGACCCCTACCCCACGCTGCTCGCGGTAACACCCTCTAGGTCGTAGTCGCTCCCCAGTCCTCGGGCTCGACCGTGTGCAGGTGCTGGCTGAAGTTCCACATACGGCCCTCGAGGTCGACCGTCTCGTAGTCGCGGAGGCCCCAGGGGTGGTCGCGCGGCTCGGACACCAGGCGGGCGCCCTCGCCCCGGGCGCGGTCGCAGTGGGCGTCGACGTCGGGCACCATCACAGTGATGGCGCAGCCCAGCTGCGGCCAGCCCGGGTCGCCGGCCCGGAACTCGGCCCCGAACACCGCTTCCATGCGCCGGCGGATCTGGTCCGTCAGCCCGCCCACCAGGACGGTCCCACCGCCCGGCGTGCGCAGGACGGCCAGGGCGAGGGTGCCGTCCCGCGCCGAGAGCCGCGAAGCCTCCTCGAACGCGAACGCCCGGCACAGGAACGCGACCGCAGCCTCGGGGTCCTGGTAGGCCAGTTGGGGGAGCACTGCCTGGCGCTCGTCCCCGTCCGTGTCGCTCATAGCTCGGGGAGCGTAGGGCCCGGCGCTCAGTTCCGCGGGGCCGGGCGGTCCAATAGGGGACCGTCATCAGAGGAGGAGCCTGTGGCCCACGGCCGGGACCATTCGGGCTGGCCCGTTCGGGTCGTCGTACCCGCACGGGTCGAGCCCGAGGACATCGAGCGCCTCTGTGAGCGGGTGCGGGCCGCGTGCCACGGACGGACGCGGCCGGTGCTGTGTGACCTCGGCCTCGTGGCCGTGCCCGACCTGATGGTGATCGACGCGCTGGCCCGGATGCGGCTGGTGGCGCGGCGGGCGGGCGGCTCGCTGGTCGTGGTGCGCCTGCGGCCGGACCTGGCCGAGCTGGTCGCGCTGGCCGGGCTGGGGACGGTGCTCCAGGAGCCCTCGCCGAAGACCTGACCGCGCGAGGCGGTCGAACCACCGCTGACGTGAGTGAACTGCAGGTACGATCGCTTACTGATGGATTCGGATCTGGCGCTGCTGCTGTCCCAGGCCAGCTACGTCCTCAGCACCGAGCTGACGCTGGCGCTGGCGACGTTGGGCATCACGCCCCGCCTGTTCTGCGTGCTGCGGGCCGCGCTCGCCGGCGACCGCACCCAGAGCCAGCTGGCCGAGCAGTGTGCGCTCGACAAGACGACCATGGTGTTCACGCTCGATGAGCTGGAGCGAGCCGGCCTGGCCGAGCGGCGTCGGTCGCGCACCGATCGGCGAGCGCGCATCATCGCGGTCACTCCCGCGGGCGCTCGCATGGTCGAGAACGGCGTCGCCATCACCACTCGGGTCTACGAGGACGTGCTGTCGTCGCTCACCGCACGCGAGCGGGACGGCTTCGTGCGCGCCCTGGACCGCCTCGTGGGGGAGGGCGGCCGCCTGTCCACCCCTGTGCGGTGCGAGCCGCCGGTGCGACGCCGCACCCCCCGAGGGCCCGGGGGCCGCAGCGCCGTGGCCTGACCGGCGGGGCATGCCGCCGGCCGGCCCTTGCCCCCCGGCTACTGCCCGCGGCTCGCGGGATCGACCTGGGCCACGGTCAGCAGGTCCACCATGCGGAAGTCCCCGGCCGGCGCGTTGTTGCGCCGGGGCAGGGTGGGCCGCCAGCGGAAGCGGTTCAGGTACGAGTTGCCGTCGAGCTGGAGCAGCCCGATGAACACTTCGCCCACGATCCAGGCGCCGACCGGTCCCAGCCGCTGCCCCCCGTTGACCACCTCGGCCTCTTTCAGCACGTAGCACCAGAGCGGGGTCCTGGTATCGAGGTTCAGGCTGTAGGTGGCCAGCTCCGACAGGTCGCCACGGCCACAGATCGTGTCGCAATAGGGCCAATGGTCAACGCGTCGGGCGGCCGGGCCATCACCCACCAAGACCGCGGCCCCCAAACGCGGCGGATCGCCGGGCCTCTGCCAGACCCGGCGATCGTTGGCCGCCCGTCGACGGTCGGTGGATCAGTGCCCGGTGCGCACCAGGTGGAAGATCCCGGCGATCACCAGGGCGATCATCACGATCGCACCGGCGAAGGCGACCCAGGCGGCGTAGCCGGCGACCGTGCCGACCGTGGCCCAGGCGAAGCTGGTGAGCAG
>Ga0209382_10004613_pt1 | contig 18340 bp, 15 predicted proteins | sample SoiMetdeltSBSDD5_FD_187599 | JGI IMG/M metagenome (GOLD analysis project Ga0209382, IMG submission 187599) | Bulk soil microbial communities from a Populus tree surrounding site in Tennessee, USA - Soil MetaG P. deltoides SBSDD5 (SPAdes) (version 2) | ecosystem: Environmental > Terrestrial >...
GTCCTGGTGACCGCCACGCTCGTGCGCGGCGGCGCGACCCTCACGTTCGAGGGCACGCTGCACATCGAGAACCGCTCGGCGAACCTGAGCCTCACCCGGTCGGTCGAGTGCCCGGCGTCGCCCACCACCGGCCTCCCGGCCCGCATCGTGGGCACGTCGACGGTCACGGCCGACCTCACGGTGAGCGAGGCCGCCTACGACGACGAGACCCAGCACTGGATGGCGACCGTCATGGGCGGGCCCGGTGCCGCCAACGTCGAGATCACGGACCCGACCTGCGACACCGTCCCCAGTCCCGCGGGGGCGTTCAGCAACGCGCTGGAGATGACCGGCCACGCGGCCGGCTGAGCCGGTCGCCGGAGCGGGTGGCCTGTAGACCGCTTCGGACCAGCGCAGACGGACACCGTCCACTACCCTCACCGCGAGAGCTGGGCCCGGGAGATGGCGGAGGCAAAGCTTGCGATGACCAGTGCTGAGCAGCGCGGCCCTACCGGTGGCGGCTCGCCGCCCACGTCGCCCGGATGGTCCGACGGCCCCGAGCGCCGCGCCTACGCCCCCACCGAGCAGGCGATCCCCGTCAGGCACTGGCTGGCGCCGACGCGTGACCGGCCTGGGCGGCCCCGGCTGGACGGCTGGGCCGGACCTTCACCGGACGTGGCGGACGAGAAGGACGATGGTCCCGGACCCCGCTCCCGGCGCTGGCGGCGGCTGCTGGCGGCTGTGGCCCTGGTGGCGGCCCTGGGCCTGACGGCCGCGATGCTCGTCAGCGGCGGGGGCGGCACGGCCCCGAGCGAGGTGGGCACGGTGCGCTCGGCCGCGGGTGCGCAGGTGCGCACATCGGACGGGACCGGGCCCCGGGCGCTCGAGGACGGCGAGACGGTGCTCTACGGCTGGTCGGTGGAGGCCGGGGACAGCCCCGGGGTCACGATCGACCTGGCCGCGGGCGGCGTCCTGCGCTTCGACGGCGGGGCGACGCTGACCTTCACCGCGGCCGGCGATTCCGGCGAGTCGGGGCCCGCCGTGGACGTTGCGGGCGGTCGCACGTGGTTCGACCCCGCCGGGGTGCGTGAGTCCGCCGCCCTGGTGCTGCGCACCGAGGTGATCACCCTCAGCTCCACCGGCACCCCGGTGGCGCTCGACTGCACCATCGGCTGCACGGTGGAGGCGCCCGCGGGCGGCGTGAAGGTGTCCGCCGAGGACGGCGTCGACGTGGCGCCCGTGGCCGACGAAGCCCTGGTGGTCACCGACGACGGCGGCCTGGTGGTGCGCACCATCGACCAGTCCTCCGCCTGGGCCCAGGAGAACCTGGATGCGGACACGGCCGCCCTGCCTCTGCCCGAGCCCGCGCCGGGCGACGGGGTCATTGCCGGCGCCGTGCCCGCCACCGCGTACACCTTCGACCTGGCCATCACCAGCGACGGCGAGGGCGATGCGCTGCCCAGCGCGACGTTCCTGCGCGGTCAGACCGCCCACTACCAAGCCACGGTCGACACCGCGTCGTGTCCCCAGGCGCCCTGCGACGTGCCCGTCGCGGCCACGTCCGAGCGCATCAACACCACCCTGAGGCTCGCCGGCTCCTTCCACATCCAGAACCGGTCGATGGCCCTCACCTTGCACCGGCCCGTCGACTGTCCCGGTCCCGCGCCGGCTCGCGCGGCCGGCACCGTGACCATCACGGTCGACATGACCGTCAGCGAGGCCGCGTACGACCAGACCTCACAGGATTGGATCGCCACGGTCATGGGCGGCCCGGGCACGGCGGTGGCCGAGATCACCGACGCGAGCTGTGCGGGTTCGCCCAACGCCGGGGGAACGCGCACGAACACGGTGGAGATGACCGGCCACGCGGCCGGGTGAGCCGCCGCCGCGTCAGACCGAGACGAGCAGGGCGTCGCCCTGGCCGCCACCACCGCACAGCGCGGCCGCGCCGAGCCCGCCACCGCGCCGGCGCAGCTCGTGCAGCAACGTGAGCGCGATGCGGGTGCCCGACATGCCGATGGGGTGGCCGAGGGCGATGGCGCCACCGTTGACGTTGACGACGTCGTCGCTGATGCCCAGGTCCGCCATCGAGGCCAGGCCCACGGCCGCGAACGCCTCGTTCAGCTCGAACAGGGCGACGTCCGACACTGCCTTCCCCGCGCCCTGCAGGGCGGCGTTGATGGCCCGGGACGGCTGGGTCAGCAGCGACGGGTCCGGCCCCGCCACCTGGCCATAGCCGACCACCTCGCCCAGCGGCTCGACGCCCAGGCGCTCGGCGGCGGCCTGGGACGCCACGATGACGGCGGCGCCGCCGTCGGAGATCTGCGAGGCGTTGCCCGCGGTGATGTTGCCGGCCTTGTCGAACGCCGGGCGCAGGCCGGACAGGGACTCGACGGTGGTGCCGGGTCGGACACCCTCGTCGGTGTCGACCACCACCGGGTCCCCCCGGCGCTGCGGGACCTCGACCGGGACGATCTCGTCGGCGAAGCGCCCCTCCTTGATGGCCGCCGCCGCCCGCTCGTGGGACTTGGCGGCCAAGTCGTCCTGAGGCTCGCGGGCCAGGCCCGCCGAAGCCGCGTACTTCTCGGTGCCGGCCCCCATGGCCACCTGGTCGAAGGCGCAGAACAGGCCGTCGTACATCATGGAGTCGACCACGGTCTTGTCGCCGGCCCGGTAGCCCTCGCGGGCGCCCGGCAGCAGGTAGGGAGCCTGGGTCATCGACTCCATGCCGCCGGCCACCACGATCTCGGCCTGGCCGGCCCCGATGAGCAGGTCGGCCAGGTAGATGCTGTTGAGGCCGGAGAGGCACACCTTGTTGACGGTGGTGGCGGGCACGGTCATGGGGATGCCGGCGTTGGCCGCGGCCTGCCGCGCCGTGATCTGCCCGGCGCCCGCCTGCAGGACATGGCCCATGAACACGTAGTCGACCTGGTCGGGGGCGACGCCGGCGCGCTCCAATGCGGCCTTGATGGCGAAGCCACCCAGGTCGGTGGCGGAGAACCCGGCCAGAGCGCCGGACAGCTTGCCGATGGGCGTGCGGGCGCCCGCCAGGATCACGGAACCAGCCATCGTGGGCTTCCCCTCATGGTGTGACGACTCGGACTACGCCGAGCCTACCGAGGAGTCACAACCCGGCCGAAGTCCGGTCCGGGCAGGGCCTGCTAGGTGGTGGCGCCGACAGGACCCGCACCCGCGGGGCCGGCGCCGACCGCGACCTCGTCGTCGGCGCCCACCTCGACCAACGGCGCCTGCCCGGCGTCCGGGCCTTCGGCGACGCCTGCGGCCAGCGGCCGCTGCAGCCGGCGCAGGAAGGCCAGCGCCACCAGGTAGGTGACCACGGCCAGCGCCAACACGACGTTGAAGCCGAACATCATGGCGATGATGGTGGTCAGCACCGAGCCGATCACCGACGCGAAGCCGTTGACCGCCCAGCCCCAGGCCACGTACTCCTCGCCGTGGCCGGTCAGCGCCGACACCGCCCCGAGGCCGAGCGGCATGAACATGCCGAGGAAGATGCCCAGCGGCGCCAGCACCACGAACGTCACCAGCACCCGCACGAACAGCGGAGTGCTCAGCAGCGCGTCGGTGAGCAGCGGCAGCAGGAACAGGTAGGCCAGCCCCAGCACCACCACCACGCCGGCCATCAGCTTGGTGACCTGCTCGACGTGGCCCTTGAACCGGGCGCTGAGCAACGCCCCGACACCGGTGAAGACCAGCAACGAGGCCAGGGTCACCGTCAAGGAATAGGTCGGATAGCCGAGGAACAGGATCAGGCGCTGGATGAGCGTGATCTCGAAGAACATGAAGCCGAAGCCCAGCGCCGCGAAGTAGACCGCCGATGTGGGTTTGCGCGGGAACGAGCGCCACACCTTGCGCATCGTCACGAACGGCAGCAGCAGGAAGACGGCCGCCAGCGCGGCCGCCAGCACCAGCAGCAGGATGATGACCCGCTCGCCGACCGAGTCCTCCTGGTCGTGGCCCAGCTCGATGGGATCGCCGTAGTTGCGCAGCACGTCCCGGAAGCGGGCGAAGTGCCAGAAGAAGGGCCCGTTGTCGCTGATGGCGTCGACGTCGAAGGGATAGTTGTCGAGGTAGGTGCGCTGCTCGTCGGCCGGCAGCGTCAGCACGTTGGTCACGCTGTTGTCCTGCGGCTCGCCCGGGGCGTAGCGCAGGCTGTTGCCCTCGATCTCGGTGCCCTTGTCCTTGAAGGCCTGGATCTCCTCGTCGGCGAACGGCTCGCGCTTGACCAGCACGGTCGACAGCACCGAGTCGCCACCGCTGCTGGACGTGGCCACCACCACGTGGCGGCCCGGGTCGTCGATGCCGTCGGCCTCCAGGGCGGCTCGCACCGTGGCGACGTAGCGGGTGGTGCGGTTCGGCTTGTTCTCGAAGTCGATCTCGCCGAACTGGGTGGCGAGGATGCCGTTCTCCGTGAGGTGGTCCAGGCTCTCCCGCACCGTCTCGGTGGTGTAGAGGTAGCTCTCGGACAGCACGAACGCGCCGGCCGTGGCCGCGTTGGTGGCCGAGTAGCTGTCCGGCGCCGGATACCAGATCAGCTCGTAGGACTTGTCGCTGCGGGCCAGGTACGAGCGACCGTCGCCCTTCACGTAGTTGACGCCGGGGTACTCGGCCAGATGGCCGTCGAAGTCGGCGTAGACGTCGGTGACCAGCTTGTAGGTCAGCGGGTTGAGCTCGATGGCGTCGATGTTCTGGGCCTCGAAGTGCAGCGAGGCCAGGATCTCGTGGCCGCCGGCCGCACCGATGATCATCACCCGCTCCGGCGGCGTGCCCAGCACCTGGAACGGGAAGGCGCGGGGATCGCGGTCGAAGTTGTAGATGTCGCCGTCGAGGCTGTCGACGTCGCCGTCCCAGGGCTTGATGACGGACCCGAGCATGCCGTCGTGGTTGAGCAGCAGGCCGTTGGGGAGCATGGCGGTGTCGATGCGGAAGATGGGGCTCCACTGCGAGTAGTCCGACCCGGCCACCTGCGCCTTCTGCTCGTCCGGCACGACGTCGGGCAGCACACCGGAGCCGACCACGCACACCGCCAGGCCGGCGGTGAGCACCGCGCCCACCGGCAGGGCCCGGGACCGGTTGCGGGCGGCCACGTACACGCCCACGCCCGCCAGGACGGTCCCCGCCAGGGCGATGGTGCGGGGCGGGCCGATGGTGGAGATGAAGTACACCACGATGGCGCAGGCCAGGCCCGCGCCCACCAGGTCGGCGAAGTAGAGCTTGCCGATGCCCGCGGTCTTGCGGCCGAACAGGGTCGACACCATCACGCCGATCCAGATGAACGAGGCGAACAGGGCCAGGCAGATGACCACCAGGGCGGCGAAGTTCTCCACCGAGGCCTTGGTGCCGTAGTCCCAGATCGCGAGGGACGACACCGAGATGCGGGCCACGATCAGATAGCCGACGATCACGCTGGCCGCGCCGGCCAGGCAGCCCACCGTCATGATGGTGTCGGTGCGGGCGCGCTTGAGCCGCTTGGAGATGGTGGTGAGCACGCTGCCGCAGCCGATGCCGAGCAGCGCCAACCCGATGACCAGGTAGGTGTAGTAGTAGAAGAGCTTGAACGAGACCACCCGCGTGTAGCTGATCTCGAGCAGGAGAGCGGCGAAGGAGACCAGGAAGATCTCGAGGTGGTAGCCCCGGCTGTCCCGCGGCGGCTTCTCCTCCGCGGGAGCGTCTCCGTTGGCCGAGGCCTCCGCCGGCGTCGCGCTGGCCATCAATCGGTTCCCCCGTTGCTGTGCGGGTCTCTGGTCATAAGTGATATCGCACGCCGCGCCACTGTCCGCGGTCTGCCCCAGGCCCCGGGGGAGCATAGCGAGGCGCGCGTGGCCACACCCAAGACCGTCCGACCAGGATCTCCGCTCTTGGGACGATCGATTACCGGAAAGTAGGTTTCCCAGCCATGCAGGAGATCCTGGAGGCCATTCTGGGGGGCGCCTCGGGCGACGAGCTCGCCGCCCTGCCGATCCCCGAGTCGTACCGCGCGGCCCATGTGCTGCGCGCCGAGCAGACCATGTGGGACGGCGTGCCGTCCGAGGACAAGGACCCGCGCAAGTCGCTGCACATCGGCGACGTGCCCACCCCCGAGCTGGCGCCCGACGAGGTCTACCTGGCGGTGATGGCCAGCTCCATCAACTTCAACACGGTGTGGACCTCGATCTTCGAGCCGCTGTCCACGTTCGCCTTCCTCGACCGGCTGGGCCGGGAGTCGGTCTGGGGTGCCCGCCATGCCCAGGACTTCCACGTCGTGGGGTCAGACGCCTCGGCGGTGATCCTGCGGACGGGCTCGGCGGTGCGCAACTGGAAGCCGGGAGATCGCGTGACGGTCCACTGCAACTTCGTGGACGACCAGGACCCGTCGGCGCATGACGACTCGATGCTGGCCGCCAACCAGCGCATCTGGGGCTTCGAGTCCAACTTCGGCGGGCTGGCCGACCTCGCCATCGTCAAGGCCAACCAGCTCATGCCCAAGCCCGCCCATCTGACCTGGGAGGAGGCCGCGGTCAACGGCCTGTGCGCCTCCACCAGCTACCGCATGCTGGTCGGCCGGCACGCGGCCCGCATGAAGCAGGGCGACAACGTCTTCATCTGGGGCGCCACCGGCGGGATCGGCGCCTACGCGACCCAGCTGGTCCTCAACGGCGGCGGCACCCCGGTGGGGGTGGTGTCGAGCCCGGACCGGGCCAAGCTGCTCAACGCCATGGGCTGCGAGCACGTCATCGACCGGCGGGCCGAGGGCTACCAGTTCTGGGCGGACGAGCACACCCAGGACGAGGGCGAGTGGCGCCGGCTGGGGAAGAAGGTGCGCTCCCTCATCGGAGAAGACCCCGACATCGTGTTCGAGCACCCCGGCCGCCAGACCATGGGCGCCTCGGTCTTCATCGCCGCGCGCGGCGGCATGGTCGTGACCTGTGCGGCCACGAGCGGGTTCATGATCGAGTACGACAACCGCCACCTGTGGATGAAGCTGAAGACGATCCGCTCGTCCCACTTCGCCAACTACCAGGAAGCCTGGAACATGAACCGCCTCATCGACCGGGGCGCCATCCAGCCGGTCATGTCCGCGGTCTACCCCCTGGAGCAGGTGGGCGAAGCCGCCCGCACCGTCCACCGCAACGAGGCCGAGGGCAAGCTCGGCGTCCTCTGCCTGTCCCCCGAGCCCGGCCAGGGCATCACCGACCAGGCCAAGCGCGAGGCCATCGGCGAGAACCGCATCACCCTGTTCCAGCGCCACGCCCGCGGCGAGCTGTAACTACCGCCTCACCACCGAAAGTTTCTTTCGTGAGACCAACCCGAACGAGCATGTCTTACGAGGCGAGGGCGGCCACGATGTCCTGGTCCTCGCAGGCGCGGGCGAAGGCGGCGAGGCGGCGTTCCATGTCGCGGCCGAGGAGCCAGACGCCGACGCGGTCGGCCAGTGGGGCCAGCGCCCGGGGGCGGATGGTGAAGTTGTAGCGCCAGGTGGCCTCGGTGCCGCCGCCCTCGGCGGGCGAGAAGTTCCAGCCGCCCGAGAACGACTTGAAGAACCACGGGCCCTTCACCATGCGCATGCCCACGTGGGTGGGCGGGCGGACCGTGACGTACTCCGAGACCATGGTGAGGTGGTGGCGGGACTTGGTCCATGTGCGCACGCCCTTGGCCGCGGCGGTGGCGCCGTCGAGCAGGCGCTGCTCGCGCACGAACGGGTCCCAGCGGTAGCGCAGCTCGCCGTAGGTCTGCGACAGGGCGAAGGCCGCCGGCGGGGGGAGCGCTACGACGACGGTGGACTCGACCCGGGGCACGGCCCCAGTGTCGCGGCTCACTCGGCGGGAGTCACCGCGCCCTCGGCGGCGGCCGAGGTGTAGAGAGCGTCGACCACCCGGTGGGCCGGCAGCGCCTCCGCGAACGACGGGTAGGCCGCGGTGCCGTCGCGGACCGCCGCGAGGAACGCGCCGGCCGAGTTGGATGTGGCCGTGTCGCCCGCCTCCGCCACGGCCACGGCCAGGTCGTCGCCCTCGAGCACCCCCTCGTCCTCCCCGGTGAAGCGCCACCTCACTGGTCCGACGAAGTCGCCATCCAGCGCGGCGTACAGCCGGGAGCAGAACACTTCGACCCGGCGCAGGCTGGGCCGTTCCAGCACGTCGTGCCAGACCGACGTGAGGCTGCCCGACGCGCCGCTGGCGAACGCCAACCGGGCCACGGTGACGTCGTCGATGCGGGGATGCCCGTGCACCTCCCGGGTGGTGGCGCTCACCGAGGTCACGGGACCGAAGATCCAGCGCAGGATGTCCACGTCGTGGATCGAGTGCTCGAGCAGCGTGCCCCGGCCCGCCTTGGTGTGGTCGTTGCGCCAGGTCGAGCCGTACAGGCCCTGGTCGGGGATGAACTGGTCGTCCCGGAACACCACCGCCAGCACCTCACCGGCCCGAGGGTCGTGCACCAGGTGCCGCAGCCACCGGAACGACGGCAGGTAGCGCAGCACCAGCCCCACCTGGTTGGCCACCCCGGCCGCGGCGACCGCGTCGACCATGCGGGCCACCGTGGCCGCGTCGGGGGCGAGCGGCTTCTCGCAGAACACCGCCACGCCCGCTGCCGCGGCCCGCTCGACCAGCCGGGCGTGCTCGGTGGTCCAGGTGCAGACGTAGACCGCATCCACGCCCTGCACCAGCTCGGCCTCGCCGACCACCGCAGCCCCGTGGCGCGCCGCGAACGCCGCGGCCCGCTCGGCGTCGGGGTCGTGGACGGCGACGATGGCGTGGCCCACCCCGCTCCGCTCCATCTGCGCGGTGTGGTAGCGGGTGATGAACCCCGCGCCGTAGAACCCCACTCGGACCGTCACGGGGGCGAAGGCTAGGTTGGCCTCGTGCTGCTCACCGAGATCGACCACGTCGCCATCGCCGTCAACGACCTCGAGGCGGCCATCGAGTACTACCGGGCCACCTTCGGCGCCGAGGTCGATCACCGCGAGGTGGTCGAGTCCGACGGCGTGGAGGAAGCCCTGCTCAAGGTGGCGGACAGCTACGTCCAGCTGCTCACGCCCACCCGGCCGGACTCGCCCGTGGCCAAGTACCTGGAGCGCAAGGGCGAGGGCCTGCACCACGTCGGCTACCGGGTGGCCGACTGCGGCGAGGCGCTGGACGCCGTCAAGGCCCAGGGCGGCCGGGTCATCGACGAGGCGCCCCGCCCCGGCAGCCGCGGCACGACAGTGGCTTTCGTGCACCCCAAGGGCGCGTTCGGGACTCTGATCGAACTCGTGCAGGAGTGATTTCGGAGAGGTTCCGGGCTCGTTACGTGTCCACCTGTATCTCCAGCGCGACGATTACGGTGACGCCAACTTCGTAGCCCTCATGACAGGAGGCGCATATGGACGCTGCCGTCCCACCGCCCACCCCGGCCGCAGCCGGCTACCCGGCGGTCTTCGAGCTGGACCGGGCGGAGCACATCGCCAATTGGCGTCCGCTCGTGCACTGGCTGCTCATCATCCCTCACGCGATCGTGCTCGCTGCGCTCGGCGTCGTGGCCGAGCTCGTGAGCATCGTCGCGTGGTTCGCCATCCTCTTCACCGGCAAGCTGCCGGAGGGGCTGGGCAACCTCATAGGCCTCTACATCCGGTACTCGAACCGGGTGAACGCCTACTACATGTTCATGCGGGAGGAGTACCCGCCGTTCTCGTTCGCCGACACGCCGCCCGACCCGGGCGACTACCCGGCCGTCCGCACGTCGTTCGAGCCCCTCTACGAGGGGCGCAACCGGCTGACCACGTTCTTCCGGTTCATCCTGGCCATCCCGCACTTCATCTGCCTGGCCGTGCTGGGCATCGTGGCCTTCTTCGCCACGATCATCGGCTTCTTCGCCGTGCTCTTCACCGGCAAGTGGCCGGTCGGGATGCAGGACTTCATCCTGGGCGTGCTGCGTTGGAACACGCGAGTGAGCGCCTACGCGCTGCTGCTCACCGACGAGTACCCGCCGTTCTCGATGCAGTAGCGCAAACCTGACGCGACAGGTGGCCGGGGCATCGTTGGCCCGGCCACCTGAAGCGGGTGGGGTTGTGGTGGGTGGGGAGATCAGCCCGCCGGGGGCAGCATCACCGAGTCGATGAGGTGCACGGTGGCGTTGGCGGTGTGGATGTCGGGCACGACCACCTTGGCCTGACCGCCGCCGACCGTGATGGTTTCGCCGTCGGCGGAGATGGGCAGCGAGGCGCCGGTGAAGGTCTCGACCGAGGACATGGTGGCCAGGTCGTCGGCCGACAGCTGCTGGCCGACCACGACGTGGAAGCCGAGCACCTGGGTGAGCAGGCCGGTGGGATCGGCCAGCGCGGCGTCGAGGGTGGCGGGGTCGAGCGCCGCGAAGGCGCAGTCGGTCGGCGCGAACACAGTGAGCGCGTCGGCCGAGTTGAGGGTGTCGACCAGGCCGGCGTCGCCCACGGCCGTGACCAGCGTGGAGAGCACGGGGTTGCTCGACGCGGCAGTGGCCACCGGGTCGTCGGTCATGCCGGCGAGCGTGCCCTCGGTGGGGCCGCCCTCGACGGCGGCGACGAGGCCGTCGGCGTCGCAGATCTGCGCCGAGTCGGCCGGGGTGGCGTCGGCGTTGTCGGACGACATATCGCTGCCGGACTGCTCGTTGTCTGTCCGGGTGGCGGCGGTGTCGTCGCCGCTGTCGGAGCAGGCCGCGGCCAGCATCGACAGGGCGAACAGGGCGGCGATGCCCTTCGCGATCCGGGATCGGGTCATAGCTTGGTTCCTCCGGGGAGTGGGGATGGAAGTGGGGATGGCACGGTCGTTCCCGGCTGCTGTCGAGCAGGGAGCGGCTCGCCCGCGGCGGGCGAGATGGGTCATGACGGGCTTCCGCCGGGCTCGTCGACGATGACGACGAGCGACATCCAGCCGCTGGCGCCGTCGGGCAGGATCTCCGCCCTCTGCTCGGGCTGCGGGTCGCCGGTGCCGTCAGTGGCCCGGACGGTGAGCGTGTGGCGGCCGGGGGTGGCGTCCCACTCGTAGCGCCACTGGCGCCAGGTGTCGACGCCGACCGCCTCGGCCAGCTCGGCGGGCCGGAAGGGCCCGTCGTCGATGCGCAGCTCGACCGCGTCGATGCCCCGCGTCTGGGCCCAGGCCACGCCGGCCACGACGACCCTCCCCGCCTGCACCCGCTCCAGGCTGCGAGGGGTGTCGATGCGGGACATGGTCTTGATGGGCGCCTGCTCGGCGTAGCCCCGCGGCACCCAGTACTGATCGAAGGCATCGAACGTCGTGACCTCGAGGCCGGTGAGCCACTTGGTCGAGCCCACGTAGCCGTAGACCCCCGGCGTCACCAGGCGGGCCGGGAAGCCGTGGCGCAACGGCAGCGGCTCGCCGTTCATGCCCACCGCCACCAGGCAGGGCCGGTCGTACGCCGCGGGCAGCGGGATGCCGCACGTGTAGCCGTCGACCGAGCGCCCGACGAGCTGGTCGGCGCTTCGCCGCGGCCGGGCCCGGTCCAGCAGGTCGCGCACCGGCACGCCGAGCCAGCGGGCGTTGCCCACCAGGTCGCCGCCGACGGGGTTGGAGACGCAGGTGAGGGTGACGTCGGCCTCGACCAGGTCGAGGTCCAGCAGCTCGTCGAAGGTCAGCTCGAACGGCTCGTCGACCAGGCCGGACACGCGGAGCGTCCAGTCCTCGGCCCGCACCTGGGGCACGATCAGCGCGGTGTCGATGCGGTAGAAGTCGGCGTTGGAGGTGACGAACGGGGCGACGCCCTCGACGCCGACCTCGGCCCCGGCCGGCACCGGGGGGAGCGGGCGGGCCGGCCGGGGCAGGGAGACGTTGGCGCGGGACTCGGCGGCGCTGAAGCGGCTGCGGAGCGCCCGGCCGCCCGCCCCGGCGAGGGCCGCGCCGGCGGCCACCGCCGCGGTCACGCCCAGGAACGCCCGGCGGGAGCCGGCCCCACCCAGGCCCGGGGGCCTCCCCGCGCCGCCGGCAGGGGGGGTGCCGGCGGCGTCGGGGACCCGTGCGGCATCTGGCCGGGGAACCAACAGCCGCAGGGACAGGGCGCCCGCCGCCCCGGCCGCCAGGCTGGGCAGCGCCGCGGGAAGGGAGGCGTTGGGCGCGGCGAGGGCGGCGAGGGCGCCGAGGAGAGCGAAGCCGGCCATGCCCGCGGTCCCCACCCACGGGCGCCGGCGGGCGAGCACGCCCAGCAACGCGCCGAACACGGCCGAGAGGACGAGCGTGCCCACGACCAGGGCGAGCTTGTCCTGGCGGCCGAACGTCGCGATGGCGAAGCGCTCGACCGGCGTGGGCACCTGGCGGATGACCTGGCGGGCGACCGCCTCGACCGGCGACGCCAGGCGGGCCTGGAGCCCGGCCACCAACTCCCCCACCCCGAGCGCCAGCCCGGCGCTGACCAGACCGGCCAGCGCCGAAGCCGGCGCGCCGCGGCCCCCGGTCGAGTGACGCAGCTCGACGCCGGGTGGCGGGGGCGGCGACGCAGGCGGAGCAGCGGTGGAGGACATGACGTCGCGTATCCGGCGCGGCGGTGCCGGACGGATGTCCGGGGAGCTACACCACGTCGCCGGCGCCGGTCAGGCCCGAGGGCGAGGGAGATCCGCCCTCGGGCTCGGCGCTGATGCCGACGCGGCTGGTGCCCTCGGGCAGGTTGATCGCCACCGAAGTGTCGGAGCCGTCGCCCAGCAGGCCGAGGGAGACCGGCGGCGTGCCTTCGTTCAGCGACCACAGCTGGTAGGCCCGACCGGCGGGCAGGACGCCGGCGCCGTCGAGGGCGATGTAGGTGCGGTCCCCGCTGTCGACCACCCGGGCCACCTCGGTGCCGTCGAGCGCCGTCAGCACCCCGAGGGTGCGCTCGGCCTGCTCGCCCGAGCGCGGCCCGCCGGCGTCCTGGATGGCGGCCACGAGCTCGGGACCCACGGCCACCGCCGCCACCAGCGCGGCAGCCGCCGCGGCCACGCCGACGAGCCGCCGCCGCGAGGCACGGCCCGGGCGGGCCTGGGTCGCCCGGGCGCGGGCCTCACCGAAGTCCACCGGCACGACCACCGGGTCGGCCGGGGGGGCCGTGTTGGCCTCGATGGCGCCCCACAGATAGGGCGGCGGGTCCTCGTCGGCCACGAGGCCGGCCAGCAGGGCCCAGTCGGAGGCCAGCTGCTGGCGGCACGCCTCGCAGGACACCAGGTGGCTCTCGATCATGGCGCGCTCGTGGCGGTCGTCGATGGCGTCGACCGCGTAGGCGGCCAGGTCGTCGAGCGGATGGCTGCGGGCGGCGGCGGTCACAGCGTCACCCCCTGGGCCTCGAGCGCCCGCCGCAACCCGATGAGGCCGCGGCGGATGCGGGTCTTCACCGTGCCCTCGGGGTGGCCGAGCAGCTGGGCGGTCTCGCGGTAGCTGTGGCCGCCGAAGTACGAGAGCACGATGACCTCGCGCTCCTCGGGCGAGAGCTGGTCGACCGCCCGGCGCACGTCCTCGGTGAGGGCGGCGGCGTGGACGGTCGCCTCGACGTCGGGCTCGGGGACCGGCGCGAGCTGGCCCTCCCGTTCCTGGCGACGCTGGCGGGCGGTCTCCGAGCGGACCGTGTCGACCGCACGGGCGTGGGCCTGGGCCACCAGCCAGGGACGCAGCTTGCCCCGGTGGGGATCGAAGCGCCCCGGCCGCCGCCACAGGTCGGCGAACACGGTCTGGCTCACATCCTCGGCCAGGACGCGGTCGTTGCAGACCCGGCGGGCCACCGCCCACACCGCGCCCGCGTAGCGGCGGTAGATCTCGGCCAGCGCGCGCTGGTCCCCGGCGGCCACGGCTCGCACCAACTCGTCGTCCGCGGCTTGGTTCGCCACAGCCCCGGGTCGCGAGCGCGATCGGACCCGGGAGCGGGAGGTGGGCATCGCTGCGGGGTTCCCGGAGACGCTCGTCATGCCGCCTGTGATTCGACGCCGCGCGCGGGGTGGATGTGGCCCGCTCATGGAATTGCTGTGGAACATCGCCGCAGTCCTGGCACGATGGTCGGCCATGTTGTCGGTCCGCGGGCTCACGATCGATGTCGGCGGCACCCTCGTGGTCGAGGGTGCCGGCTTCACCGTGCGCGCCGGCGACCGCATCGGCCTGGTCGGACGCAACGGCGCGGGCAAGACGTCGCTGCTCAAGGTGCTGGGGGGCATGGCCGAGCCCAAGACCGGCGTCATCCAGCGTCCCGATGCCTTCGGCTACCTCCCTCAGGACCCGCGGCTCGACACCATGGCGCCCGACGTCACGCCGGTCGGCCACGTGCTGGGCGGGCGGGGCCTGGACGAGCTGGCCGCCCGCATGGACGAGCTGCACCGCAAGATGGAGGCCCAGCCGGGCGACGAGCGCCTGGTGGCCCGCTGGAGCCGGGCGCACGACGCGTTCGACCACGCGGGCGGCTACGCGGCCGAGTCGGAGGCCCGCACGCTGCTGGCCGGCCTGGGCCTGCGGACCGACCGCGTCGACGGCGAGATCCGGGCCCTGTCCGGCGGTGAGCGCCGCCGGGTGGAGCTGGCCCGCATCCTGTTCTCGGGCAGCGAGCTTCTCCTCCTCGACGAGCCCACCAACCACCTCGACAACGACGCCCGCGAGTGGCTGCTCGACTTCCTGCGGGCCTACCGGGGTGCGCTGGTGGTGGTGAGCCACGACCTGGAGCTGCTGGACGAGTCGATCACCCGGGTGCTGCACCTGGACCGGCCGGGCGAGGCCGATGTGGGCGAGGTGACCGAGTACAAGGGCACGTACTCCGAGTACAAGGTGGCCCGGGCCCGGGACGAGGCCCGGCGGGCCAAGATCGCCGCTCGCCAGCAATCCGAGATCGCCCGCTTGCAGACGCTCATCGACCGCTGGGGGGCCAAGGCCAGCAAGGCCGCGTTCGCCAAGTCCTTGGAGACCCGCATCGAGCGGATCCGCCGTGACGGCGTCGAGGCGCCCACCGCCCGCCGGGGCCTGCGGCTGCGGCTCCCGGACCCGCCGCCGTCGGGGCGCACCGCCCTCACCGCGCACGGCCTGGCCAAGTCCTACGGCCAGAACCCGCCGGTGTTCGAGCAGCTGGCGTTCGAGGTCGGGCGGGGCGAGCGGTTGCTGGTGCTCGGGCTCAACGGCGCGGGCAAGACCAGCCTGCTGCGCATCCTGGCCGGCGAGACCGAGGCCGACCGGGGCGCCCTGACCTGGGGCCATCAGGTCAGCGTCGGGTACTACGCCCAGGAGCACGAGGGCATCCGGGCGGGCGCGTCGGTGCTCGAGCACATGGCCGAGGCGTCCCCGGGCCAGCCCGAGCAGATCCGCCGGCGGCTGCTCGGCATGTTCGGGCTGTCGGGCGACAAGGTCCACCAGGACGCCTCCACTCTGTCGGGCGGCGAGAAGACCAAGCTGGCCCTGTCCCTGCTGGTGGCCGGGCGCCACAACCTGCTGCTCCTGGACGAGCCCACCAACAACCTCGACCCGCCATCTCGGGAAGCGGTGGCCGCCGCGCTGGCCAGCTGGGGTGGGACGATGATCATCGTCAGCCACGACGTGGGCTTCGTGCGCGACCTGGCCCCGGACCGCGCCCTGCTCATGCCCGACGGCGACGTCGATCACTGGTCCGACGACCTCCTGGACCTGGTCGAGCTGGCTTAGCCGACGGTTGTACCCCTGGGCCCGAGCGGCCCGCTGCCATGCAGCAAGAGCGGGAAGCACGTGTCGACCGTTGTACGGTCGACCGGAGTATGAACGTCCACCTGGTCGACGGCACCTACGAGCTGTTCCGCTACCACTTCGCCCCCAACAATCGGGACACGGAGAAGGGCGCCACCATCGGCGTGCTCTCCACGCTGCTCCAACTGGTCTCGGACGGGGCCACCCACGTGGGGGTGGCCACGGACCACATCATCGAGTCGTTCCGCAACGACCTGTGGCCCGGCTACAAGTCCTCGGTGGGGATGCCCCGCGAGCTGCTGGCCCAGTTCCCGCTGGTGGAGGCGGCGATGCAGGTCGCCGGGTTCGTGGTGTGGCCCCAGGTCACCCACGAGGCCGACGACGGCATGGCCGCGGCGGCGCTCATGGCCGCGGCCGACGACCGGGTCGAGCGGGTGGTGATCTGCACGCCCGACAAGGATCTCGGCCAGTGCGTGGGCGGCAAGGTCGTCCAGCTCGACCGGCGCAAGGGCCAGTACTTCGACGCTGCCGGTGTGGAGGAGCGGCTGGGCGTGCCGCCCGCCTCGATCCCCGACCTGCTGGCACTGGTGGGCGACTCGGCCGACGGCTTCCCGGGCCTGCCCGGCTGGGGCGCCAAGTCGGCCGCCGCGGTGCTGCGGCGCTGGGGCCACCTGGAGGACATCCCCGCCGACCCCGTCACCTGGGACGCCGGCGTGCGCGGCGCGGCCAAGCTCAACATGGTGCTACGCGACCAGTTCGAGCTGGCCCTGCTGTTCCGCCGCATCGCGACGGTCGAGACCGACGCGCCGGTCAGCGACAACGTGGACGAGCTGGAATGGACCGGTCCGCCTGACGAGGCCGCCTACGCATCGATGTGCGAGAAGCTCGGCGCCCCCGGCCTCGTGGGCCGGGCCCAGGCCGTGGCCGCCCGCGTCAACCGTTCTTAGGCAGGTCCTTGAACGGCGTGTTCTTGTCGAAGCCCGGTTCCTTGGGGAGGCCGAGGACCCGCTCGCCGATGATGTTGCGCTGCACCTGGTCGGTCCCGCCGTAGATGGGCGGGCCCTGGGCGAACAGCGCCATCTCGGTGATGCCCGACAGGAAGGGCAGCCCGGTGGCGTCGTCGAGGGACTTACGGTCGTCGGGCTCGTAGGCGTGGAGCATGCCGTAGCCGCCCGCGATCTCGAGGCCGAGGTCGCGGGAGAGGCGCACGGTGTTGCTCATCAGCAGCTTGGAGATGTTGGGCAGGCCGGGGATGTCCGTGCCCGCGGCCATGGCCGCCTTGAGCCGCAGGTTGTTCATGCGGGCCAGCTCGCCGATGGTGTGGAGCTGCATGAGCTTCTGGCGGATCGCCGGGTTCTCGACCGCGCCGTTGCCCTTGGCCAGCTGGATGAGGCCCTTGGCCGAGGCGCCGAACAGGGTGCCGCCCCCGCCGCCCCTCCGGCCGCCGCTGGCGATGAAGTCGCCGGCCCGCCGGTCGAGGTCGCCGGCCACGGTGCCCGGGCTGGCCAGGGAGGCCGCCGCGCTGCCTCCGCCGGCGCCCAGGCTGGTCCGCTCGAACATCAATGTGGTGTTGGCCACCCGCCAGCCGTTGTTGAGGCCGCCGATGGCCGAGTCGTCGGGCACCCGGGCGTCGGTGAGGAACACCTCGTTGAACAGCGAGCGGCCGGTCATCTCCCGCAGGGGGACGACCTCGACGCCGGGCTGGTGCATGTCGATCACGAAGTAGGTGATGCCCGCGTGCTTGGGCTGGTCCGGGTCGGTGCGGGCGATCAGCATGGCCAGGTCGGCGACGTGGCCGCCGGAGGTCCACACCTTCTGGCCGTTGACGATCCACTCCTCGCCGTCCTTGACGGCGCGGGTGTTGAGGCCGGCCAGGTCGGAGCCGGCGCTGGGCTCGCTGAACAGCTGGCACCAGGCCTTCTGGCCGGTGACGATGTCCCGCAGGTAGCGCTGCTTCTGCTCGTCGCTGCCGTGCACCGCGATGGTCGGCCCGGCGAGCATGAGCCCGAGGCCCCCGGGCGCGGGCAGGGCGCCGTGGTCGGCGATGGCCTGCTGCACCCGCACCCCGTCGGCCCGGTTCAGGTCCTTGCCGAACCAGTCGCCGGGCCAGGTCGGCACCGCCCAGCCGGAGGTCCCCAGGCGCTCCCACCACTCGGCGACCGTGAGGTCGGGGTCCCAGTTCTCGGCGAGCCAGTCCTTGACCTCGGCGACGACGTCGCCGCTGGTCTTGGTGCGATCGGCAGTGTCGGTCATGGAAACCCCTCGTGCCTCAGGTCGTAAGGGATGTGTACCCGGGCTACCAGGTGACCACGCGCTTGACCGCCGGGTCAAGTCAGGGTCATCGTCAGGAAGCACTCCCGAATATCAGCTTGAGCTCGGCGGGCGCGGCCTCGTCGAGCTGGTCGTAGGTGCACTCGGGAGGGGTCTTGTCCTCGCGCCAGCGGACCAGCCTCGACGCGTGGCGAAAGCGCCCGCCTTGCAGGTTCTCGTAGCGCACCTCGACCACCCGCTCGGGTCGGAGGGGCACCCAGGAGAGGTCCTTGGTGGCGTTCCAGCGGCTGGGAGCGCCGGGCATGCGGGTGCTGCCCTGATGGGCCTCGGCGATGGCCCAGGCGTGCCACGGGTGCTCCTCGAGGGTGACGTCCCGCAGGGGGGCGACCTCGTCCACCAGCTCCTTACGCTTGGCCGCGGCGAACGACGTGGCCACACCCACGTTGTGCAGGTTGCCGTCGTCGTCGTACAGGCCC